>JACCEA012158180.1_pt1 | contig 30048 bp, 26 predicted proteins | sample 7449851 | NCBI WGS metagenome assembly JACCEA01 (sample SAMN15323453, study PRJNA562643) | freshwater metagenome | isolation source: river surface water | place: USA:Blue River Watershed | collected 2017-08-18
CGAGGATGACCTGGGCATGCTGCGCGAACAGCTCTCCCGCCCGGGTCGGACGCAAGCCCCGGTGATCCCGGATGAACAACGGCGTTCCCAGGGCATCCTCCAGCGCGCTCAATCGCTGGCTGCCGGCAGACAACGAGCAGTGCGCCCTGCGAGTGGCCGCAGACAGCGAACCGGTCTGCGCGCACAGCAACGCCAACCGGATGGAAACCAGGTCGTACTTCGCTAGGTTGAGTTCCATCGTTTCACTCCAGTCGGGGGCTCGCGCTGCAAGGGCGCATCAGGTGCGGTTGAAGATGCGGCCGCCGTCCACCAGGATGCATTCACCGGTGATGAAGCCCGCCTCGTCCGAGGCGAGGAACAGGGCCAGGTTGGCGACGTCCCAGCCCGTGCCCTGGCGGCCCAAGGGCACCTTGGCGCAGCGCTCGGCCAGCAGCTGCTCGCGCGGCTTGTTGAACTGGCGCGCGCGGGTCTCGACGGCCATGGGCGTGTCGATCAGGCCGGGCATGATCGCGTTGACGCGGATGTTGTACTTGGCGTTCTGCAGGGCCAGCTGCTCGGTGAGCGCGTTCACGCCGGCCTTGGTGGCCTTGTAGGCCGCATAGGGATAGAGGCCCACTGCCGCCGCAGACGACACGTTGACGATGGCGCCCGAGCGCTGCTCACGCATGATCGCGATCGCGTGCTTGCAGGTGAACGCGGTGCCCCGCAAGTTGGAGCGATAGATGTTGTCGAATCGCTCCTCGGTGATGTCCATCAGGTCGGCGTCGCCGCCACCCAGGCTCACGCCGACGTTGTTGTGAAGGACGTCCAGCGAGCCCCAGCGGCGCTTGGCATCGGCAATGGCCGCGATGATGTCCGACTCGCTCTGCACGTCCGCCTTGAAGGCCGCGGCCTCGCCGCCTTCCTTGCGGATCATTTCCGCCGTCTCGGCGGCCGACTCGATCGACCGGTTCACCGCCAGCACCCGTGCGCCTTCGCGCGCAAAACGTATCGCCGCGGCGCGGCCGTTGCCCAGTCCCTCACCAGGGCTCTGGCCCGCGCCAAAGACGACGGCCACCTTGCCGTCCAGTCGCTTCGGGGCCGTCCATCCAAGGGCGCCGTCCGTTTTTTCAGTCATGTGTGTGTCTCGCTCGATGTGGTTCGCAATGGGGTGGCGGCACAAGAAGTGGCTTCTTCAAACCGCGGGTTGATGCTACCATTTCAATTCCATTCTTTGTTACCGGTTTCACTGTTCGGAACCAAAAGAACCTTCGAAGGACCATCATGGATCTTGGCATCAAGGGAAAGCTCGCACTCGTCACGGCCTCCAGCGGCGGCATGGGCAGCAACATCGCCCACGCGCTCGCGGCCGAGGGCGCCAACGTCGTGCTTTTCGCGCGCACCCAGGAAAAGCTCGAGGCGATCGCGGCGCAGATCGAGCAGGCGCATGGCGTGAAGGCGGTGGCGGTCGCCGGCAGCATGACCGAGCGGGCCGACGTGCAGCGCCTGGCCGCGCGGCTCGAGTCGCTGGGCGGCGTGGAGATCGTGGCCCTGGTCAGCGGCCGCCCGCCCAACCCGCTGCGCGAGACGCTGGCGGAAGGCGAGCAGGCCCGCTGGGATGAGGCCTATCGCAGCCAGCTGTGGGGCGTGATCGAGGTGGTCAATGGCGTCACGCCGCAAATGCTCGGGCGAGGCTGGGGGCGGATCATCGCGGTCACCTCCGCATCGGCCAAGCAGCCGATGGCCGTGCACGCGCTGTCGACGGTATTCCGTGCCGGCGTCACCGCGTACATGAAGGGGCTGGCCAACGAGATCGGCGCCACCGGCATCACGGTCAACTGCGTGGCCCCTGCCCTGATCGATACGTCGCATCGAGCGGGTGCCTCCGCCTACTCGCAGGCGCAGTCGGAGTACCGCAAGAAGCTCACGCCGCTCGGGCGCATGGGTACCCAGGAGGAACTGTGCGCGGTCGTCGCCTTCCTCGCCTCGCGCCAGGCCGGTTTCATCACGGGGTCGACCATTGCAGTGGAAGGCGGCATGGTGGGGGCCCTGTTCTGACGCCCCCGATGGCATCACGCGAAGCGGATGCCCGCTGACCGCTCGACCGCGCCCACCATGTCGTCGACGACGGCGCCGGCGCCCAGCTCGTTCGACAGGGACTGCACCATCTCGGCAGCCAGGTTGGGCAGCATGATCGGGGCGCCGGTGCGCATCCCCAGCTGCGACGCCAGGCGTAACTGCGTGGCGAGTTCGGCCAGCGTGGCGTCACTGGTGCGCTCGCGGGTGGCAAGGTGGGGCAGCACGCGCTCCGATGCGCTGTTGACGCCCGAACTTCGGTTGAGGACCAGCGCCATGTCCTCGATGGACAGGCCGTTGCGGGTCGCCATCGCCGCGCACTCATAGGTCGCCAGGCGAATGGTGGCCGCCACGGCGCCCACCAGCACGCGCGCCGCATGGCCGTTGCCGCTGTCGCCGAAGTGGATCACCTTCGGGCACATGGCGTCGAGCACGGGCTGGATGCGCGCCACCGCGGCGGCATCGCCACCGCACAGGATTGCTGCCGCATCCGGGAAAGTGGCCGCCTTCTCACACTGGATGGGCGCATCGACCAGCGCCACGCCCGACAGGGCCAGCTCCTTGGTCAGCGCGCGGGTCTGGTCAGGGTCAGCCACCGTCTGGTCGATCACCACGAGGCCCTGTGGCTTGCGCGGCATCAGGGCGTCGCAGGCGGCCAGGAACGCGCGGATCCCGCCAGGCAGCTCCTGCGCGACGACGATGACGTCACATCCCGCCACCTGCGCCGGCGTGGCGCCGGACACCGGCAGCTGCCGCACCTCGAACGCGCCAGCCAGGCGGCTGGCGACCACTTCACTCAGGGCATTGCGGCCCACATAACCGACGATCATTGGATTCCTCAGCCTTGAACTTTTTCACCCGGGGCGACGAAGCGCGTACCCGCCATGCGCTCGACTTCGCCGATGATTTCCTCGAGCTGGGCCTGCGGGCCCAGGGTATTGAGGGCGACCTGCAAAAGGCCACGGCCGACGCCGGCGAAGGGCATGGGCACGCCTTGTGAGGTGCCCAGCATGATGGCCTGGTTCATGTCCTTGACCTGCAGGGCCAGGTGGAACTTGGTGGAGGTGCGACCCGCCGCGATGTTCGGCAGCATGACCTGCGAGGTGAAGGTCCGTCCGGTCGTGTGATTGAGCGCCTCGGTCATGGCCTCCAGGGGCAGGCCGAGCTTGCGGCCCAGGGCCACCGTCTCCAAGGTCGCCAGGCGGCAGCCCACGTTCATGAGGTTGTTGACCGCCTTCATGGTCTGCCCGTTGCCGACGCGCTCGCCGCAGTAGAAGACGTTGGGGCTGATCTGCCGTAGCAGGGGCGACACCTGGTCGAATACGGCGCGCGGGCCGGAGGTGATGATGGAGATCGTGCCTGCGATGGCCGTGGCCATGGCGCCGGACACCGGCGCGTCCAGCATCAGGACGCCCTGGTCGGCCAGGCGCTGGGCGAAGCCGTGGGTTTCTCCCGGCACGCCGCTGGTCTGGTCGATCACGATGGCGCCGCGTGCCAGGCCCTGGGCCAGGCCGTCCGGGCCGAACAGCACCTGCTTGACGTCCGAGCTGCGTGGCAGGCACAGCAGGACCACGTCGCACTCTCGGGCGAGTTCGGCGCACGTGGCGGCGGACTTGGCCCCCTGCTCGACGAACGATGCCACGACCGACGGGTTCAGGTCGAAGACGGTGAGGCTGTGCTTGCCCACGAGATGACGGGCCAGGGCCCCGCCCATGGCGCCCAGGCCGATGTATCCAACACGCATGAATGTCCTCCTTGCACGATTGTCATCAGCGGCCCTGCCCGAGTCGAGTCGGGAATTCTTCTTCAACGGTAAGCCAGCCTGACCTCCGACCGGTTAGCCAAAATTACGGCAGAACGGGGAAAAACCGTCTGGACACTGAGGACGGTGGCCTCCTACATTAGCCCGCAGGCTTGCACACGCCACAACGACAGGACACACGCAGGCCGTTCCCGGCCAGACAGCCCGATGACGAATCACGATTCCCTGAACTACCAGAACGTCGCAGCAGAACTGCGCGTCTTCCACGGCGGCGACAGCCTGGCAGCCCTCAAGCGCGAGCTCGATCGCGCCGGCTGCCGCCGCGCCGTGGTGGTGTGCGGCAACACCATCAGTCGCAGCGAGGCGCTGGCGGGCCTGCGCGAGGCGCTGGGCGCGTCGCTCGCCGCCGTCGCAGTCACAGTCAAGGCCCACAGCCCGGTGTCCGGCATCGAGGAGGCCGCGCGCATCATCGAGCAGGCCCAGGGCGACGCGATCATCGCCGTGGGCGGCGGGTCCGCGGCCGTGACGGCGCGCGCCACCGCCATCCTCCTGGGCGAGAACAAGCCCCTGCACGAACTGGCCACCCGGCGCCTGCCGGACGGCAAGTTCGAGAGCCCGCGCCTCAGGGCGCCGAAGCTGCCGATCTTCGTGGTGCCGACCACGCCCAGCACCGCCTTCGTGAAAGCCGGCACGGCGGTCCATGACGATGCGGGCCAGCGCCTGGCCATGATGGACCCGAAGACGCGCGCCCGCGGCGTCTTCATCCACCCCGATTTCGTGCGCACCGCGCCGGTGGAACTGGTGCGGGAAGCCGCGCTGAACGCGTTCGCCAATGCCGTCGAGGCGCTGGAATCACCGAAGTGCGACCCGATCTCCGAAGCCTTCCTGATGCAGGCCCTACGCCTGATCCACCAGAAGCTGCCGCTGCTCGCCGCCTCCCAGGGCACGGGCGTGCGCGAGTACCTGATCGTGGCGGCGGTCCTGTGCGGCAGGGGCACGGAACAGGGCGGCGCCGGCCTGGCGTCCGTGCTGGCCCATGCAATCGGCAAGCGCAGCCACACGGCCAACGGCATCGTCAACGCGATCGTGCTGCCGCACACGATGCAGCACAACGCGTCCGCCACGGCGGGGCGTGTCGGGTCGATCGTGGAAGGCATGGGCGCCCGGCCCGGCGCCAGCGCCCGGCAGGCCGTGGCCGAGTTCCTCGGCAGCCTGGACGCGCCGACCCGGCTGCGCGACATCCACGTCACCCAGGCCGACCTGCCGGAGATCGCCGATGCGGCCATGCTGGACTGGTTCATCAGCCGCGCGCCCCGTCCGGTCCGCGAGGTTGCCGACCTCATGGCGATCCTGCAAGCCGCCCTTTGAGCCCGCCGGCCCGCGGCAATCCCTGATGAACCACATGCCACCCGACCAGGATCTCTGCCACGCGATCGCCCGGTTCGCTGCTGGCGCAACCTTTGACCAGCTTGCGCCAGACGCGATCGAAGGCGCCAAGCGCAGCCTCCTCGATACCCTGGGCGTGATCCTGGCCGCCAGCGGCCTGGAGCCCGCCTCCCGCTACGCGGTGACGCTGGCCCTGGAAAGCGGCGGCCGCCCCGAGAGCTCGGTGCTGGGCCTGGGCGGGAAGGTGCCTGCGGCCATGGCCGCCTTCGCCAACGGCGCGATGGCGCACAGCCTGGACTACGACGACCAGACGCCTTGGGGCCAGCACGCCTCGAGCTCGCTCATTCCGGCGGTGCTGGCGGTGGCTGAACGCCGGGGCGGCGTATCGGGCAAGGAACTGATCACGGCCCTGGCCGTCGGCCAGGACCTCTTCAACCGGTTCAGGCAGCACTGCGACTGGAAGAAGGACTGGTTCTTTTCCACCATCATGGGCGTGTTCTCCGCGACTGCGGCGGCGTGCAATGTCCTCCAGCTGACACCCCAGCAAACGGCCCATGCCCTGGGCATCGCCAGCCTGCAATCGGCCGGCACGACGGAGATGGTCAACGCAACGGGCAGTGACCTGCGGGCCGTCTACGCCGGCTTTCCGGCAAAAGGTGCGGTGCTGGCGGCGCTGCTGGCCCAGAAGGGCCTGAGCGGCGTCCCCTCGCTGTTCGAGGGCAAGTACGGGATCATGGCCATGTACTTCGGCGGCCGCTACGACCGCGACCGCCTGCTCGAGGGCCTGGGCAGCCACTTTTCAGGCGGGCTGACGCTTTACAAGCGCTGGCCTGCCGTGGGCACCGCGCACAGTCATATCCACGCCACGATGGGCCTGATGCGGGATCATGGCCTGGACTTCAGGCAGGTCGAGGCGCTGCGCGTCTTCGTCGGCGACTACCACCAGCTGATGTGCGATCCGCTCGACAGGCGCTGCGCGCCATCGACGCTGGTCGAGGCGAAGTTCAGCCTGCCCTACCTCGTTGCCGTGGCCGCCGTTCGCCGGGACATGGGCCTTCGTGATTTCAGCGAGGCGGCGCTGCAGGATGCGGACGTGCTCGCTGTGGCGCGCAAGGTGGTCCCGGTGCCGGACCCGAGCCTGGATTGGAAACTGGAACTGCCGCCCGGCCGGGTCGAGATCGTCATGAAGGATGGTCGCCGATTCGAACGCGTGGGCACGGACATACCGGGCAGCGTGGAATCGCCCATGACGTGGGACGACATCGTGCACAAGTTCAGGGATTGCGCGTCGTTCGCCGCGAAACCCCTGCCGGCCGACACGGTCGAGGCCGTCCATGGCTCGGTGGCGAGGCTGCAGGCGCTGGACGACATCGCCGACGTGCTGCGCCTGGTTTCCTGAGCGCACACCCCCGGCACAGGGAGCGCGCAGGCTACTTCGTCAGCACCTTGATGATGTCGATCAGCCGGTCCAGCGGCGGGGATTTCTCTCCCTTGACCCAACCCAGGAGGAAGGTCGTCGGGTAGTTCACGTCCTCCAGCGGGATGACGGACAGGCTTTGCGGGTAGGTGAAGTGCTTGCCCGTGACGACCAGGCCGACGCCCATGCCCACGGAGATCAGGTTCACCTGCGTGGAAATCGTCTGCACCTCCTGGACGACGCTGGGCTCGAAGCCGGCCTTCTGGCACATTGCGTACAGTGGGCCATAGCCTGCGCTGGCACTCGAGTTGGGCACGACGACGAAGCGTTCCTTCGCAAGGTCGGCCAGCGTCACCGACTTGCGCCGCGCCAGGCGATGGTCGTTGGGGACGGCGACGCCCATGGCGCCCGTCTGGATCTTGAACCAGTCGAGTACCGATTCGTCTTGCGCCGCCGCTGTGCCCCCAGGCTTCTTTCGGGTCAGCGCCCGGCCCGGCCCGAAGTGCATGAAGCCAGCGTCGATGCGACCGTCGGCCAACGCCTTGCGCTGCTCGGTCGTGGACATCTCCATCAGCGTCAGGTTGACGTCCGGGCAGGTCTCGCGAAATTGCTTGATCGCATCCCGGAACAAGGAGTGCAGCAACGTGAGCGAGCCATAACCGATCTTGAGCGTGCCGCTGCTGCCCTGCCCCACCCGCTTGGTCATCGTCAGGGCCTCATCGAGGTCCTTCATCAGCGACTGGATCCTGGGGAGCAGCGCACGCCCTGCGGCCGTGAGCTTGACGCGATGGGCCAGGCGCTCGAACAACGGCGTCTTCAGTTCCGCCTCGAGGTCGGCAATGATCTGGGACACCGCAGGACGGGTGACGTGCAGGCGGTCAGAGGCGCGGCCGAAGTGTTCCTCTTCGGCGGCAGCCATGAAATAGCGCAGGTGTCTGAGTTCCACGAATCACATGATACCGCTGCCCACTTGTATGACTCGGTCAGTGGAAGGACCTGCCGCCGTCGACTGCCAGGGTGGAGCCGGTGACGTAGCCCGCGTCACTGCTGGTGAGGAACAGGATGGCGCGGGCGATCTCCTGCGGGTCCGCGATACGCTTGAGCGCGTAGTTGCCCACATTGGCACGGAAGCCGTCGGCCATGGGGGTGTCCACCATTCCAGGACAGACTGTGTTCACGCGGATCGCCGGCGCAAGTTCGGCCGCCATGGCCCGCCCGAGGTTGACCAGGCCGCCCTTGGAGGCGGCGTAGGCAGTCAGGCCCGGCGCGTTGGGCAGGAGGCCCGCCGCTGACGCAATGTTCACGATGGTGGCGCCCGGGGCCTTGGACAGCCAGGGCAGGCAGCACCGCGACACCACGTAGGGCCCGGTGAGGTTGACGTCCAGGGTCTTGCGCCAGGAGGACAAGGGCAGCTCAGACATCGGGCCGGTGATCATGATGCCGGCGGCGTTGACCACGCCGTCGATGCCGCCCATCGCCGCGGCCGCCTTGGCGATGGCAGCCGCAGTGGAGTCCTCATCAGAGACATCCGCCTGCACGGCATGCCCCCCGACCTCGCGGGCGGTGGCCTCGGCGGCGGCCAGGTTCAGGTCCAGGACGGCGACCGCCGCCCCTTCCCTCGCCAACAGCATGGCCGTGGCCTTGCCGATACCGGAGCCGCCGCCCGTGATGACGATGCGGCGGCCCTTGAGGCGCCCCAGGCCGATGGTGGGTTCACTCATGGTGCTGATTCACTTTCCTGTTATCGAACATCCCTGGGGCCGCCCTCTCACTCCACTGTGATCTTGTTGTCCGCGATCACCGCCTTCCAGCGCGTGGCTTCGCCGTTGAGGAAGGCCGAGAGGGCCGCCCCCGTACGCACGTCCTCCTGATAGGCCAGGGGCTTGAACTTGGCGATGTACTCGGGATCCTTGACGGCGCGGCTGATGGCGCCAGCCAGCTTCTCCACGATGTCGGCCGGCGTGCCGGCGGGCGCGACGAAACCGTGCCACAGCGACGCCTCGAAGTCAGGGAATCCCAGCTCCTTCATCGTCGGGACATCAGGCATGTTGTTGGCACGCTGCGGCGAGGTGACCGCCAGCACTCGCAGCTTGCCATCGGCACGCAGCGGGGAAACTTCCGAGGCTGAGGCGAACATCATCTGCGTGAAGCCTCCCATCAAGGCCTGCAGGCCCTCCGGGTTGTTCTTGTAGGTCACATGCACACCCTTGCCCTTGACCGCGCCCAGGAACCGCGCGCAGCTCAGGTGCCCCATCGTGCCCACGCCGCCGGAGGCGAAGGTCACGCCATCGCCGGCACGGGAAGCCGCCACCAGGTCCTGCAGGGTGTTGAGTTTCGGGTTGGTGGTGGTGCCGGACACCGCCAGCGCCAGGGGAAAGCCACCCACGCCGGCCACCGGCGCGAAGCTGCCCAGCTTGTACGACAGCTTGTCACGCAGGACGGCCTGGTTAATGCCAGCGCTGATGAGGCACAGCAGGGTGTAGCCGTCGGCGGGCGATTGGGCCACATGGGCGCCGGCGATGGTCGTCGACGCGCCGCCTCGGTTGTCCACGATCACGGGCTGACCCAGTTCCTTGGACATCTTGTCGGCGACGAAGCGGCTGATGGCGTCGTCCGTGCCACCGGCGGCATTGCCGACGACGATCCGAATCGGCCGGTTGGGGAAACTGGATTGGGCGAAGGCGTTACCAGCCAGGGCTGTCGCCGCGATCGCAGGGGCAGTGCCGATCAGGGTGCGTCGAGAAATCATGCGTTGTCTCCTCAGTGGGATATGTTCTGGTTGGATGAAAGATTGGGGCTACTTCTGGACAAACGGATTCGACGGAGCCCCCGAAGCCGTCGAAATCATCACGCTCTTGGTTTCAAGGAACTCGTTGATCGCCTCGATTCCGCTTTCTCGGCCGAGGCCGGAGTGCTTCATGCCACCGATAGGCACCGCGAAGCTGTAGGCGCGGTAGGTGTTGACCCACACCATGCCGGCGCGCAGCGCCTTGGACATGCGCACCGCACGGCCGATGTCACCGGTCCATACACCCGCCGCCAGCCCGTAGATCACGTCGTTGCCGATCTCGATGGCTTCAGACTCGGTGTCAAAACCGATGATCGACAGGATCGGCCCGAACACTTCCTCCTGGGCGATCCGCATGCGGTTGGTGACGTCGGTGAAGATCGTGGGCTGCACAAACAGGCCGCCGTCGAGCCCGTGCCCGGTCGCAGGTGCACCGCCGAGGATGCAACGCGCCCCATCCTGCCTTGCGACCTCGAGGTACTGCAGCACCTTCTGGAATTGCGGCGGAGTGGCGATGGGACCGATCTGCGTGTCGGCGTTCATCGGGTCACCCAGCCGCAGCGTGCGGGCCATGGCCAGCAGGCGCTCGGTGAACTCCGCGCGGATCGAGTTCTGGACCAGCAACCGCGAGCCAGCAGTGCACATCTGGCCCGTCGCACCGAAGATCCCGGCCACGGCACCGATACATGCCTGGTCCAGGTCGGCGTCCTCGAAGACGATGTTGGGCGACTTGCCGCCAAGCTCCATCGCCACGCGCTTCATGCCCCGAGCGGCCGCCTCGTACACCTTGGCGCCGGTGACGTCCGAGCCCGTGAAGGTCACCTTCTCCACGTCGGGGTGCTCCACCAGCGGCGATCCGATCTCCTGGCCCAGGCCCGTCACCACGTTGATGACGCCATCGGGCAGGCCGGCCTCCTTGGTGAGGGCGGCAAATTCGAGCGAGCTGGCCGATGCGAATTCGGAAGGCTTGACCACCACGGCGCAGCCTGCGGCCAGCGCCGGGGCGCACTTGATGGTGAAGAAGCCCAGCGGGGAATTCCACGCCGTCAGCGCCGCCACCACGCCGACCGGCTCGCGGTAGGTCATGGCCAGCATGTCGGCCTTGTCGACCGGGATCACCGATCCCTCGACCTTGTCCGCCAGCCCGGCGAAGTAGTACCAGTGCTCCGGCAGGTACTTGAGCTGCCCCTGCATCTCGGCCAGGATCTTGCCGTTGTCGCGGGACTCGGTCTCCGCCAGCAGCTTGGCGTAGCGCGGCTCGGTCAACAGGTCGCCGATGCGGCGCAGCACCTTGCCGCGCTCCGTGGCCGTCATCCGGCTCCACGGCCCCTTGTACATCGCCTCATGGGCCGCAGCGACGGCGCGATCAGCATCGGCCTTGGTGCCGCGAGGAATCCGCGCCCAGGCCTCGCCCCGGTACGGATCGACAGTGTCGATCCACTCTCCTCCGGCGGGAGGCACCTCTGCGCCATTGATCCAATGCTGGTAGGTCTTCAAAAATTTCTCCTGGTCAAACCGTCCACGATCGGCACGGACGGCACGCTGCGCGATGACGACTGGGCGCAGTGTCGTCGTTGACAAGCAGCGATGTACAGTTGCTTTTTCTGGCGTGAACGTAAGCGCCGCTTACCCTTTCCATGCACCGGCCAGCGGCCCGATGTTGGTAAACGCGGGTTACTTCAGCAGCCAGAAAATCCATCTGGACAGATATCTCCCCAGTTCGGAGACTCGGCTCACCAGCGTGTCACGCACCGGGCTTTCGCCGGGACCGCGCCCCAGTCACCAGGAGACAAACCCATGAAATTCACCCGCCGTCGCATCCTGTGCGCAGGCCTGGCCGCGGCCGCAGGCCCGGTGGCCGCCCAGGCGGGCTGGCCTTCGAGCCGACCGATCCGGATGGTCGTGCCTTTCGCCGTAGGCGGGGCTACGGACGTCGCCGCGCGCGTCCTCGCCCAGGCCCTGTCCGAATCGCTCAAGACTTCCATCGTGATCGAGAACAAGGGCGGTGCCCACGGCACGGTGGGCATCACGGACGCCATGCGCGCCGCTCCGGATGGCCACACACTGCTCATGGCGAGCATCGGCACGATGGGAATCAACCCGCGCCTTCATGAAAAATTGCCCTACGACGCCAACAAGGACTTTGCGCCTGTCAGCATCGTCACCTTCACCCCCAACGTCGTCGTCGTGAACCCGGCGGTCCTCCCAGTCAAGGACATGCCCGAACTCGTGCGCCACCTGAAGGCGAATCCCGGCAAGGTGAACTTCGCCTCTGCCGGCGCCGGCAACAGTGGGCACCTGTCATCGGAATACTTCAAGGCGCAGACCGGCACGTTCATGACCCACATCCCGTACCGGGGAGACGGTGCGGCCATGTCCGACCTGCTCGCCGGGCAGGTGCAGATCATGTTCACGTCCCTGCTCGGTGTCATGCCGCACATCAGGAGTGGCCGCCTGCGCCTGCTCGCGACCACCGCGCGCCAGCGGCTGGCGGAGTTCCCCGATACGCCGACGGTCGAAGAGGCGCTCAAGCTAAAGGATTTCGAGGTCGTGGCCTGGCAGGCGCTCTATGCGCCGGCCGGCACACCCATCGAGATCGTGAACCGGCTGTCTGCGGAGGTCGATGCCATCCTCAAGCAGCCCGCCATCATCAAGCGGCTGGCTGAACTCGGCGCCCTGCCCGGTGGCGGCACTCCCGCCCGCCTGGCGCAGTTCCAGCGCTCGGAGCAGGACAAGTGGGGAAAGGTGATCCGGGACGCGAAGATCAAGCCGGAGTAGGCCCTCTCTCCCCCACCGGCTCGCGCACACACGATCTGGCGGGCAGGCGCCAGGATGATGCCCATTCCTGGCCGGCGACGAAACCCTGAAGGCGCGGCGGCAGCCCGCCGGGCCACCCCAACAGAAGAACCCCATGCCCTACGTCATCCAGTTCACCGACGATCCCGGAACCACCCGGGAGAAGAAATCCGCCGTCCGTCCGGCCCACCTCGAGTACATCGACAAGAACAAGCACCGCATCATCGCCAGTGGCGGCTTCTTTCCCGACGACGACGATTTTCCCAATGGCGGGCTGATCATCCTCGGCGTGGAAACCAGGGCCGAGGCCGTGGATTACATCGAGAACGACCCGTTCTTCGTCAACGGCATGTTCAGCAGGTACACGATCACCCGCTGGAAGAAATTCATCTTCGACCACCAGCGCGTCTGAAGACATCGCGGCGGCCGGCCGAGGTAACTTTTCTTTACCACCTGGCCAGAAAAGGCGACTGTACAGACGCATGCCCGTTGTGGAGACTCAGCTTCGCCAGTCAATTCGAGTTCCTATCGCTGGAACACTGGAAAGTCCATGAAAAAGGAGACAAGCATGTTGAGAACCAAGTTCATCCGGGGCGCTTTCTGCCTGGCGCTGGCCGCCGCCCTGCCCGTGGCGTCATTCGCGCAGGCCTTCCCGTCCAAACCGATCCGCATCCTGCTGGGGTACGGCGCCGGCGGCGGCATGGACAACCTGGCGCGCCTGTACGGCCCCAAGCTGTCCGAGGTACTGGGCACGCCCGTGGTGGTCGAGAATCGGCCGGGCGCCTCCGAGCTGCTCGCCGCGCAGCCGACCATGAACTCCCAGCCGGACGGCTACACGCTGTGGATCGGCTCCGCCGGCGCACTCTCGCAGGGCCCGGGCGTGCGGACCGACCTGCCGTATGACCCGCTGAAGAACTTCACGGCCGTCAACCTGATCGGCGAAGCCCAGGCCGTCGTCCTGGTACGTCCCGGCCTACCGGTGAACAACATGCGCGAGCTGATCGCCTATGCCCGCACCAACCCGGGTAAGCTCAATTACGGCTCGGCCGGCATCGGCGCGGGCAACCACCTGCACACCGAGCACATCCAGGCCGTGACCAAGACCACGATGACTCACATCCCCTACAAGAGCGATGCAGAGGTCACCCGCGACATGCTGGCCGGCAACGTGGACTTCTCGCTCGTGATCGCGGCCTCGGCCACGCCCATGGTCGCGGAAGGCAAGCTCAAGGCCATCGCGGTGACAGGGTCGCAGCGCCTGCGCGGCCTCGCCGACGTGCCGACCATTGCCGAATCCGGCGTTCCTGAACTGGCCGGCGTGGGCTCCTACACCTTCTACGGGCTGATGGGGCCTGCCGGCATGCCTGCGGCCACCGTCCAGAAGATCAACGAGGCCTTCAACAAGGTGGCCTCCATGCCCGAGATCAACCAGCGCATGCGCGAAGGCTTCAACATCCAGCCGGCCACCGTCACGCCCGTCGCCTTCCAGCAGTTCATGGAAAAGGACATCAAGCAGTGGCAGCAGCTGCGAGGCACGGTCAAGATCGGTAATTAACTTGGAGAATTTCGACGTCATCATCGTCGGCGCGGGCCCGGCGGGTTGCGTGCTGGCCAACCGCCTGTCGGCGGATCCCGCGCGACGCGTGCTGCTGCTCGAGAGCGGCCCGCCTGACAACAACCCGCTGATCCACATGCCCAAGGGCATGGCCAAGCTGCGTCGCGACGGCCGCTACATGTGGAACTTCGACGTCTACCGCAACGCCAGCGATTCCAAGCCGGCGACGCAGTGGTTCCGCGGTCGCACACTGGGCGGCAGTTCGGCCATCAACGGCATGATCTACACGCGGGGCCAGCCCAGCGACTATGACGACCTAGCCGCATTGACCAGTGACGACTGGAAATGGGACCGGATGCTCGAGGCGTTCAAGGCCGTCGAGGACCACGGCCTCGGCGCCTCGGCCAGCCGGGGTCGTGGCGGCGCGTTGAAGATCTCCCCCTACACCTTTGACAGCGGCTCCGGCGAGGTGATCGAGGCCGCGATCGAGTCAGGCCAGGCGCAAGGCATGGAGCGCCGCGAGGACGTGAACGATCCTGACCAGGCGGCCAAGATCGGCTATTCGGTGCGCACCATCCACAAGGGCCGCCGGCAGAGCGCTGCGGTGGCCTTCCTGCGGCCGGTTCGGCGCCGCCCCAACCTGGTGATCCGAACGGGCATGCTCGCCGACCGGGTGCTGTTCGAGGGCACGCGGGCGACCGGCGTGGAATGCCGCGGCAATGACGGCGAGGTACTGCGCTTCACCGCCCGGCGGGTGGTCGTCTGCGGCGGCACGCTGTGTTCCCCGGCATTGCTCCAGCGCTCCGGGATCGGCAACCCCGAGCTGCTGGCGCGCCTGGGCATTCCGGTCGTTGCGCCCCGTCGGGAAGTGGGCGAGAACCTGATCGAGCACACGTCCCTGACCCTGATGTACCGCTCACGCGGGCCGTCCAACAACGCCTGGTACCGGGGCCTCGGCGCCTTGCTCAGTGGCGCCCGGTACTACGCGCTGCGCAGCGGGCCGTTGGCGCATGCGGTGTTCGAAGTGACTGGCCTGTTCAAGATCCGCCCCGACGCGGATCGGCCCGAGGGCCAGATCCACTTTGCGCCGCATTCCTTCGTCGACTTCCACAAGACGACGCGCCGGCCGGACACCCAGCCCGGCTTCATGCTGCTGCCGTTCCCGCTGCGTCCCCGGTCGAAGGGACAGCTCTTCATCGAGTCGCGCGACCCCACGGCCGCACCCAGGATCGTCCACGACCCGCTGGCCGATCCGCAGGACCGGCGCGAGCTGGTTGCCGGCGTCCGGCTCGCGCGGCGCATTGTGGCGTCGCCGCCGCTCGCACAGTACGCGCTGGAGGAGACCGTGCCCGGCCCGGCGGTGGAGACGGACGAACAGATCCTCGATGCCTTCGCGCGCGTCGGCGGATCCGCCTATCACGCGGCGGGGACGTGCCGGATGGGATCCGACGAGGACTCCGTGGTCGATCCGCAGACTCGCGTGCGTGGCGTGGAGAACCTGAACGTCGTAGACCTGTCGATCCTCCCCATCCTGACCTCTGGCAACACCTACGTCCTGGTCGCCGCGATGGCCTGGCAGGCGGCGGACATGATCGCTGATCAACTTCGATGAATTCAGCCCGCGTTGATGTAGACGGCCTTCTGGTACAGGTAGCCGTCGATCTGCGCCTGCCCGCCCTTCCAGCCGTAGCCGCTTTCCTTGATCCCGCCGAAGCCCACCGAAGGGTCGACCAGGCCGTAACAGTTCACCCACACCGTGCCCGCCTGGATGCCCCGGGTCATGCGCATCACGGTGTTGACGTTGGTGGTCCACACGCCGCTGGCCAGGCCGTAGGGCGTGGCATTGGCCAGCGCCAGGGCTTCTTCCATGGTGTCGAAGGCAATCACCGACGCCACCGGCCCGAAGATCTCCTCCCGGGCGATGGTCATGTCGTTTGACACGCCGCTGAAGACGGTCGGCTCCAGGAAATAGCCGCCTGCCAGTTCACCGCCCAGTCGCCGCCCGCCTGCCGCCAGGCTGGCGCCCTCGCGCTGCCCCGCTTCCATGTAACCCAGCACGCGATCGAGCTGCCGCTGGGAGATCAGCGGCCCCAGCTGCGTCTCGGGCGCCAGCGGGTCGCCCACCTTCAGCGTGCGCGTGTACGCGCCCAGGCGCTCGACGAACTCGTCCTGGATCCTGCGCTGCACGAACACACGCGTGCCCGCAAAACAGATCTGCCCGCTGTTGCTGAATACGCCCATCGCCACGCCGGGGACGGCCTGGTCCAGGTCCGCGTCCGCGAAGACAATGTCCGGCGACTTGCCGCCCAACTCCAGCTGCAGCCGCTTCATATTGCCGGCAGAGGCCTTGATGATCTCCCGGCCTGTCCCGGTGGAGCCGGTGAAGGCAATGCGGTTGACATCCGGGTGGGCCGCCAGCGGCGCGCCGGCCTCGGTGCCCAGGCCGGTCACCACGTTCACCACCCCTGGCGGCAGGCCTGCCTCGACCAAGAGCTGCGCCGTACGCAAGATCGCCAGCGAGGCCTCCTCGGAGGGCTTGATGACCGCGGTGCAGCCAGTCGCCAGCACGGGCCCGAGCACGTGCATCTGCGCAAACAGCGTCCCGTTCCAGGGAATGATGCCGCCGACCACGCCGATGGGGGCCTTGACGATCATCGTCGTCACATGGCCCGGCAACGAGTTGTGGGGCGTATCGCCGCAGATGTTGCGGGCCTGGGCAGCGTAATAAAGGATGGTCTGCCGCGCGCCGGCTTTGGCCGGGCGCAGGCGCGTCTGCAGCGGCGCGCCCATGTCCAGGGATTCAAGCAGGGTCAGTTCGTCGAAATGCTGCTCGAACAGCTCGGCGAACCGCATGATCACCCGCTGGCGCTGCCCCGGGGTGAACTGGCTCCAGTGCCCCTCGAACGCGCGGCGGGCCGCAGCTACCGCCGCATCGACCTCGGCCGCCCGGCCCCGTGCCAGCGTGGCCAGCACCTGCCCTGTCGCCGGGTTGAGAGTCTCGATACGCTCGCCAGAAGCCGACGGCACCCATCGGCCATCGATGAAATGCTGCTTGTGCGGGTCAGCCAGGAAGGCCGGGGCCGTCGGGCCCAGGGGAGATGTCATGGGGAATTCCTCCTTGAAAAGGCCGACGCCACCGCATGCCTGGTGCATCGGTGGCGGGGCACGCAGCCGCGCATGGCGCGCAGCTCAGAACTCGAAGACCGCCTTGCCTGCGGACTGCTTGTCAAACTTCTGGTAGGCGATCTCGGCATCGTCCAGCTTCCAGCGGTCACTGAACTGCTTGTCGAGGTCCACACCGTGGTCGGCCACGAACCGCACGCAACGGGCCATGCCGACGTCCGAGAACGTCCAGTGGCCGATGATGGTGCGTTGCCTGGCCATCAGGTCCGGCCAGGCATCCAGCTGCACGCCGCCGCCCACGCCGACGAAGGCGATACGCCCCCAGTTGCCGGTACACCGGACCGCCGCCTGGCGGGTGATGCCCAGGCCGGCGCAGTCCAGGGCCGCCGAAGCGCCCTGCCCCTGCGTCCACTCCATCACGGCTTCGACCGGGTCCACCTGCCCCGAGTTGGCGCCGTGGCTGGCGCCGAACGCCAGGGCCTGCTGCACGCGGTCATCGGAGATGTCGAAGGCGAAGCAGCGAATGCCCATGGCGCTGGCCAGTTGAACCGCCGACAGGCCCACGGGCCCGAGCCCGAAGACGGCCAGCGTATCCCGGCCGCTCAGCTCGAGCCGCTCCATCGCGGCAAAGGCGGTACCGGTGCCGCAGGACACCGCGGCGCCAGCGGAAAAGCTCACGCCCTCCGGCAGGTGGACCAGCGCCTTGGCCGGCACCTTCATGTACTCGGCATGGCCGCCGTGCGCGGTATGGCCGTACACGGTCGAGCCCTTGTCGCACATCTGCACCCAGCCCGTGCGGCACTGGTCGCAGTAGTGGCAGCCGTCGTAGTGGTAGACCATCACGCGGTCGCCCTTGCGGAAGGTCCGCGGGTCGACATTCCTGCCGACTTCCGCGATCACCCCGCATGGTTCATGGCCGGCGATGATGGGCGTGTCCAGGGTCAGCCCGTGTTTGGCGAGGAACCTGGCGCTCTTGGCCATGAAGGAGGCGCCCCGCTCACCCCGGTAGTGATGCAGGTCACTACCGCAGAAGCCCGACGCCTTCATCTCGAGGACCACGCCATCGTCATCCGGCACGGGATCGTCGAAGTGCATCAACTCCAGCGTCCGGTGACCCCTGAACACGACTCCCTTCATCACGGCTCCCTGCCTGTCAGCGGCTGCAGATCAATCCAGCGAAATGTTCAGGTCGCGGATCAGGGGGCGGTAAACGCCCGCATCGGCGGCGATCAGCTTGCCCATGTCGTCCGCGCTCTGGACCAGCGCCTCGAAGCCGACGGTCTGCAGGCGCTCGCGGATTTCCGGATCCTGCAGAACCTTCGCCACGTCGGCATTGATCTTGTTGACGATGGCCTTGGGCACGCCACGCGGGGCGAACAGGCCCACCCAGGTCTGCAGCTCGTAGTTGGCGGGGCCCTTCGCCTCGGCAACGGTGGGAACGTCGGGGAACAGGGGCGAGCGCTTGGGCGCCGTGATGGCCAGGTACTTCACCTTGCCGCCCTTGAGCATGGGCATCGTGGTCGATGCCGTGCCGACGGCCCAGCCGATGTCGCCCTTGCTGATGTCCATGTAGATCTGGGTCGTCTCCTTGTAGGGGACGTGCGTCATCTTGACGTTGGCCATCTTCTCCATCATGGCGCCGCCCAGGTGCAGGTTGCCGCCCAGGCCGGAGGATCCGTAGTTGATCTGGCCGGGCTTGGCCTTGGCCGCCGCGATCAGGTCGCTCAGGGTCTTGTACGGGGAGTCCGCGGCCACCGTCACGTAGTAATAGGTGCGGTACAGGCCGGCCACCGGCTCGAAATCCTTGGCCACGTCATGCGGCAGCTTCTTGAACAGGTAGGGATGCACGACGAACGGTGGGGCATCCGACTGCATCAGCGTGTAGCCGTCCGGCGTGGCGCGCTTGACGGCGTCCATCGCGATCCAGCCGTTGCCACCAGCCTTGTTGTCGATCACGACCTGCTGGCCCCACATGCGGGACAGGCGCTCGCCGACCAGCCGCATGATCGTATCGGGGCCGGTTCCCGTGGGGAACGGCAGGATGATCTTGACCGGTTTGTCGGGGTAGGTCTGCGCCTGGGCGCCAAAGGCCATCACCGAGGCGATGGCGGCTGCGAGGATGTGTCTCCGGTTCATGTCTTTCTTCCTTTTTGAAGCTAACGCAGGGGTACGACTGCGGGGATTTTTGCGGAGCCCCCACCTCGAGTCGAGTCGCATTTTCTGGGGGGGACGGTAAGTTGGACTGACCCTGGAATTGACGGTTAGTGGAAGTTACGGGACCCGGCAGAAAAAGCGTCTGGACGCCACCCTCGAGCCGGGGCACAGTCCGCTCACGAAACCGGGCTTCGCTCGACGCATGAAAAGATGGAACGTAACGTGTATGACTTGATCGTGGTGGGATCCGGCGCAGCGGGGCTCTCCGCCGCCTGCACCGCCGCCGCGCTCGGCCAGCGGGTCATCGTCCTGGAGTCCAGTGACCGCGTCGGCGGTACCACCGCCATCTCCGGCGGCATGGTGTGGATCCCCGCCAATTCGAAGATGAAGGCGGCCGGCCTGCAGGACACCCTGGAGTCGGCCCGTGAGTACCTCGGCCACACCGTGCCCGGCGCCACGGGCGATCCCCGCATGGCGGCCTACCTGGCTCGTGGCGATGAGGCCATCGGCTTCCTCGAGGCGCACACCGCGCTGGCGTTGCAGCCCGTCCTGCGCTACCCCGACTACTACCCCGACCTGCCTGGCGCCACCGACGGCGGACGCGTCCTGGAGCCCGTGCCGTTCGACGCCCGCGTCCTGGGCCCGGCCTTCCGGCAACTGCGCGATCCCCTGCCCGAGTTCCTGCTGTTTGGCGGCATGATGGTCAGCCGCCAGGACATTCCCATCCTGCGCCGGGTCGGCCGCTCACCCAGGGCCTTATGGCATGCCACCCGGCTGGTGGCACGCTATGCCATCCAGCGCCTGCGCGCGCACCGCGGCACCAGCCTGGTCCTGGGAAACGCCTTGGCGGCCCGCCTGTTCAAGTCCGCACGCGACCTGGGGGTGGAGATCTGCCTGCAGGCGCCCGCCCTGGAGCTGCTCAAGCTGGGTGAGGCGGTCACGGGCGTGCGCACCCGCATGGGAGGGGCCGAGCGCGAGTTGCGCGCCAGCCGGGGCGTCGTCCTCGCGACCGGCGGTATCTCCCATCACGCCGACCTGCGCCGTCATTACGTCCCGGCAGCCGCCGGCTCGGTGTCCGCCACCGCGGACAGTGGCGCCAGCCACGCGGGCGCCCACCTGGCCGCCGGTGTCGCCGGCGGGTTGTCGCCCGCCGGCGAGCAGCCACTGGCCTTCTGGGTTCCTGTGTCGTCCTTCCGGCGCGCCGACGGCACCCAGGCCGTCTTCCCCCACACCGTCACCGACCGGGCCAAGCCCGGCCTGATCGCAGTGGACGGACAAGGCCGGCGCTTCGTCAACGAGGCGGTGTCGTACCACGAGTTCGTCCGCGCCCAGCTCGCGGCACCCGGCACGCGGATTCCCGCCTGGCTGGTCTGCGACAGGCGCTTCCTGTGGAAATACGGCCTCGGCCGCATCCGCCCCTTTGCGCTGTCGATCCACGGCGACGTGCAAAGCGGCTATCTCCAGCGAGCCGACACGCTCGAGGCCCTGGCAGGCCGGATCGGCGTACCCGCCGCCGCGCTCACCAGGACGGTCCAGGAATTCAACGCCGGCGCCCGGCAGGGGCAGGACCCCACCTTCGGCCGGGGCAGCAACAGCTACCAGCGCCACCTGGGCGATGGCGAGCAGCTGCCCAACCCGTGCGTGGCGCCGATCGAGCAGGGCCCCTTCTACGCCGTCGCCGTGTCGCCAGCCGACCTGGGCATGGCCGCCGGTATCCAGACCGACGCGAATGCGCGCGTGCTGAATCGCCAGGGGCGCCCCATCCCCGGCCTGTACGCCTGCGGCAACGACATGCACTCCGTCATGAACGGCGCCTACCCAGGGCCGGGCATCACCCTGGGGCCGGCGCTGGTCTTCGGCTACATCGCCGCGCACGACGCCTGCAACCTGCTCGACCCACCCAAGGAAATTCCCCAAGAATAGTTTCACCCATCGGAACTTGTATTGACCGATGAAACCGCAGTATCTAGGATAAGCCGAACAGGAAAGCAAGAGGAACACATGAAGGGCAGCGAACTCATTACCGAATATCTCGTCCAGCAGAAGATGCCGTATGTCTTCGGCATCTGCGGCCACGGCAACGTGGGCATGCTGGACGCGCTCCACCAGGCAAGCGACAAGATCAAGCTGGTCTCCCCGCGCCATGAGCAGTGCGCCGGCCACATGGCCGATGCCTACTTCCGCGTCAAGCACCAGCCGGTGGCCACCCTGACCTCCACGGGCCCGGGCTCGGCCAACATGGTCATGTCCCTGGCCACGGCGCTGTCGGACTCCTCGGCCTTCCTGGCGATCACCTCCAACGTGCCGACATCGCAGATGAACCGCGCACCGTTCCAGGAGCTGTACAAGCACAATCAGGCGGACTTCCCCAACGTGCTGCGCCCGGTGGTCAAGCGCAGCTTCCAGCCCTCGCGCGTAGACATGCTGCCGCTGGCGCTGCGCCAGTCGATGGATACGATGGTCACCGGCCGCCCCGGCCCGGTGAACCTGGACATTCCGTACAACCTGTACCAGGAAGAGGCCGACGTGCATGTGCCGGCCAAGGCCCACACGCTGGGCATGCACCGTCCCGCCGCCTCCCAGGCAGATATCCAGGGCGTGATGGCGCTGCTGCGCCAGGCCCAGCGCCCGGTGTTCTTCATCGGTCACGGCGTGACCCTGTCCGAGGCCGGCCCGGCCATGACCGCGCTGTCCCAGCGCCTGGGCGCCCCGGTGATCACCTCGCCCAACGGCATGGGCTGCGTGCCCGCCGACGACGACATGACCCTGGGCTTCATCGGCCGCAACGGCGCCTACCCGGCCAACCAGGCCGGCCGCCATGCGGACCTGGTCATCACCGTGGGTACCCGCTTCGACGACCGCTCCTCGTCCAGCTGGCACCCCGGCTACTCCTGGAACTTCCCCAAGACCCAGCTGGTGCACGTGGACATCGACCCGGAGGAACTGGGCCGCAACTACCCCCCGACCCTAGGCATCGTCGCCGACAGCCGCACCTTCTGCGAGCAGCTGCTGGCTGCCATCAACGAGGGGCAGGTGGACGCCGTCCGCTTCGCTGGCTGGCGCGAGCAGGTCAAGGCCTGGCAAGAGGAGTGGGAGGCCTTCGTGCGACCCAACTTCAGCACCATCGCCACCCCCATCCGCCCCGAGTACGTGGTTGGTGCCCTGCAGGACGTGCTTCCTGACGACGTGATCCTGTCGCTGGACTCGGGCGTGCACCACAACTGGTTCATGCAGTTCTGGAAGCCCAAGCGCACGCAGAGCATGCTCAATAGCTGGGGCTATTCCTCCATGGGCTTCGGCGTGTGCGGCGTGCTGGGCGCCCAGCTGGCCGCGCCGGATCGCCCGTGCGTGGCGGTGGTGGGCGATGGCGGCTTCACCATGACGCCGTACGTGGTGTGCACGGCGGTGGAATACAACCTGCCTTGCATCTGGATCGTGTGGAACAACTTCGCCTGGTCCGCCATCCGCGACATCCAGTACGGCATGTTCGGCGGGCGCGAGATCGGCACCGCCTTCTACAAGGGCGAGCAAGGCCCCGGCGGCGAGCGCTACAACCCCGACTTCGCAGCCTGGGCCCGCGCGGCCGGCGCCGACGGTATGACCGTCACACGCAGCGAGGACCTGCGCGGCGCGGTGGCATTGGCCCTGAAGAACCGCCGGCCCTGCGTGATCGATGTGCACGTGGACGCCGAGGTGCGCCCGCCATCCACAGGCACCTGGCAGCTGCCACCGACGCCCTTCAAGGAACCGCTGTTCGGCAAGCCCTACCTGGCATGAACGTCCCGTCGAGCGACACCATGAGCACGCCACTGCCATTTCCCGAGCCCAACGGAGACTCACGCCCCTACTGGGAGGCGGCCCGCCAGCACCGGCTGGTGATCCGCCAGTGCAAGGCCTGCGGCGCCAGCCACTTCATGCCGCGCCTCCTGTGCCCGACCTGCTGGTCCGACCAGCTCGAGTGGGTGGACAGCCAGGGCCGGGGCACGGTGCACACCTTCAGCGTCGTGCACCGCGCCCCCACGCCGGATTTCGGCGCGCACGTGCCCTATGTCATTGCCATGATCGACCTGGATGAAGGCCCGCGCATGTTCGCCAACATCGTAGGGGACGACGCACTGCAGGTGGCCATCGGCGAGCGCGTGAAGGTCACCTTCGAGGAGCGCGGCGAGGGCAACTGGCTGCCCCAATTCACGCGGGCACAGGCATGAGCATCTCCCATTCCCTGAAGAACAAGGTCGCCATCGTCGGCGTCGGCGAGTCCGACATCGGCAAGGTGCCCGGCACGTCCGGCCTGGGCCTGAACACCCAGGCCATGCGCCGGGCGCTCGATGACGCGGGCCTCAAGCCCTCGGACGTCGACGGCCTGCTGACCGCCTACTCCTTCACCGAGTCGTACACCATGCTGGGCTCATCGATGGCCGAATACACCGGGCTCAAGCCCCGGATGTGCGCCTCGATGGTCGCTGGCGGCGCCAGCCCGGGCATCATGCTGCGCCACGCGGCGCAGGCCATTGCCATGGGCACGGCCGACACCGTGCTGGTGTGCGCCGGCGAGAACCGCGCCACCGGCCTGGGCCGCGAAGCGGCTATCGCCGTGCTGGCCAACGTGGGACATCCCCAGTTCGAAAAGCCCTACGGCGGCTCGATCCCGGGCTTCTACGGCATGGTCGCCCGGCGCCACATGCACGAGTACGGCACCACGCGCGAGCAACTGGCCAGCGTGGCCGTCAACACCCGTGCCCATGCCCTGCTCCACCCCAACGCGCAGATGAAGGCGCCGCTGACCATCGAGCAGGTCCTGGCCTCCAAGCCGATCGCCGACCCGCTGCGCATGCTGGACTGCTGCCTCATCTCGGACGCGGCGGGCGCCTTCGTCGTGACCTCGGCTGAGCGCGCCATGGACCTCAAGCAGAAGCCCGCCTTCCTGCTGGGGGTGGGCGAGATGCACACGCACGAGCACATCATGTGCGCCCCCAGCATGACGCACTTCGGCGCGGCGCAATCCGGGCGCATCGCCTACGAGATGGCCGGCGTCACGCCCCAGGACATCGACGTGGCGCAACTCTATGACTGCTTCACCATCGTGCCGATCATCGAGCTGGAGGAGCTGGGCTTCGTCGAGCCGGGCGCCGGCGGCGCGTTCTTTGCGCAGGGCCATGCCCGCATCGGCGGCAGGCTGCCGGTCAACACCCACGGCGGCATGCTCTCGCATGCCCACGCCGGGGCGGCTGGCGGCCTATTCGGCATCGTCGAGGCGGTGCGCCAGCTGCGCGGCACCGAGGGCGAACGCCAGGTCCAGGGCGCCGAGCTGGCCCTGGTCCACAACGAGGGCGGCATCCTGTCCTCGCACTGCACCATGGTTTTCTCGAACCAGAAGGGTTGACCCCATGAACGCCACCTACCAACCCCGCGGTAAGTATTTCGAGGACTTCGAGATCGGCGAGGAACTCGTCACGCCCGCGCGCACCATCACCAGCACCGACATCGTGAACTTCGCCTGCCTGTCGGGCGACTTCAACGAGGTCCATGCCAACCACGAGTACTGCAAGACCACGCCCTTCGGCCAGCCCATCGCGCACGGACCGCTGGTCTACGCCGTCATGGGCGGCCTGCAGTACGCCAGCGGCATCAACGACGGCACCCTGCTCGCCCTCCTGGGCATCGACCAATGGCGCCTGCTGAACCCGGTCTTCCACGGCGACACGATCCGCATGCACTCGCGCGTGATCGAGAAGAAGGAGACCAGCAAGCCGGACCGAGGCGTCATCGTCTTCGAGCGCCGCTGCATCAAGCAGGACGGCACGGTTGCCCAGGAGATGAAAGCCACGATTTTGTACAAGCGACGCCCCCAGTAAGAGGTAAAAACACCATGGATTTCACCATTTCCCCCGAGATCGAAGCCGTCCGCGACATGGTCGCCCGCTTCATGAAGAACGAAGTCGTCCCCGTCATGGAGGACTACGAGAAGCGCCAGGAATTCCCGCGCGAGCTGATTCGCAAGGCCGGCGAGGCCGGCCTGTACGGCGCGGTGTTCCCCGAGTCCGTCGGCGGCAGCAACATGGGCTACATGGCCGCCGCCGTGATCATCGAGGAGATGTCGCGCCACGAGGTGCGCTTCACCTCCTGCAACAACCAGCAGGGCGGCACCTGCCCCACCTGCATCTACCTGGGCGGCACGCCCGAGCAGATCCAGAAGTACGTGCCCGACATGCTGGCGGGCAAGACCATCGGCATGATGTCCCTGTCCGAGTCCAGCAGCGGCTCCGATGCGGCTGGCGCCATGAAGACCTTCGCCCGCCGCGATGGCGACGTCTACCGCATTTCGGGCGAGAAGATGTGGGCGTCCATCGCCAACGACACGGACGTCGGCATCCTGTTCGCCAAGACCGACCGCGAGGCCGGCGCCAAGGGCGTGAGCGCGTTCATCGTCGAGCCGAAGAAGTACCCGGGCTTCACCGCCAAGCCGGTGGACCTGATCGGCATGTCCAAGGCCTTCCGCACCAACATCGTCCACCTCGACGACTTCGTGGTGCCGGTGGAAAACCGCCTGGGCGAGGAAGGCGAAGGCTTCAAGATCATCATGCGCGCCCTGCAGCCGGGCCGCCTGAACATCGCCGCCAAGTGCGTGGGCCTGGCCGAAGCCTGCCTGGCAGAAGCCGTGCGCTATGCCAATGAGCGCACCGTCAAGGGACAGCCGATCGGCAAGTTCCAGATGATCCAGGACTCCATCGCCGAGATGGCCACCGCCATCGAGGCCAGCCGCGGGCTCGTGTACCGCACGGCCTGGGCCATGGACAACGGCCAGCCCTCCAACCGCCTGGCGGCCATCGCCAAGTACCACTCGTCGCAGACGGCCAAGATGTGCGCGGACAAGACCCAGCAGATCTTCGGCGGCTACGGCTTCGCCCGCGAGTACCGCATCTCCTGGATGCGCGTGTACGCCGACATGCTTTACAACGGTGAGGGCTCGGCCAACATCCAGAAGATCATCATTGCCGAGGACACCCTGGGCTACAAGATCGCCGACCGCCACCACGGCAAGACCGGACTTCGCGATGTCCGCCAGGAAGACATCGCCGCCCAGAACGTGAAATAAGAGGACCACCCCCATGACCCAAGCCACCACCGCATCCCAGGAAACCAGCTTCGTCCTGGGTGACATCGGCGTCGACCTGCATGGCCATATCGCCGTCATCGAGATCCGGCGCCCGCCGAACAACTTCCTGGACGTCGACCTGCTGTCCGACATCGCCACGGCGCTGGAGCGCCTGGACCAGGTGCCCCAATGTCGCGCCGTGGTGCTGGCCGCTGCAGGCAAGCATTTCTGCGCCGGCGGCAACCTCAAGCAGCGGCTGGAAGTGGAAGCGCGCGGCGAGAAGTTCCTCAAGCCGGGTCGACACCCCTACAAGGAAGCGCGCCGCATCATGTCCACCCGCAAGCCCATCGTGGCCGCGGTGCAGGGCAGCGCGATCGGCGCCGGTCTGGGCCTGGCGGTGGCGGCGGACTTCCGTGTCACCTGCAAGGAGGCACGGTTCGCAGCCAACTTCGTGTCCATCGGCTTCGCGCCGGGCTTCGGCCTGACGATCACCCTGCCCCGCCTGGTCGGACAGCAGAAGGCGCGCTGGCTGATGCTCACGGGCAAGCGCATCCCGGGTGACGAGGCCTATGCCATGGGCCTGGCCGACCGGCTCGTGGAGCAGGACCAGGTGCGCGCTGTCGCGATGGAGATGGCCAACGAGATCGCCAGGTCCGCGCCCCTGTCCGTCCAGGCGACACGCGACATGCTCAACACCGACTTCATCGCGCAGTTCCGCGCCGCCACCGAGCGCGAGTCGTTCGAGCAGAACTGGCTGCGCGAGACCAACGACTACAAGGAAGGCGTGGAAGCCGCCTCCGAACGCCGCGACCCGAACTTCACGAACACGTGACCGGCAAGGCAGAAACAGGAAACCTGAAATGACACAGTTGATCGACGTGCGCCTGCTGATCGGCGGGCAGTGGCAGGACGGCGCCAGCCATGGCGAAGTGCTGGACAAGTTCCGCCTGACGCCCTATGCGCGCACCCATATCGCCTCGCAGGAGCAGGTCCACGCGGCGGTGACCGCCGCTGAGGCGGCGTTTCGCAAGTCGACGCTGACGGCCCACGACCGTGGCGCCATCCTGGACCGCACGGCGGCCATCATCGAGCGCGACACCGACAAGTTCACCAAGGTGCTGCAGACGGAGGGCGGCTTCACGCTGTCGGACTCGCAGGGTGAGCTGCGCCGGTGCATCCAGACCTTCAAGCTGTCGGCCGAAGAAGCGCGCCGCCTGGTCGGCGAGGTCATTCCGCTTGAGGGCGCGCCGCAGCAGGCGGGCCGCCTTGGCTTCACCATTCCTGTGCCGCTGGGGGTGATCTGCGCGATCACGCCGTTCAACGCGCCGGTCAACACCGTGGCGCACAAGATCGGCCCGGCCATCGCCGCGGGCAATGCGGTGGTGGTCAAGCCCTCGAGCAGCACGCCCAACACCACCAACATGCTGGCAGCGGCGCTGATGGAGGCGGGCCTGCCAGCCGGCCTGATTTCCGTGATCCACGGCGGCTCGAAGGTGGCGCACTGGCTGATCGCCGAGCCGGCGTTCAAGTTCTTCGCCTTCACCGGCAGCACGGAAGTCGGCCGCGACATCCAGCAGCGCGCCGGGCTGCGCCGAACGCAAATGGAGCTGGGCTCGATTGCCTTCACCATCCTCAGCGCCGACACCCACCTGGACGTCGCCCTGCCCAAGGTGGTGGGCGCGGCCTACCGCAAGGCGGGCCAGGTGTGCACCTCCATCCAGACACTGCTGGTGCACCGCAGCCGCATGGCCGAGGTCGAGGCCCGCCTGACCGGGATGGTCAAGGAACTGGCCTATGGCGACCCGTTCGATCCCAAGACCCAGGTCGGCCCGGTGATCAGCCTGGCCTCGGCCCAGCGCATCGAGACCTGGATCGACGAGGCCGTGCAACGCGGCGCGCGCCGCCTGGCCGGTGGCCCGCGCCAGGGCGCGGTCATCCCGCCGACGCTGCTGGCCAGCGTGGACGACAGCTGCACTGTCGCCTGCAACGAGATCTTCGGGCCGGTGATGACGCTGGTGCCCTACGACACCATCGACGAGGCCATCGACCGGGTCAATGCCACGCCCTACGGCCTGGCCACAGGATTTTTCACCAACCGCCTGGACGAGGCCATGAAGGCCGTGCGCCGGCTGGAAGTCGGCGGCGTCCACATCAACGAGACGTCCAGCTCCCGGGTGGACCTGATGCCCTATGGAGGCACCAAGGACTCGGGCTTCGGGCGCGAGGGCCCGCACTACGCCGTGCACGAGATGTGCGAGATGCGCGTGGTCAGTTTTACTGTGTGAGAGTCCAGACAAATGAAGGCATTGGTCGCTGTCAAGCGAGTCATCGATTACAACGTGAAGGTCCGTGTGAAGTCGGACGGCACCGGCGTGGACCTCGCGAACGTCAAGATGTCCATGAACCCTTTCGACGAGATCGCCGTCGAAGAGGCGGTGCGGCTGAAGGAAAAGGGCGTGGTCACTGAGGTGATCGCCGTGTCCTGCGGCCCCCAGGCCTGCCAGGAGACCCTGCGCACGGCCATGGCCATCGGCGCCGACCGCGCCATCCTGGTGCAGACCGACGAGGAGCTGCAGCCCCTGGCCGTGGCCAAGCTGCTCAAGGCCCTGGTGGACAAGGAGCAGCCCCAGGTGGTGATCCTGGGCAAGCAGGCCATCGATGATGACTGCAACCAGACCGGCCAGATGCTGGCCGCGCTGAGCGACCTGCCGCAGGCGACGTTCGCCTCCAAGGTCGAGGTTGCCGATGGAAAAGCCCACGTCACCCGCGAGGTCGACGGCGGCCTGGAGACGCTGGCGATCACGCTGCCGGCGGTGATCACCACCGACCTGCGCCTGAACGAGCCGCGCTACGTGACGCTGCCCAACATCATGAAGGCCAAGAAGAAGCAGCTGGACACGGTCACCCCGGCCGACCTGGGCGTGGATGTGGCCCCGCGCATCAAGACGCTGAAAGTGGCCGAGCCGGCCAGGCGCGGCGCGGGCATCAAGGTGCCGGACGTGGCCACGCTGATAGACAAACTCAAGAACGAAGCCAAGGTAATCTGACATGACAGTGCTGGTCGTCGCTGAACACGACAACGCAACCCTCAAGGGCGCCACGCTCAACACCATCACCGCCGCGTCACAGATCACCCTGAGCACGGACGGCGAGGTGCATGTGCTGGTGGCCGGCCACAGCGCAGGCGCTGCTGCGGCCGCCGCCGCGCAGATCGCCGGTGTGACCAAGGTGATCCACGCCGACGGTGAAGGCTTCGCCCATGGCCTGGCCGAGAACGTGGCCGCCCAGGTGCTTGCTATCGCTGGCAACTACAGCCACATCCTTTTCCCGGCCACGGCCAGCGGCAAGAGCATCGCGCCCCGCGTGGCCGCCAGGCTGGACGTGGCGCAGGTCTCGGACATCGCCAAGGTGATCAATCCGGATACGTTCGAGCGCCCGATCTACGCCGGCAACGCGATCGCCACCATGCAGTGCCTGGATGCCGTCAAGGTGATCACGGTGCGCACCACCGGCTTCGATGCCGCACCCGCCACGGGAGGCTCCGCCGGTGTCGAGACCATCGCGGCCGTGACCGCTTCAGGGCACAGTGCCTTTGTTGGCAGCGAGATCGCCAAGAGCGACCGCCCCGAGCTGACCGCCGCCAAGGTGATCGTCTCCGGCGGCCGCGCCCTGGGCAGCGCCGAGAAGTTCAACGAAGTCATGACGCCCCTGGCCGACAAGCTGGGCGCCGCACTGGGCGCCAGCCGCGCCGCGGTGGATGCAGGCTACGCGCCCAACGACTGGCAGGTGGGCCAGACCGGCAAGATCGTGGCGCCGCAGCTGTACATCGCCGCCGGCATCTCCGGCGCGATCCAGCACCTGGCGGGCATGAAGGACTCCAAGGTGATCGTGGCGATCAACAAGGACCCGGAGGCGC
>JACCEA011737604.1_pt1 | contig 30047 bp, 46 predicted proteins | sample 7449851 | NCBI WGS metagenome assembly JACCEA01 (sample SAMN15323453, study PRJNA562643) | freshwater metagenome | isolation source: river surface water | place: USA:Blue River Watershed | collected 2017-08-18
AACTACAAAATCTTCTGTTTTATCTCTCATTCCACACCTATATGTTTTATGCTCATATAGGTATTTATTGTTTTGGACTTAGAGTTTCCAGCAATTCACAAAGTTTTTCGACAATAATTTCTTATTGAAGCCGCTTATGCTCAGTGTAGAACAATCTTAACGGGACACTCTTTGCTTAGAGTAGTAGGGCAGTTATCAATAAACCACTTGCCACTTGCCTTATTCTTGAATCCATGACTAAAAATACGAACCCAAGGAAACTCATTGTCTGGTGCAGTTGGTAGAAATCTAATAACTGCTTGACCATTACCAACCTTATCTACTTCGGGTTGCCAATAAGTACCATCATCTGAGGAATTACCACCTTGAGTAGAAAGCTTTTCAACTTCCTTTAATAGGTTTGAAATACCGTTACCGCGTGACTTACGTAGTTCTGAAAAATTTGAAAATGTCATATTATATCCTTATATGTAAAATATGTTGTTATATTGATTATATTGTTGTATTACAAAAGAGCGCCTATTTATTGATAACCCAAATAAAAAGAATAATAGGTAAAATCTTTTTGGTTATTCTGCTTCGTCATGTTCGTCAAAATAATTGGAGTCATCATCATCCCAATCATCATCATAACTATCAACGAGGGAATATACAGCATTCCGGTGTTTATTTAGGTTCTTCGTTTGCTTGGAAATAATATCCCGACGAAGATCTGCTACTTCGGATTCTTTACGAGTCTTATTCACACGAGTAAAAGTTTGTGCCATATTTATTATCTACTTAAAAATGAAAAGAGGTATCTATTATAGATATGTAAGGTGAATGATCTTTTATGTTTATAAATGGGCTTAGTTTCTTTATTTGTATAGAAACTTGAGGATATACGAGGGTATCGCAGATGTTATCATCCCAATAATTTATGTAATTATTGATCTGATTAAGGACACACATGGTTTCAGGGGAAAGGTAACTGCCTACGAACATTCTAAACAAGAGTGGATGTTGCCCATCTACTATATCAATACTACACCAAAAATTGTCCTTATGCAACTTTTCTAACTCATTACACACTCTACTGATATCTTGTTTGAATATATATTGCCTTGAATCTTTACGTCTAAGATAGTCAGTATATATTCGTTTTCCTTCAGAGTCAACCTCGAATATGTATTGTCCATTATTTACCAGCATATTACTTATGTAATAGCTAAGAAGCTCCTTGCCTTCATATTTATTTGCTAGTTTACAAATCAACGCATAATAGCTTTTGGTTGCAAACTTTTCAAATGTCAACGCAGAAGAATTTATTTTTCCTCTATATTTAAAAAAATCGTAATCGCTGGTGAAATGTGCCTTAACTGCCAAATACATTTCATATGCCTGCAATGGTGTAATTTTCATTATTAAAAGAAAGGGAGTGCCGTAGTTTTTCTAAGAATAAATTGATTTTTAACAGCTTCGTCTTCCAACTTATCCTTTAATGAGTCGCTGACAAGTTTAGCACATCGGTCCATATCAACGTCTGCATCCTCACAGTACTGAAGTAGGGAGTCGATTAGACTGACCCCATTCGTGATTGCGTAAGTTTCTATATAAATGGAAAAATCGTTTTTGTTTCTAAATGGTTTTATTGGTGGGTTGTCTAGTGTTAGCATATTATCGTAAAAATGGTGGAATAGTTACTTTTTTCTTTAGTGCACGATCAATATCGTCACGAATTAAGTTCTTAGCAAAGAATCCTCGATGATCTATATACAAGGAAGATGAAAGATTGTCGGTATAGATGTCCAACAACTCAGCATATTTATTCTTAAGATGTTCAAGTTCTTTTTTTATTTTGTGGTATTCCGCTTCTAAAGAAGACGACTCCCACGATGTTTCCCTTTCGATCATTCTACCTCCAATGGGTTTAACACGTCAATAATAAATTTTGCCTGTGTTTTCGCATCTTCTAATGCGTTATGGTGAGTGGAAGCATCTCTTTTTATCTTTTCACCATATACATCAGCAATAGTTCTACATTCTAACGTCTTGTAATAATTCCAAGGTTCTTTTTTACCTACAGCATAGTACGAATATGCAAGGACAGGAATATCAAACATATTCCAACAACAAATTCGTTCAAAAGAACCAAGCCAATCAGTGAATTGCGTTAGGGCGTCATAGAGATTTACGTTATTTTCAGTTAACGTTTTCCTTGCCTCATACGGTTGAGTTTTCCACCACTGAAGAGTGGACGCACTAAAATGCAGACCATATCCTTTACAAGATGAAGGTGACACTGTCATGTAAAATTCTTCGCTTAATGTTCTATTCACCGGGTTGAATTTTACTGCACCTATACTTGCAATCGCCGCAGTAGGAAGCTCAGAGTACGTTTCAAGGTCTACCATTATCCAATCTTTATTACTCATTATTTAAATTTTCCTCTTCTGGTTGGTTATCCTCTGAAATAACTACTTCAACATGAGGGATTTGCATATTTGATTGAATAATATTTTGAGTTTTTCTACAGAATTCGATTATACTTTGTAAAAATTCAAGTTGTCCCTGTTGAGTAGGAAATTCTGATAGTTGTTTTTTGATATAGTAATTTATAATCATGTGTGGGGAGTTATAGTCAAATTTTATTTTCTATGATATGATTGTGTATAGCCAGGAGTAATTCTTTTTTAGATAATGACTTTACACCGGAAGTATTACACACAATCTGTGTAAAGTCAATACCACTTATGATTTCTTTTATGTTAGGAATATCTGATGATATAAAATAAGTGGATGATTCGCTGTAATTAGTTCCTTCCAAAATTTTACCTGCTCTTCCTCCGACACGCCTTATAGAAAACTGTGCATTTTCTTTACTTACAAATTTTATATGTTCGGGTGGATCACCAACATAGGGTCTATCATATGTTTCTCTATTCCAAATTTGAAAAACGCAGGGGACGTGATAAGGGAGCCCATTCACCAAAAAGGAGTTCTTTGGTAGGTCTTCCTGAAACTCTAAATGATATTTTGAGTGTAATTTCTGGTGTATAGATATTTTCTTGAAAGTTTTAGGAACTATGAATGCAATTATTTTAGCCCTGTTTTTAGCAGAGTGATTGAAAAATTTAATCGCAGTCGAACAAGAAAACCCGAATGGTGGGTTTCCGACTACTATAGAAGAAAGCGGGATAGTAACATCGAAGAAGTTTGCTTTTATTATATTATCACACTTTGGCGAAATGTCATATGCTAATGTTGTTGGTGGTAATGCATGTAAAAAACTACCATTCCCCGCAGAGGGTTCCACAAATTGTGATGTATCATAAGATATTCCTTTATCATAGAGGAATCCCCTCAACAAGTCAACACATTTTTTTGCCACTTCTGGGGCGGTAAAATATTCATCATTACCACCATATAATGCTCTATGTGGGGGTGCCATCTATACTAAGTTCCTTATCCTGAATTCCTTGCATATACTTTATGTACTTATCAGTCCACCCAGAATTACGCAATTGTTTAAATGCTAAGTTATTTACACTAAACTCACCATTTTTAGCTTGATCTCGCAGACCCCATATCTTTGTCCCGAGTCGGTGTAATGTGTTTAAATCTTTTACGTTGTATTTTATAGAAAAATCAATCTCTTTTCCTATTTTTTCTGCTACTTTTTTTATAGATGGATTACTCACATCAACGTTGTCTTGATGAACAGGTTTGCTTACCCATTCATTAGTTGTCAGATTATACCAACCACTACCATCAACTCGATCTTCGTTCACATTTTGTGGATACACCTCTACAGGAAACCCATGAATGCTAACATGAAACTGATTGTTCCATACTGTCTTCTTTGCTAATGTGTAATCTTCATAAATTTCACTTGGATATCGAATCATTATATGAAGATCACAGTCACTCCCATTGGTGTAGTTATAGTTAGCGTTACTACCTGTTAAAAAAACGTGTTCTACCATACCCTTGTCAATAGACGGTGCCAGAGTTTCTACAAAATTATCAGCTACTCTTAGCAGAGCATTCCTCACATCCGGTTTAATCTCCCCATAATGGTCAAATAGAGCCGGATTTAGGTTTTCATGGTATTGTAACGTTTGTGGTAAAGTAAATTTACTTTCTAAAATAATCATTGGTGATATCCTCAAGTGTTTAAGGATATTTAACCAAAAAAGTAAAGATAAGACAAAAATAGACAAGTCATATGAAGTGCTTGGTCAAATCCAATAACCACAAAGAACCAATGAACTTTCTTGTTAGACCACAAAAAAGAAGTTGCCCTACTTGTGTTCCAATCGACAAGGAAGTGCAAGAAAGCATTTACCAGTGCAAACTTAATTCCAAAAAACAGGGAAAAAGGAATACAGTACAAAATTACATGTTGGCATAGCACCATATTAGACTTTGACTTATTCTGAGCAACTCTGTCGGATTGCATAATAAAGTCTGCGATAAAATGTAGCCATACCAATGACAAAATGATGTAAATATTCATTACTTAGGCATCCTATCTGCAATACGAGCACGGTTGAGAGCAATAGCCTTTTCTGTCGGGATATAGTTACCAAACATTTTTTTATCAATTTTCGAGGTAAGTTCATCCATAGGAATGGGATTTGGAGAGTACCCACGACGATGCATTTCATTAATAAGGCAAGTATATCGGTCTGCAATAAACTGTAATTTATTATAAAAGAATAGAACATGGCCAGTCCCAAGGACATATTCATGAGGAATGTCTCGTTTTCCTCGCATAATATCAAACTGCGACTTACGGGAAAGTGCAAAAACTCGCACAATCTCTTTATATTCTGCAACAAGATGCTTTTGGTGCAGTTCTGTCGGATTCACAAGATTGATTCTAGTCATAAATATACCTACTTAAAAAGGAGTGTTATATGTTTATTGATAAAAAGCTAAACCAGTGCTTTAATGATAACAACAAAGATAAGTTCGTGTCAAGAGTTTTTTCATTGTGTAAGTCTGCTAAATTTGACGATATTACTATATCATCAAGCCCCGTGTCTGACGATTGTTTAGAATTTGCTATAGAGTCTATAAACAAACACATTCACAAGAGGATTGGTAAGGTTTACGTTGCGGTCAATAGTCTATACGATGGGGTAGTTAAGATAGGAAGAACATCAAAGGATATATCTGACAGGGAGAAGTCGCTAAATAGCGCAGGAGTGATTGGTAAAATTGAAATTGTATGGTTCGACCATAGCATTGATAGCATTTTAACAGAAACTTTTATACACCAGAGGATGAAAGAATATCACGTAGACAGAGAATTCTTCAATATAGATGTAGTCGGTGCATCCCATATTATTACTGAATGCACCGACATGACATATGACTTTTACAACAGAATTAAAAGAATTTACGACGAGTTTTATATATAAATCGAGAAGATTTTCTATAAGTCAGGTAATAAAACAAACCAAAATAAGAAATTATGCTCACCACAATAGACCCAATTATAACATACATAGGAACATCAATGTCCGCTTGTAAGTAAGAAAATTCGCGCATATGCATTCTTTTCCAATTTTTGATAATATGAGTCTCTATAGTCTTTAGAACAACGTCGAAGTCAAACACCTTACCGGAAACGATATCATCACGCAGTTCTACTTTAAAGAGCTGTTCAGGGGTCCAACTAATTACTTTTGCAGAAACAATAGTGTTATCTTCACCCTCTATGTTAATCACTACAATTACATCATTTTTCTTACCTCCTGCCCATTTATACTCAATCGCATCACTAAACGACTCAGGTTTATTAGTAACAACAACTATCACATTAACCTGATATTTTGGACCAATCTTGCTAAGTGTTGTCTGAAGCTTTTTGTTCCACTCACTGTTTACATTAACTCCTACACCAATAACTCGGTCCACATGATAGTAATCATATGAATTAGAAGGGTAATCTGGCACATCTTTTAGATCAATGTCACTAATCCCCTCATTAAAAAGAGACTTCTTCGCCCCTTTAATGTAATTAATATAAGTAAAAGAATCACTAACAGGGTCACCAATCTTAACAGAAGTCCACCTAGCAGGTTCATCACGTCCTTGTTCATCTACGCGGGCAATAGTGAAGGTATAAGGAATATTCGTTTTCACCACCCAATCATAATCATTAATATGACGGTGGCAAACAGAACACCCATCTTTTGTACAGTTACAAGGGTAACTATGTGAGCAAGATGTGGTTTCTTGAGATTTTCCAATAACCTCGCCGTTTCTTACCTCTCTGTCTGCGACTTGTGCAAAGAATCCAAAACCAACACACAAAACCAACACAACACAGGATGTGACTGCACTATGTGGTAGGAAATCCATACTACATCTGTTTGTTTTTTTAATAAACAAATAGTGAAAAAAGACAACAAGAATAGGAAAAAACAAAGATATAAGAATCGTTTCAAACACAAATATATTCCTTTTAGTTGGGACTACTCAATAATAGAGATCTTTACTTGGAAGAAAACCACCTTAAAAGATCACATGGGCTTGGCGGAGAATCATTTTTACTGAATGGAGTTTTTCCACCACAATCAATGATATCACAGTTTACCATTTCTGAGCAAATCATTCCTCCCGCATTTTTTGTGGTTTTACCAAACAGGTGAAATATAGGACGCAAACCAAACATCAAGTAATCAACCACACCATAACTACTATCATCTATACTTAGTTTTTCTTCCAAAAATTCTCTGGTAACTTCTGGGGCATCAAACATTACACATTTATTGTCATCATACCTAGGCCATTTTCTCCGACGACGAAGCCAGTACATATCATAAAACATGTTAGTTTCTTCGTCAAGGAAGCCTACATGATATGCAGGACACTGTGTAAACATGCTTGTTAACCTAGCTAACAAGTTTTTCTTTGGGTCACCAATTACAAACACAACTTTCATTTTTATATCCTCAAAAAGAATTATTTATCCTTTGCGAAACTTAGAAGTTGGTTTGCATAAATTTCAATGCGCATTTTACCATCTTTCATTGGAGAACGCCAATAAGAAACCTGTTTAGCAGTAAGGAAACCGTTTTTTTCATAGAAATTAGCCATTTCAGTTCCCATATATGCGTGACAAGGACGAAATCCCATACCATTTTTATGTCTGGTGACCTCTACAAATTGTTCATCCGCAGTTTGCCTATTTTTAATGGCAACAAGGGCACGGGCAATAGCCACATCGCGAGTTTTCAATAGATTTACAATAGTTTCTTTAGTGTGTGTCATTGATCTTCCCCAAGAGATTTAAGAAGATTATATAATGAACAAAGAACTTTGTCAACAGTAATTATTTTTTATAATGGATACAATCTGGATTTATATGTTCAAGGTGAGGGAGACTTGCATTCAGAATGTCTAACTCAAATTTGGTTATACTTCCTTCTTCAAAGGACTTTAGGTATTGTTTTTTTAGAATTTCTGTGTCATATATACATATATCGAACGAACCAGGATTTCCAAAAGCATTTGCCATTATTCGTGAAGCAGTTTGTATCTCGGATAATTTATACACACAGAAACTTTCACTAAACTTTTCTGTCATCGCAAAATACACTACCAACTGTCTAAGGGAGGATGCACCACTATGAGTCTTTCTCTTATTTTTAGAATATTTCTCATATTCTTGTAGATGAAGTGTGGCTGTATCAAGATCTTGTATATATTTTTTAAACGATTCCGTATTTACATTATCACATTGGGACATTGCCCTTGTTGCAGCAACTGAAGATATAACAGCATAATTATACTCTACCGGGTCATATTGTGGAGTTGCACACCCAAAAATAGTTAAAACATAAAAGCTCGCAATAATAAGTTTGATTAAATTCATAATAGCTACGTGACTAAGTTGATTAATTTAAAAATGGTATATAAGACCATTCCCCCTGTCAACTATTTAATGTGTTTAGCATATTATTAGTATTTTTTATGAAAATGGGGCATAAGCCCCATTTCAAATTTATTTGTTGATATTATTCACCGCGTTTTGGTAGATTTTGTTATATGCTTTAATGAATACAATATTCACAAGGTCACTCAACACATTACCAACAAGGCTAAATGGCCAAGCAATAACCCAAGCAACAATAGTGCTTACCATATTATTAGGGGAAATTTCCTTAATCATATGATTTGTTAGTTGAAAAGTTTGGTTGTCCTTAGATTTCATAATATCTGCAATAGAAGTAGTCACGAAATCTTTATAACGCCAAAAACTCCACAAAAGCCCAACACTAATATAACCAATAGAAATAATTACAATATCCTTGACGCTCGGGGTGAAAAAATATACAGAAGAAACTACAGCAAGGATTGCAAAGAGCGAACAGAAAAACCGATTACTGTAAAAATCACTAATAATACCAAGAGAAAACAAAACAATCAGCAGATTCCACGAAAAAACACCGGAAATAACACCAGCAAAAAATTCAGACATTTTAATATTTCCTTATAAAAATTACTGCTTAGTTTTAGGCGATGCCTTAGAGAAAATAACATCGACAAAATTACTAACAGTAGACACTGGCGGCATATCTAAGTTTGCAATTATTGACCTAACAAACTCTCGGGTTTCTGGTCTTTTATTTACTGGTATTTTACACCAAATCTCTTCACTAATGATGTCAAGTTTATCCCGCTTTGCAAAATAAGTTCCTCGTTTAAAGTAGCTCGGGTAAGAGTCCCAATTGATGCCAACAGAGTGTAGCATATCATGCTGTTTTTGTCTATTTGCTTTATGCAATTTATCCTTACTAAAATATGCGTGACACAGCATAGTCAGACTATTTCTGGTCGCATCCGTCTCTCTCCACATAAGGTTTTCTGCATATAGATCCAAACTGGGATACTGGAATGCCCTACAATCAAAAACTGGCAACTCATGTGCCTTATCTGGCAAATTTTGTAGAAGTGCCTTATAAAATGCAACTGAGGCAGTTGCAGAAATGAGAGAAACCAGTTTATCACGAGAACCGCCAAACATTCTACTGTTTTCGTCGCCACTAATAATCAAACTAATCTCGTCGGATTGGACGTAGCTGATATACCCATTAAACTTATCCAGAAGAGTCTTTGCAGTTTCATGCATGCACATGGTAAGCCGAACATCAAAAGGTCGGTTAAGCCCCTTAGTAAAAGTATGAAACGCCCTACCATCAACCCTCACCATAATTGGTAGGTTTGGCATAAAAAATGCTTTATTTAATTGTTCATACTTTTTATGCTTGTCCCCAAGCGCATCAAATTCATCACGAGTCATATGTTACCCCACATCAACAGTTGAAGCCCCTTCAACCATACTATCACCACGAGAATCTTTACCACCGATTCTCACCACTGGTTTCCCGTCTACAAATACAGTAGGAGAACCTGTAGTTTTCGTGTCACCACGAGAATCTTTATCCCCTACTCTACCCACAGACTTACCATTTACAAAAACCGTAGTGGAACCCTCAATTAGGGTGTCCCCTCTGGAATCTTTATCACCTACGGTGCACACACCCGGCATTATAAACCTCACTTAGTTGTAACTATAAAATCTTGTAAGTCGTTACTATAATCTACACTCATCATAGACACATTTTCTTTATCTGGCAAGGAAAACATATGTTCCTTGAGGATGTTTTCCACAATAGACCTAAGACCTCTTGCTCCAGTCTTTCTTTCAAATGCAATTTCCGCAATACGGGTAAGAGATGAAGAAGAAAATTCCAATTCTACCTTATCCATACTAACAAGTGCCTGATACTGCTTTATAACACTATTTTTTGGTTCTGTCAAAATTTTTACAAGGTCTGAAATAGTCAGCTCTTCAAGAGTACACACTACAGGAATTCTTCCTACCAGTTCTGGAATAAATCCAAATTTATACAAGTCCTCTGGTTCAACATCACGGGTCACCAAATTTTTATCTACAGTAGCCCCAAAACCAATACCTACGTTCTTATCACTATTACTCTGGATGATATCGGATAGACCAACAAATGCACCCGCAAAAATAAACAAAATATGTGTGGTGTCAATAGACGTGTTAGGTTCCCCGGGGGACTTACGTTTTCCTGTCATAGGAATATCACACTTAGTTCCTTCAAGAATCTTTAGAAGACCTTGTTGCACACCTTCTCCGCCCGGGTCTTTTGTCAAATTTGCCCCAAGGTTTTTCTTAGCGATTTTATCAATTTCATCTACAACCACAATACCATGCTGCGCCTTTTCCACGTCACCATTTGCTGCATGGAGTAGGTTTTGAAAAATAGATTCTACATCATTACCAACATATCCAGACTCGGTAAGAGTTGTAGCATCGGCAATAGTAAATGGAATATCAAGAAATCTCGCAATAGTTTGGACGAGGTGGGTTTTACCCGATCCAGATGGACCAATTAGCATAACGTTACTTTTTTGAAGTTCTACGTCATCAACCACTTTATTGTTAATACGTTTAAAATGGTTATAGATGGCAAGTGCGAGAGTTTTTTTGGCGGACTCCTGACCTATAACGTATTGGTCAACGAATTCTACAATTTTTGAAGGGGTCTTCTTACCATCGATAACAGCGTGCTCTCGGTAATAATCTCTTAGCAGGACACGAGATTCCTCAATACAATTTCCGCATATATGGGTGGTCCCTGCGCTAATAAAGGGAAGTGACTTATCGGTGGGTTGTGTAATACCACACATAGAACACTCAAGGGGTTTCTTGTTATCCATTTTTTTACTAAAATCTCCTTTTATAACATTACTCATAATATTCGATGTCCATCCACTAATTGGATAACTTTTCCAATTCTTTTTATAAATGTGTTGTTCCTAAAGTCAGATGTTATCACACATCAAAGAAAAAGGGAAGCGTTACCTTCCCTTTTTCACACCTATATTATACTGTTAAGTGCTAGACCCAATTTCTTTTTCAATAACTTCCGCATTTACTGTAATATCCTTACCACCAACAGTTAGAGTCATTGAAGTTTCACCTACAGCTAGGTCATTAAACCACACATGACCAAGGATAATTGCAAACTTAGTACGAGAAATCTTGTTAATTTCGGTTCTAACGTCAGAAATAATATTATTAGTTTCAGACTTTAACCATGCCTTAACGAGTTCATCTTTAGTTGAAGAATTCGCACACAAAGGAGAATCCATAAAAGCTTTCACGTCTTTAATTGCGGGTTCGAGTAAGCTTTCCCGTAGGGTTAGTGCCTTACCCGCATCCATTTTCTTTAGAACATCATTTACACTTGGCAACGAAGAAAGACCCTTTACTGCAATTTTTAGCTCAGTTGCGGTATAAACATCATTCATTGGGACAGAATCAGAAGGAGGATTAAATCCGTTGTAATCAGTTACTCCAATTTCCTTCAACCATGCAGCGGCATCTTCACCATAGATTACCGAGAATCCCTCCGACTTCTTAGGCGCATATTGATCTCGATAAAACTTAAGAACCTTCTGAGTTGCCTTAAGCTTTTCAAGGTTAAAAACCTTAGTGAAAGTTTCCTTCGCGGAAACACTCTTCACCATATTACGGTTGATTACAGGAACTTTGCTAACATCTAGAACAAACACTTCTCCTGCCCGAGTGCTGGCGTCAATTAGATTTTCTTCACGTAGAACGTCAATTGTTTTTTGAGTCAATGAAACAGGAAGCTTACGAATATTCACAATACCGTCACGAATAATGGTATAATTGCGATAGATGTATGACTTAATCTTTTCAGGAAGACCAAATTCGTCACGCTTTTCTGGAAGATTTACATAACCATCATACTTGACCCGGAAAGATAGATTAGGCCGATCTTCATTGAATACGATTCCAGAGATAGGATATCCCTTATTCTTATCAGCAATCTCAAATTTAACAGATTCATCACGCTGCTTAGAACCTGCACCAATTCGTTTGTACCCAAAAGCCTCATGTTGAGGATATATGAGGTTATTGTCGTCATCAGATAGAATTTGCATAAGATCAAGAATGGTAAATGCGTCTTCTTTAGGAACAGCATTCATATCCACCCCACTCTTGCATCGAGAATTAACGTCAAGGCCCTGAGAGATACATTCATTTTGGAAGTCGGTATAGTCTTGCTTGGAGAACGCATTAACAAAGCGATTCACCAGATATACATCCCCCATAGAACCAAGAACAGTAAAGATCTCATTAGCAAGCATTCGCTGAGATAGAGTAGCCAGCCCAAAATATACTTGAGTATCAATAGTGATGTCATCTTCCCCTCTTTCAGAAGTAAAGTAGTGAACATCCCCAATAGATTCAGGAACAAGAATCTCGTCATTTTCGTTTACTGCATAAGACACAAGGGTTCCTGTGTTGTCATATGCAAATGCGTATCCGAGAGAAGGCTTGTTATCAAGCTTAAAAAGAATCTTCTTACCACCACGAATGTCTTTACTAAGTTCGCCATCAAACACAGTCTGATAGTTTTCAAATCGTTCGCTAAAAACAAGAGAGCCACCCGCAGATTCTGCCATCTTTGATAGTAGATTTCTATCACAGTTCCACCCATATTCTACAAATACAGAATTGTCAACGTGTGCGCCAAGCTCTTTAGTGACATTTAGAATTTCGTTCTTAGACCACTGGTTATCATAACCATCAGACATAAAGAAGAAATTAATCAGGAAAGAGGGGTCACTTTTCTTAAGACGATTAATAAGGGCGATAGTCTCTTGAATTGGTTCCTTAAATCCAGTTAGACCAACTGGCTGCAACCACTTATCGATTGCCTTATGTAGAGTAGATAGGTCACTTAGGGAACGAACAGGTACCGCCTCCTGAAGAATACCAAATTCCCCCTTACCAGAGAACCAAAGAATACTAACAGTATCCTTTTCACCCACAAGAGTGCTAAGTTTATTTTTCAGGTGAGTTCGTAGAGAAGGAAGGTCATTCCCCATAGAACCAGAAACATCGATAACGATAATATGGTGAACAGAGGGGATTACCTCAGTGGTAGTAGCAGTTGAAACTGTTTGTGATGCAAGAGAAAGTGCATCAGAAAAATAAATATTGGTCATTATATTTCCTTTAAAAGTATGTAAATGTATTGATTGTATGTTTTATGTCATTAAGACATGGTATTTAATATGACTTATTCTGAACCATTTGGAACATATAAGCGAGAGAATCTTTATACTGATGTCTATCTACCCCGGTGCTGCTAACAGAAAACTCCTGCTTTACTGCATCGATGTACATAGAATAAGACCCGTCATCGCCCATAAAGAAACTATCATAATCATCCCGATTATTAAAAAGCCTACTCGGTTTCAGTTGGGCAATTGCATTGTTGTCAAAGCTAATGTGTGCTTTTGAAACAGCGTTGAACAACCCAGCATACCATTGGTTGATTTTTTTGTCTACCAATTCATTATTTTTACGGTAAAAAATATCCCCTCTACCAGTCTTCTTTTTGAACCCAAGTAGAAGAACTTTTTTGTTATTTCCTGCAATGATGTTATCAAGGTCGAAGTAAGAAGTTACCCCAATAATCACATGAGAAACAAGATGTTCATAGTCCCACTCACACGGGATAGAACTATATGAGTAACCTACCCCGTAGATTAGACCATCAGAAACAAGATTTTCAATGCGGTTAAGTTCATTCTTAAAATGAAACTCATTGATAGTGACATTACAGATAATCCCATGCGAACTAAGTTCTTTGACGAAGTTATCAAACTCAGGGTGAGAAAGAGGGTGACCACCACCAATTGCAATTTCACTACCCTTCGGGAGTTGTTTCAGGAGGTCAATAGTTGGTTGTAGATCACCATGTTTTCCACGAGTAGTGGAATTCTCATGACAAAAATGGCATTTTGCATCACACCAGTTAGTAATTTTTACATCAAGTGTCTCTGGGTATTCTGCAAAACTACCGTTACTAATGTCTCTCTGTTTCGTGCCATCTGTGTAAAGAGTTACAACGGTATCGCCATTTTTATATTTTGCAATAATATCAGTCATAAAATCTCCTATTGAGTCAAAATTGTATCATCAATGCCTATAGTTGTCAAGATCCCTATGGCAAGGAATACAACGATTAACATATCAAGTTTTTGACAAGATTGGGTGGACTGTGTTTTCCATGTCATATTGTCCTTCTAGATACCCAATTTTATAACAGAGGCGCAAGGCGTGTTCTATTTTAGGAGTAACTTCAATATCAATAAGTAAAAGTTTTGCTGTTTCCACAGCTTTATCTTCACACGTTTGCATAAAATATTCCTACTTAATGGTTGTCGTTGTCAGTTTTAAAACTACTGTCTACACTGAAAAGGAACCTAGTAACCCCATTGATATCATCTTCCCATACCCCACTACAAGTGCCATGAGATTGGTGATCGATGTACCCAAATGGATGATATTCATCTTTGATTTCAGTGAATACAACATCAAGGCCAGTATATTCCTTAATAGAATCAACAATCATTTTAAGTTGTAGATTGGTGTTCCTATAGAACTCATCGTTAGGGTCAACATCAATTTCACCTATCATAGCATCAGTATAAAGATATGATGCCTTTTCGCGGAAACCCGAGTAAGTTTCCTCTTCCCACCCATATTCGCCCGGGTGTACAGTCACAAAACCGACAGAAATTTCATAGTCAGAAACTGGATTTTTAACCATATTTTCCATTGTAGGCGATAGAGTAAGGCTATGGGTGCTACTGCTATTTGTTTCAAACACACCATGTCGAGTTTTAATATTAGTCATAATTTAACCTCATTTGAATAGTTTTGCAGTTTCAATAAACATTTGAATTTCAAAGAAACTTATTGGTTTATTTTCAGATTTTCTTTGATGATATAGTTCAACGAACTTATCAATCAGATAAGCGGACAAAAAAGGATGTCCATTGACAAATTCAATCATATCCCGATAATCTGCACGGTTGTATAAGAAAGAAGAAACGATAACAGATTTATCAGTTTCAGTCAAGCACTTATTAAATTTAAATTCATACTTTTTACTAATTTCTTTGTAAAGAAGCCCGATTATTACAGTGGAATCCATATGGAGATTATTGGGGTCTTCGTATTCATTATACTCCCCAACATACTGTTGGGTGACTTTTTCTGCACGTGCCTCCAACATATCATTGTGAAAAGATGAGATTGACTTAGCAATAGGGGAGCTAAAGACTGCATCAAAAAACTCCAATACACCACAAATCATGTTTAACAGGTTCTTGCAAATTTTCCCCCAAATAAATCCAACTAAGTATTGAAACTTAAATGAAAATTCAAAAAGAATCCAACAAACCACATATAGCACAGATAAAATAAGTTTAACGTCACCAGACATGTTAATCTCCTATTGAGTTTTAATTATACTACACAAAGTTATAGTATGTCAAGCTTTTCCGTAGAATATATGTGCGCCAATTTTACGGATTCTTACCACATTCGCCCATCGTGGGTTGACGTAGTCTGCATGATAGAATAGAGCATCTTCCAGACCTTTTACTTGGTGATTGTCGATGTACATCTGCTTTGCTACGTGGACTGCCTGTTTCCACTTTTCAGATGCGAAATCGAGTTTAGGAAGACTCCTTTGAAATGTCCAAGAAAATTGTTTCTTCTGATAAATAACTCCACATGGTGTCCCTGGGAACCCATTGACACCCATTCTATTCATAACAACTTGAGAAACAGCTTGCATTCCCTTTACGCCTTCAGTCGCTGCCTCATAATAGTTATTAAGTGCCATACAGTTAAGTTCTTTAACTGCTTTCAATGATAAATTATCTACCACAGCATTGGGTAAAATATCAACAACTGGTTTAAACTTATGCAGTTGTCTTTCTTTCTTTAATGTTAAAGGGTCATCAATGACCGCAATAGAAACCTTTTCAGGTTCTACCGATGCTGCCTTAGATTCATATGTATAGATATTTGCTGCTGTCACAAACATCACGATTGCCATAACGCTACGGGTCAAGGCTTGGATGGTTTTTTTATTTTCCATCTAGTTTCTCCTTTCGGTTCTTGGTAAGGGTTTAGTTTGTCGCTGTTGCCACTTCTCCTTTATTACAAAAATGCGACGATTTATTGAAGTTGAAAGTATACCAACAAACGAGTCATGTGTCAAGTTTGTTTGGTGTAAATAAAAAGGAGCTTTCTTGTGAAAAGCCCCTCATTAATATGTTTCTTTTAGAAACTTCAGGTATGCTTCTTATCGAATACAGAAAATAAATCAGAAATCCAGAAATATACCTTTATACAAATATTTAGGAAGGTGTTTTCACCTTCGGTTTTGGACCCGGTTTTTTCCGAGCCTTCATTTCCATAGGAGCACTCTCGGTAGAGACAGATTTCTTTTTCGTTTGTTGTTTTTGTGATGATGCAGTCCTCCGTGTAATGGGTTTCTTCGCGGGGGTTGATACCTTCTTCTTTGCCCCCGCCTTCACTTTTTTTTCTGGTGCTACTTCTTTCTCAATAAATTCAGAAATAGCAGCCTTAATAAGTTCTTCTTCGCTTATTTTAGCAGGATCTTCTCCGAAGTCAACAGGATCAGATAGTTCTTCTGGAATGGGTGGTGCTACAATTTCTGGTATAGAACTCGGAAACACTTCTCTAACAAAATCAGATGTTAAGTTAGAATACAGGTCAGTTATTCGGCGGTCTTTAATTTTTGCAATTAAATCTGCTTCCTTCCAGAAAAGACCCTCACACATCTGAATCCAAAGCTGTTCCCGTCGAAGCTTACTGATGTTCATTTGAGCATCAGTAAAAATTCTCATACGGCGAAACTCTTGCTTCAAATCTGTCAGACAATAACCATCAGGAACATCCAATTGCCTCTTAAATGGCGGTTGGCCGGATGGCAGTTGAAATACTACTGATGGGTCGTAATTCATCTTTAGATAACCTTCAATGATGACTCGACTTCGATTGTTTCTTAGGTACTCTATCGCAGCACCCTTATCTTTATCAACTAAATCATTTGCATACGCTAGAATTTCGTATATCTGTATATTTGTTGTGTTTAAACTGCTATTATTAAAACTCATATATATCCCCTTTAAAATTCACTAAGAAAGTCCAGCATTGCTTTCATTTTATTTTTAATAAAATAACTCATAATTCTTTTTCGTCCTCTAAAATTGCATTTTTCTTTTTGTTCGTTGAACTCAGACAATATTGATGCCTTTATATCATTTGGAATAAACCTAAAATCAATAAGTTTCTGGTTTCTTTTATAAAAATCTTTTTCCTGCTCGTCTCTACATGCAGAAATCCCACCAATAATAAATTCTTCTTTTCTGTCCTTGCGTAAAGGCTTTTGTCTAATCTTATTAGAGAACGAGTCATTTTGGCTCAGTGTGTTAGGGATAGAATCCCCATCATCCCCCTCCGCAATGTGTAGGTTTACGAATTGCTCAATATTTAGATCGCCAGAAGTGATAAAAGTTTTCTTGTTTGGGCTATATTGCTTAACTAAAGGGAATCGCTGTGTTTGAATTTGGTCTTCATCAGAAGATACAATCAAGTGAGGGGTGGGGGTTCCTTCCCACATCCCAGTAGTCTGTAGGTCGTTATCTTGAGCCCATTCGATTATAGTATAGATGACGTCATCACCTTCCGCACCATCTACCATCACAACTGGATATGGGAAAAATTCTTTTAGATCACTTCTAACCAAGTCAACTCCACGGTGGATAACATCCCAATCTATCTTAGATTCTTCTTTATGTTTTTTTCTCTTAAACTTATATTCAGGAAAGAAGTCTTTTCTCCAATAAGAGCGAGCATCACAACATATAACAACTTCACCATATTGTCTATGGTATTTTTGCCTATATGATCGGATAGAATTAATAACTAAATGCCTAATATATCCATCATCTATTGATGAATTTGCTGGCAATCGGTACAATTCTTGTGCTATAGCAGCTACAGATATTGCACTAAAATCAATCAAAATCATTAAAAATAACCCCTATTTCATTTTCGATATTAGTAGTATAAACCACAGTAGGAATTTTAAAAGTGGTAATAGCACGCGCACACCCAACACACGGCTTCGCCATCCCCCAATAAAATTTATCACTATCGTTCGTCTGTTTAGCTCTCGCCACAATAAGCGTGGAATTTTTCAATATATCAGATCCATGTTTATTGATACAATTGCGTATAGCTGCAACTTCCGCGTGCAAAAAACGTGCTTCTGGATGTTTAGAAAAACGTGCTGCCATAGGATGGGTTTTTAGTTGATTAAACCCATATGAGATAATCTTATTTCTATATACAATAGCAGATACTATACGCGCCCTTGATACAGGTGGAACATCTTGCGCAAGAGTAAAAAGATGATTTACGATCTTCCGCATTCTATCAGTAGTCATTATTAAAAAGTTTTCCAATTATAAACAAGTAGTGTATCACAGATAACTGATATTAGTCAACTTATAATCCAGTTATTTCCGATATTCTCAATTTCATGAGGACTTCTGAAACATTAAAAAAATCACAAAGTTCCTCAAAATTTGAACATTTAAGAACCGCAGCATCAAACAAATCTTTTGGAACCAATATTTTCCTGGCGAATTCATTCGCTTCTTGTTCTTCACCATCTGTTACAGAAGAAGAATAGTTAGAAATAATATCACATCTGTCATCGTATGGCGAAAGTGAATGTCCTAGCATTATATGCCCAAGAGCATGAACTAAAGCAAATCTTTTTCGCACATAATACAGGTTATATGTTTCCTTAGAATATTCTATACTAATTGAATCTTTATTCGTTACAGTGTAAGCATGTTTCATGCCCTCATCAAGATAACTCAGACATTTTATCTTAACTCCCTGTTGTTTAATTATATCCTCCACGACTATCGTCGAAGTGTTCGCATTAATAAAATACGATTCAAGAACATAATTTACTACGTTATCAACTTTTTTAGTCATTTAAAGATCTTCTCGTATTTTTATGTTAAAATGGTGAGGTTTTAAGTGTTTATCGGTTACTCTTAATGAAATCCATGAATTGTACCATTTATCAGAACCAATTACATCATAGTGCATTTGGTATTTTGCTTCAAAGTAAGACATACTCCCTTTTGTGTCACATAGTAAAAGTATTTCTCTATGAAAATTCTCTGGACCATGTTGGATAACATCTGCATTTAGTTCGTTATTACTACCGTAATATGAAATAAAGTCGGATTGGACTCGCTCACGATATTTTTGTTTTTTTATTGATCTTGTTTTTATTCCAAAGAAGTTCTTTTTACCAATGTACTGCTTACCTGATATCTTATTAGTAATACAATATACAAACCCAATTACTTTATCGGGGATTTCTAATAATACTTCTCCATTATACCACCATTGATGTTCCATTACAACCCCTTCAGGAAAAATAATCTTATGCGGGCCATCTGGTGGTTTGATGTTCTTCTTACGAGGTTTTTTTATTTCTACTGTTTGTTCTGTCATATTGGCACCAAATTAAAATTTAATGCCAATATTTAGTTAAGCTAAAATTTCTCTAATAGTTTTTACTGCAATACCGGACTGTGCACTTGGGTTTTGTGGGATAAACCCAGCCATCTCAAGTTGGTTACGCTGATATTCGTTAGCATAATACTCCTGAATAGTTCTTTCACGTATTTGTTGAGTTGGCATTACTTCAAACAATGCTTCTGGCATATATTATCCTTTATTAAAAAGGCCCACCTTAGTGGGCCATATTTATTTTAAATTAAGCAACTACACAAGCACCGCCTGCACAGGCAGCTTCAGCGGTCAAATTTGTGTTATCTTCGTCTTCTACCACCTGAGAAAGATCAATTTGTTTTAATTTCGCAAACAACATATTGAATTCTTCTTCAGAACAATCTTCAAAAGGTGCCTGTTGATAAGTATGCCCATCATGAGGTAAAACAGAGATTCCTGTATAGAATTCTTTGTTACTCCACATCCAATCACGAACAATATCCCATTCATCAGACTTAATAGAAACAGTGCAAGAAACGTTATGTTGTTGAACACCAGAAGAATGACCCGGAGAAACCCATTGTTGGTTAAAAGTCTTTACTCTTTCAAGTAGATGTATGGCAGATTCACTTCGTAGTATAGCACTTTTAGGAGCGCGTTGGGGAATAGAAATCACTGCATCGATGTGTGGCTTAAAAACACAATCCTCTATTAACTCAGGAATAACGTTAACAAGGTACCTGTATAGGGATTCATTTTTTCCTATACGCATACGACGAATGTAAAAGTCATTATGCCAAGCATGAATGCCAGATGATGAACCAACAACACAAGAAGTCGTGCCACTAGGCTTAACACATGTAGTTCTTGCTGCTACATTGATACCAATCATTTTAGCGGTTTTAACGTTTTCATCAACTACAACCTTAGACGCTTCACTTAGGTTTAAGTTTAGAACACCACCAGAAGCGATACCCGTCATACCAACACCAATTAGTGCCTCTTCTTCACAGTTTTCTTGCCATATAGGACGAAGGTAATGAAAGTCAGTGTATCCAGCCTGAAGAGTACCAAGGAAAGATGCTGCGGCTGCGCGAGCGTTAAGTTCTTCCTGTGAGGTTACATCAGAGGCGTTAATCTCAGTTAGGTTACAGAACTGATTAGAACGAAGACCAATTTCCGCACATGGGTTTAGACCGCTATCAAGATCATCTGTCCATACAAAACCGGGTTCCCCACTACCAGAATTCTTAACAATTGTCCATATATTATAGAACTCTTCCTGTGTAACTTCACCTCTTTTTAGAATTACAGAATTGTTTGCTCTACCTCTTTGTGGGTTTAGTTCCCACCAATTACCGGATTTACAATAAAGCATATCATTATCATTCTTATCAAATAGGCAGATCATTGCGGCTCTGCGAATACCACCAGCTAGAACAGCATCTGCAATATGACATAGGATGTCATGAACTTCAATACTTGTTAGTTGCCTCCCAATGGAATTGTTAAGCACTGCACGAATTTTATCAATACAAATACGAAGAGGGTCAGGACCGGGAGCTTTACCACCAGAAGTGATTAATTTTGCGCCCTTTGGTCTGATGTCACGGAAGTCAAATACAGGATCAGACTTTCCTTCAAAATACGAACTAACTAAAACTTTAACAGCATCGGCCCACCCTATGATGGAATCCCCTACGAGATACTTTCGAGTTTTACTTGTAGCTCCTTTTACAATTGGTAACTTACTAATATGCCTATTCTGAACGCTATAGCCAACGCCTGAACCATTTAGTAGGTTAAACATAGTTTCCCAAAAAACGGCAGGATGATCTGCGTTTGAGAATGCGCAATTGTAAATTCGTGATGGGTTTAGATCAATTGGGGCTCCTCCAAATTGCATAGACCGCATAGATGGGAGAACTTTTTTAGGAATAACAAATTCTTTGTATATTTGTTTAATCTTTTCCCGGATATTGGGATACTTACGAATATGCATTACCATGTTTCTTGTGCATAATTCTTCCCAGGTTTCTCGCCGACTTATTTCTTCTTCGTATTTGGCATACTTATTGAATACTACAATATCGCTTAAAATTTGTTGGCTTAAATCCATAAAACACTCCTTATTTACTTTAATAATTTTTTGTTGTTTTCTCGTATGTTCTCGTTTTCTTTTAAAATGAGGTCAACCAATGCATCATTTCTGATTGCACATTCGTTATAATCTACTTGCAACTCCTTAGTATAGATAATCAAATCACCTAATGATGTGTTTTCATAATTTCCTTTTTCATTTGGTTTCGGTGTTTGTAGTGGTCTGCACTTTACTAAGTGCGCTGCCGGGAACTCGTTTTGCATTAAGTGCACTTGCGTTGTCTGCAAGCAACTGCATCCCACTTGAAGGAACAACAGTGTCACGATAAACAGTTTTTTCAATTTCTCGCTCCGTATTATTTGTTATTATTTTTACTGTTTGGGTATTTGTCGACAACGTATTGTTTAAGTTGTCAACATTTTTATTGAATGTTTCTTGTTGTTTTGATAACTCTTGTTGGTGGGTATTTATTTGGTTTATGGTGTTTGTTAAGATATCCTTATCAACTGACGACTTTCCTTTTACATACCACACATAACCAACACCGACATGAGAAACTACAAGAAATGCAAAAATAGCTATAGAAAGCGCAACTTTTGATTGCAATCCAGAAAAACTAATATTTGATAATAATGCCATATGTCACACCTTTTGTCAACACTTTTTCCATTGGTTAAATTTCATTCTTGCTTCAAGACCACGAGTAGTGCATCTCTTGATAATCTGATGAACTTCTTTAATAGAAAAATTACTTTTTATAATTAAATCATTGATATCTTTCCCCAGAGAATCATCAATGTCCCATACAACTACAGTATATCCCATGTCAATAAGCTTAGATTGTATTGCAGTTACTTCTTTATTTCTTGGTTGGTTATCAATCACAAGCACCACTTGATCTGGTGCAATATTTAGTTCTTTAAGAATTGAATCTATTTTTCCAAAAGCTGTCCCAGAAACGGCTATAGAATTAGGAAGAAAGAGGCTGTCAATCGGACCCTCTACCGCATATATAGTTTTTGATGGATTTATTTTATCTAAACCGAAAACCTGAGTGGCATCAGTAAGATTTACCATCATGTATCGTAGTTTTGATTTTTTATTTAGCGATCTACATGTCAAACCCAGTAACTTATTGTTCTTATCAAAAAAAGGCAATACCAACCTTTCTTCCCCAAACTTAATATCTAAATTTGGGTCAAGTTTTTTCAATTTTAGTGTGTCATCAATGTAAAAAACACGGGAACTCTGTATTTTTGGTATTTTTCGTTCATTGAAATACTTTACTGCCGGATTATCTGGTGGTAGATCAGAAATAGGTGTGCATATTGAGTAAAATATGGATTCTAAAGATTTCCGTTCTTTAAGTTGTTTGGCAATGTCAATCTTAGGTGGTTCAAAAACTTCTTCTGGTTTTTGTTTCTGAATGTAAGTGGTCCCATACTTTTCCGTGAAAAGTTCCACCCTATATTGATCGAATAAGAAAGGATCTATTAATTCAATGAAGTTGTAAAAACTATGGTTGGCAGCACAGTTATGACAGAAATACCTCAAAGAATTGTTTAGTGAATATATATACCCACGTTTTTTCTTTAAGTCTTTCTGTGAATCTCCACAAAAAGGACACCTACAGGTGAATACATTGTCTCTCTTTGGAGTAAATCCATCTAACTTGCATGAAATGAAGTTTAGATACTTTAAGTCTAGATAAAGCACAAAAATGATCCCTAAAAAGTTAAAGGGTAGCATATGCTACCCATTTATGTCAACTAAAGTTTGTTGAAAAATTATTTTACTTTAATATGCTATACAGCTTATCAACTGCGGAATGCCTAACATCTTGGCTACTATCTTTAATACCAACACGTAAATTTTCTGGAGTTGCTTTTGGATGGTTTACTGCATCAAACCTAACTGTAGCATCTAAATCATTCAATGCCTTAGAAATATGTTCAGTATTTACGTTAGGGTTTTCTAATGCAGCAGTCCTGACAGCTACATCACTATCAGACAATGCCTTATGTATATTATCAGATGACGCACTAGGGTGATATGCTGCACGGTATCTAATTCTCCAGTCACTGTCATCAAGTGCTTTGTTTAAGTGATCTGGGGTAATTTCATTGTCATCATAGTCAGAAAAAACATTTATTCTGTGTTCTGCTTCTGGATGACCCAAATCAGCATGAATTCTATCATATGATGTTTGTTCATGCAATGGTACGTTCTTATTGATCTTATCGACCACAATATCTACAAGTTTAGACATTTTATCCTCTCTTATGGCAAGATTTCTTCAATCTTGCGACCTCTATTTTTAAGTGTCCACTTTTTTTGTGTTTGTGCGCTTATTACAGGCTCAGTAGCAAGACCCTGAACTTGTCCGCTACTTACACTATTCCCACTACCACCATCAGCAGAAACAGCAACTGCCATATCTTCACATACGACATCTTGAAGTCCCCTTTCATATGCCTCTACAAGTCTCGCCAGCATAGTTTCATTCTCAGCAATTTGAATTACAACATGCTCTTCAAAAGGGACTACAGATTCACCAAGGACAACAGACCCCCAGTATTCGGCGGTGAAGTTATCTAAGTGTTCAAAAACTTCAAATTCATTATAATCTACAGACTCTTTGATGAATGCTAAGGCTGCCGCATATCCACCAACAAGTTTAGTAAAAGCTGGCATAGACTTAAAAGTTCGTTTTAATTTAAAAACTAACCTATCTAATAAAGTGTATGCGTCCCTATTTACTTCAGAATCATCGTGGGTTGCCTTATATGTAGGATACCCATTGTCATCAATAAGACCAAGTTGAAAAGCTTTAGTGTCTTTTATAGGGGTAGTAAATTTTCGTATAATTGCATACGTTATTATTGCATCAGATAATGCTGACATATATTTACCCCTTTATGAGAGTAGTGGTGGGCCATATGGGAACCCTGGAAAAGTCGCACCGAGACGATTTATCACACCAGTACCTCCTAGGTATATCCATCCGGCAGGTGTGCTCATAAAGACCCCAGCATCCCCATTATTAAACAATGTTATATTGGATATACCGGGAACAAGCCCGCCTTTTATTATTGCTTTACCTGAATATTGAGTTTTCAAATATACAACTTTAAGCATAAAATTTGGAAGCGGGGTATCTACTGTTCCTGATGACAGGAAAAACTCTCTATCCATATTATCTACAGTTAAAGCAGTCACCACATGGGAGTCACTAATATTACCACCGTTAGCAACTATACTTTCCAAGGTGTCTAATTGAAAACTTCCACTTAGTAGAACATCTGGCAATTTTCCGAATACGTCACCAACAGTAATATGAGAGCTAATACCATCCTGAACTATATACATTAAGTCCGCAGGAGTGCATGACTCCACTGACTGCATTTCGGATACTTTTAGGTTAGCCATTTGATATCCTTATTCTTGGGGTTCTGCAACTTCGGGTGTAGTTTCTTCCACAACTTTGACTTCAACTGGTTTTACTTCTGGCTCGACAGCTTTTTGCTTTGGTGCCTTCTGTGGTTTTTGTTGTTCTACAACTTGCTTAATAGCTGCCACTTTAACTGGCTCAGGTGATACTTTACCTGCTTGTAACAGCTCATAGCGAACGCGACCTTCTTTAATAACATGCACTGCATTGTAGCCAGCAGATGCACCTGGAATAGAAGCAGCTTCTTCAGGAGTGAAGAATTTAACTTCAATATCTTTAGTTAGTCCAAATTTTGTTGAATCGATAGCCATTTTATTTCCTTTTAGATATGTGGTGCAAGATCAGTTGCAATAGATATAATTTCTTTTTGTGTGTCTTCGTTCAATGAATCTAAGGATGCAACACCAATATTACCTAACACCATATTAATAGCCTTAGATATTTGTGTTTCTTCATGCATAGAATCAAAAGAGCTAACTTCAATAGGGGTAGAATCAGCTATAGGAGTTACTGTTATATCATCTACTTCTGCGGTTATGTTTGGAACTTGTGCCTGAAGCATATACAAAGCACCTTGTGCAGTTGTATATGTGGCCAAATCGGCTTTACCCCCATTAGGACGCTCGAATGAAACAACAAAGTCTGTAGCAGACTTTTGGGTAATAAAATATTTTACTCCAGTGTTGGAAGTCCCCCTATATACAACTTCTCCAGATGCAGAAGACGCACTTCCCTGATAAAACTTAGATAGCTCTTTATTTACGTCAGATGAAATTCCACCAACATCAGATTCTACTAAAGAATATCCAAACATCTTATCAAGATGTGATACCGCACCATCTATACGAGATTCAATAAGAGCACGTGGTTCGACGAATGGTTTTGCTGGCGTAGGTGCTTCTCTATATGATGAAACATCAATAAACTTCTTCGCACTATCTACTAATTTTTGATGGTCCATGATTAGCCCTTTGATAACATTGATTGTTGGTTGTTGCCGTGAAAGCTACTAACAAATTCTGACATACGCTTTAGAGCACGCTCTTTTGCATTATTCATTTCAACTGTAGTAGCCGCTTTTGGGTGCGTGTCGGTGACAGAACCAGTTCCGATCAATGATTGGTGAATTACATTACCGCGAAAGTCAAGAGTGACTATAACAGGTGTTGCTGCTTTAGTTGCAACATCGTCTAAATCAGTTCTGCCAACGGGGAATTCGTCAAACGATTTTAACTGACCACCATTATCAGTTGTAAATGTAGTATCCATAGAAGATTCCTTTAAATTTTTATTTATAATTGTATTTAATGCTTCCTGAATACTTACCCCAGGGGTTGATTTCAAATAATTCTGTGTGAGTTCAGGAGTACCTACATCACCCGCACTAACAGTATAATCACCTAATAGTTTTTTTGGTTTAAACAGTGCAGGAATTTCTTTTTTACTATTCTTAGAAATTACATCTGCGGTAGTCATAAAGCTTTCTTTAAGCAGAACATGTCCTAATAGAGCACATGATTCTTGTTTAGGTGTTGTATTATTTTGCCCGGTTTGCAAGTTTTATCTCCTTTAGATTGCCTTTAACAGATTCAAATAACTTCACATCATTCTTAGTGATTCCTCGGTTTTCACCTATCACCAGTTTAATTTTATATTTATCACTATTGATTAACACGTCTAAATTAGATGACACGTTTTTAGAATTTACAAAATCACATGCGTACCTTATATCATCTTTCAACATTGGTTGAAATATGGGACTATTTACAACATTAATTGCAGCACTGCTCAGAGATACCTTAATATCGATTAATTTATCTCTCGACACAATTGCTTGACGTTGTGTAGAATAATCAATCATAGAAATCACGTCTTGTCTTGAGACTGTTTCTTTTTGTGTATGTAACTTCGCAATAATAGCAAGCCCTACAAATAAATGTTTTATATCACTTACGTGACCATCATCGTAATCATCTGGGGTGTTTAACGCTTCTAGGGGGTAAACATCATCTTTGTGTTTAAAAAATATATCAGTGGTTTTCATCCAAGACACCGCATCATGAACATCATGTGATGTAGTAAACATGTCAGGAGTATAAAACTTATACGGGTTACCCATATAGTCAAAAGGCAATCTAACTCCACTAAAACCAAGTTCAAACCCTTTCCTATGAATAAAATCATATAAAAGATATAGATACCTATATGGTCTTGCAAGTAAAGACTGCCTTGATAGTAACATTTTAATCGAACATTAATTGTGTTGATGATTGTTGTTCAGGTGCAATAACCTTTTTTTGCTTTGTTATCATACGATGAACAAATTTTTTCTCTTGTTCAGAGTCACGAATTTTATTCAGTTCTCTTTGTTCAAAATTTTCACGAATAAAGTCTAAATATTGGTTTTTTGTATCAACATCGTCAGAGTCAAGATTGAATTCCTCTAAACTCATATTTTCACACATTTTATAGATGATTTTCTTTTCATCATCTTCTGAGTTTATTCTACCGATAAAAGCAAACCAACATATCTGTGTAAAATATGCAAATGGATTGTCATACTTTCTAAAGTTGTAATTTCTAATCTTAGACAGACATGCAATGACGGCATCACCTTTCATTTCATCCAGATAAGTATATTTGGAGAAACGATAGGTGCTGCCTAGACCTTCTGCAATTTTTAAAAACGATTCCCCTATGTAATGTGGCACTGGGGGAATTTCTTCTCCAACTTGTTCTTTTTCTTCACATAAGATCAAATATTCTGTAATCTTAGCATTAAATTCTTTATTATCTACATACTTTCCCAAAATATAAACTCCCTATATTAAAAATTTGTCTCATGTCGAACTCTCACTTGACTATTTAACATAGGGAGTTCGACTAATTACACCGATGCCCAAAGGACTTCGCGCTTACCACGAACACCGGGTTCCTTATCCTTCAGGCCAACACGAGCAAACATACCAGTCTTTTCCAGAAAACGAAGGGTGTTATTGGCTTCGATGGTGTCAACACCAAACTTAGCAGCAACTTCCTTGGCAGTCATGTTGACAATTTCTTCCTTGTTTTCAGCCATCATCTTACGAAGGGTAAGAACGGTTGCAGAAGCCTTGCGACCCGCATTGCGGGTGTCACGAACGACTTGTTGAACTTCAACGGTGGCGACAAGTTGTTCAGCAAGCTCAGTAACCTTAGCCTTGGAAACCTTGTTGGCCTTGGAGAAGGCGGCAACGAGTTCAAGAGCGGCAATGTTCAGATTGGTGTTGGTCATTTTTGTTTCTCCTAATGAGTTGTTTGTTGATTCGATGTAATGAATTATACAGCAATTAGAAAGTTAGTCAACCATTTTTTCAATAATTTTTACTGCTTCATTCAAAGGAATGTGAAGGGAACATGCTCTATAATTTGCAGTAGAAGCAATTACAAACCTATCACTGTCTCCATCAAAAATTTGACAAATTATCCCGTGATTCCAAATCTGTTTATTTTCAGGAACCCTTTTAATAACTACAAAATCCTCAATCTCAATCCTATATACCCATCCGTTGATGGGAGGGGTTTGAACAGTTCTACTGACTTCGGTGAGTTTAATCATTGTACTTTCCTTATGAATTACTATAATTAAGATTATAACTCATGTTATAGTATAAGTCAATAAGTAATCTGAAAATTTTTAGTTAAAAATATGTTGACATATAAGTACTTATGTGGTACAATAAATCTAGGATTTCCAGTTACTATAATTATATAAGTACACATGTTGACATATAAGTACTTATATAGTACAATAGTACTTATATAAGCCGGTCTTCGACCGGCTATGAGGTGCAAAGCACCTCATAATTTATCGTTTACAGTTGTCTATTGTTAATTTATTGAAATATACTAGATGGCTACCATATTTTCCTTCAATAGATTTTAACCATTCATTTATTTTATCTCTGAACTTATAAACACCATGAATAATTGTCATATGTGGCGTATAGTCATCGAAAGAATGCTCTGCTCCTAAATCCAACAAGTGTTGGTGAAAATGGGATGCTGGTTCACTAACCATCTTCAAAACCAAGTACCCATCTTTATCATGACCATCCCAATATTCAAATTTTATTGGTAGTGCAGTGATAGAATCTGGTGTTTGTAATTGATCTTCATCTATTGTTTCACTCCTACTATACATGATAGTCATATGTGCTTCATCATCGAATATATCTAATGGAAATGGGGGATTCAGCTTACTTATCATTTCTCTGATGGTGTCTTTGCTATGTTCATCTGGAGAAACAGATATGTATATTCCAGAATTACCAGTGTAGCCTTTATTTAAAATTTTCATATTATTTTCTCATGGTAAGTTAATACGATTCAGCTTGTAGTTAAATTTTTGGTTTGTATACATTTTAACTCTTTCAATGAAGTGTTTCAATGTATAGTTCTTGTGTTTTTTCCATGATAAGTCATCAGAAATATCATACAATACGCAATGGTTCTTATCTGACCCCAATCGCAAACCTCTGCCCAAACTTTGTAAAACTCTTACTTGACTTTTACTTGGACTTGCGAATATAATGTTGAAAAGTCTCTTTATGTTAGTTCCTGTTGAAAGAACCCCAAATGAACCTATGATTATAGCATCATCGGCAGTTTCAACTATTTTGCGCATTTCATCGCGAATTTCCGCATCAACACTCCCGTGAATAAAAAATACCTGTCGGGTATCTCCTACTTTTTCTTTTATCGCATCATATAGAGGTTTGCCGTGTTTTTCGACGTAATTTACTAAAATAAGTGTGTTATTTTTCAAAGAACATGCAAGGTTTCTAACAAATTTAACTCTCGATGGGTAGGTTACTAAGAAGTCAAGTTCTTCCTGATATGATAACTTAGTTGCATTTTTTCTTATCTCATCTGGGTATGTTAGGGTAACACACTTTATATCCAATGTAGAAACTGCTCCAGAGTCCATTAACTCTTTTGTAGTAATAACATGA
>JACCEA012092480.1_pt1 | contig 30030 bp, 29 predicted proteins | sample 7449851 | NCBI WGS metagenome assembly JACCEA01 (sample SAMN15323453, study PRJNA562643) | freshwater metagenome | isolation source: river surface water | place: USA:Blue River Watershed | collected 2017-08-18
AAATGGTATGTAAGTAATTACGGACGTATCAAGAAATCATCGTACACATTTCCATTAGAAGTTACTGGACTTAAAACTAGCAAATTTGCTGGTCAAACTAGAGAAGAATTGTTACCACTCTATACTAAAGGTGGAAGCAAAAAGAAACATGGATCAAAACATGACCAATATAAGTATGCATGTGTACCAAAAGGCCAATATGTACATCGACTAGTTGCTGAAGCTTTTATACCAAATCCAGAAATGAAGAGAACTGTTAATCATATTGATGGAAATAAACTTAATAATCATGTTGACAATCTAGAATGGGCAACTTATAAAGAACAGATGAAACATGCAATGGATAATGGTCTAGCAAATCCATTTGGCACTGTTAATTAAATTTGATACATATCTTATAATAAAATAAATGATGAAAGTACAGATACCACTTGGATTTAAAGAAGATGTAACAAATATGGACCAATGCGATATTTTATTGATTGCAACCTTATCACTTTTTCATAATGTTTATGGAACTGATGCTTACATAGAATTAGATACACGTGATATTAGATCTATAATTTATTCAAAAATTGAAGATCATGATGTAACTATGCAAAGCGGCACACTTCTTAGAGAATTTAAAGAAAAAGGTTGGCTTAATTATGGCAAAGGTGTTAATGGAAGTAGTGTAATGGTTCAAATCAACAATGAAAAATTTGGAGGATTTAGAGGTAAATTTGCAGGATGTGGATTACTTTATCATGATTCTTCAATATCAGCTGAATTAACAGATGTTAGAGCGATTATGAGATTTTGTTATTTGCTAGGAAGAATGGCAAATGTTACTGCAAATGCCGATGTTTATGAATTAAGACAAGATTTGGTAATACCTAAAACCAAAAATAATTACAAAAATGTAATTGTCGTTCCAAATGTGTACTTAGATCAATTAACTTATGATGATAGTGCACCTAAAAGAAATAGAAAAATGAAAAATGAACAATCCATTTAATCGTTTTGATGATATTAAAATTGATTTAAAAGCTTATCATAGCTTTAATGAAGATGAACGTACTCAATTGTATATTCATCTTCATAATCATTTTCTAGCAACATCAATGTTCTTATCTGGCAAACTTAAACAAAATATTACATTTTGGGAAACAGTGAAGTTAGCAGAAAATCACTTCATGGATATCGAAAACTATGAATTTTTACTAGTTTTAAAAGATTTTACACAATTCTGCAAAGAAAAGAAGCTTCCAGTTAAAATTACAAAGGATTAAGATTGTCAGCAAATGACTTTCCGATATTTATAAATAGAAAATAATATAAAATTATGTCAAAGAATAAGAACTATTATTCATTTAATGTTGATAGAGTTGAAACTGAACTCCCAATGTTCATTGAAAAAGTTGGCAAAAGATGGGTACAATATGGTGCTGATAATCTTTTTCCTCAATTTATAGCAGGACTCTACAATAAAAGTGCAATGAATCGTACTGCAATTATTTCAAAAACTGATGCAGTATTTGGTAAAGGTCTATCAACAGTTAAAGAAGAAGACAATTACTTATTAAAAAGAGCAAATCCAAAAGAATCTTGGAATGATGTATTTGAAAAAGTTATTCTAGACTATATTACGTTTGGTGGATTTGCACTTAATGTTATTTGGTCAAATGATGGAGAGACAATCGCAGAATTTTATCATATTGACTTTTCAAAAGTAAGAAGCGGTATTCATGATCCTGCAACTGATACAGTTAATAATTATTTCTACTCATCTGATTGGGGTAATTGGAGAAAGGTTACAGTATTAGAATATCCTGCATTTAATCCAGTAGAGTCATTAAATAAGCCAAATCAGCTTTTTTATTACTTTGATTATGAACCAGGTTCTCTATTCTATCCATTGCCATCATATTCTGGTGGTCTAAATGATATTCAACTAGATGTTGAAATTAGTAAATGGCATATTAATAATATTTCAAATGGTTTAGCACCATCACTATTTATTGGATTAAATAATGGTGTACCTGATCCTGAAGCTAGAGAAGAAATCTATGATGAAATTACTATGGCTTTCCGTGGATCTGAAAATGCTGGTAAAGCATTTATTGCCTTCTCAGATGACAAAGAACACGCTCCTGATATTGTTCCTATTCCATCAGCTAACTCAGATTACTATGTTACTGTAGAAACAAGAATTACTTCAAGAATCCTATCTGCACATCGTATTACTTCACCTCTTTTATTAGGTTTGTATCATGAAGGCGGTACTGGTTTCTCTTCAAATGCTGATGAAATAGAAGTTGCATACCTACATTTTGTATCAACTGTTGTTAAACCAATTCAAAAATCAATGTTGAAAGTAATTAACACATTGATGTTCTATAAAGGATATCCAGATGTAGAAGTAGTTATTCAACCTAATAGATTAATGGAAGGTTTATCAAAAACAGACGCAGTAGAATAAAAACATATTTAAACAATGGCAAGTAACGTTCTCTTCATCTCAGAAGAAAAATTAAAAAGTTTCACATCTATCCATCAGTCTGTTTCACCAACTGATTTGGTTCCTTATGTGTTACAAGCTCAAGATATTTACATTCAAAATTATTTGGGTGCAACATTTTATCAGCAATTAGAGACACAAATTACTACAGGTGTTATTTCAACTGCTAATCGTTATCTTTTAGATAATTATATTGGTCCATTGCTTTGTAACTGGGCAATGTATCATGCTTTACCATTTTTAGCATATAAAATCTTTAATAAATCAGTACTTAAACCAAATTCTGAAAATGCACCTAGTGTAGAATTAGATGAGGTTAAATTCTTACAAACACAAGTAAGAGAAGTTGCTGAAAGTTATACTAAGTATATGCAAATCTATCTTAATAATCATATGAGTGATTATCCAGCATATGCAAATGCTAATTCACAAGATGGTATTGCTCCAGATCATAAGACTCCATACTTTAGTGGTCTACAAACTAACTCGAAATTCTTTAATTATAAGAAATATCGCAACTATCCTTATGGAACTGGTCAAAGACCTAATGGATTTGGTTCATTCCAAAATAATGATGGTGGTACCTGCTACGGATGTGGTGACTGGAACACTTAATTAAATAAGATAAATATCTTATGAGCAAATCAACTAAACAACAAAAAGTTGTCAAGCTTTCTATTCAATATCCTAAAACGGTAAAGAATGAAAAGCTGCTAAAGGTGTATTTAACCAAACTTAAGAAAGATGTTTAAAAAAGGCGAAAGTGGTAATCCTAACGGTAGACCAAAAGGAGTTACTAATTCAACAACAGATGAAATTAAAAAATATTATATAGATCTTCTACATGGAAATCTAGATAATATACAATTGTGGTTAAGTCAAACTGCATCGCAAGATCCTGCAAAAGCATTAGATTTTCTATTAAAATTAAGCCCATTTGTAATTCCAAAGAAACAAGAAACAGATTTACATATAGAAAATCCATTAAAAATCATTATTCCAACACCACAAGATAAAACTGATAAATAATTTATCAGTTTTTTTTATTTAGAATGGAAGTTGAAATATACACAAAAACTTTGGATTTTACCGAATATTTAGCTAATGATTATAATGCGCTTGTTGAAGCATCAAAAAAGATAACTGGAAATAATGAGTTATCGATTGATCTTTTGCATTATGCCATTGAAGAAATGAGCAATAAGATTAATATTCAAGCTATTGTTGACTCTGGTGGTGCAAGATTCTATTGTGTTCGCATTATGATGACTCAATGGCGTAGTCAAACTGGACCATTTTATAACCAATTTGTCAAGCCCGGTGGCATCGAAATAACCAATATAGATATAAAAGAAGATGAAGAAAATCTTCTAGATATTAATAAAGTTAATAAAATTTTAGACCAATTACCATGGTATGATCGTGAACTATTTAAATTATATGCTGAAGGGCAACATAATTACACATCATTATCAAAAGAAACTGGTATACCTAGAACCAGTATTGGTTTAACAATTAACAGAGTTAAGAAACATATTAAGAAAAACTTATAAATTAAATTTAAAATTATGGCTTTTACATTTACAGACAAAAACGGAAAACCTCTTAAAAATACTCAAATTGAGTGGAGACTAGAAAATGGTTCAACTTTTAAATCAGAACCAGAGCGTTTTGAACGCAATGTTGCTTATTGGAAACACAAATTAGGATTGCCTAAAAATTCTAAAGTAGAAATCTTAAATGGCAATATTGAAATTGAAGTACCACAAACAACTAAAATTGAAGATTATGCTAACACTATTACTGAGCCTGTTGCTGCTGAGCCTGCTATCGAGTCTCATATCGGTGAGTCTGATGTACAACCCGATCTATTCGAAGATCTTGAAGGTGACGTCAATACTCCTAAGCCTAAATCTAGAAAGAAAACCGCTTAATTGTAGTTTTTGTTTTAGTCAATGGTTAGCATTGGGGCTCTCAGTCTATTCTGGATTTGGATGGTGGTCTTGCATTGCTTGGTTAAGCGCAGGCGCCATAACCTTAATCATTGAAAAGATAATTAATTATTAATATGGAAACAATAATGGTACCAGCAGAAGAGAACAGCAATATTATTCATAAATTAGTAGATATTAAAATCTTAATTGATACTAAGAAAGTATTTACACCTGCTGAACAAATCAAAATCTACAATTTGTATAATGAAATTACAGGTGAAAAGAAACAGCCTAATGGTTGTGGTGCCTGTCTTAATAATACAATTACTAGATTAAAGAAAGAATGTAGAAATTATGGAATTTAAAATATTAGACCCGTATGGTCCACTATTTTATTCAGATAAAACTTACTTCTTAATTTCTGGTGGACGTGCAAGTGGTAAATCTACTCAAGCCGCTGCCTATTTTTTAATTAAACTAATGGGTGATGACTTCTTTCGAGGAGTCATTTCTCGTTATACGCAAAAGTCTATTAAGTCATCAATCTATCGTGATATACTAGACCTTGCGGAGTCATGGGGGATTCGCCAGTTTCTTAAAATTGAAGGTGATGAAATAACTAATGTTAGAAATGACAATATGATTATAACACACGCCATGAAACTACAGGATGGAACAATGACCGCAAAAGGTAAAGGCTTGGCCAGAGTTACTCACTTACTAATAGATGAAGCAACAGAACTTCCATCAGAAGAAGAATTTATTAAATTAAATGACTCATTTCGTACCAAAGGCGTAGAGAGAAAAGTCTTAATCTTATTTAACCCAACAACAAAGAGACATTGGATCCATCGTCGTTGGTATGTTGATGGTCAACCAAATCCTAAATGGTTTGAAGACCATGAGTTTATTCACACAACATACCATATCAATAAGGAGAATCTAGATCCTAAAAAGATGATTGAATGGGAACGTATGAAAGAACTTGACTTAGAATACTATAAGCATCATATTTTAGGAGAATGGCAAGATGGTGTAGTTGGCCGAATCTTTACAAATTGGCAAGTTGCGCAAGCCGATCCAGAAGGGGAATGGGATACAGTGTATGGTCTCGACTTTGGTTTTGCAAGTGATCCTGTGGCCCTAGTTCAAATTAAAAAGCATAATAATAAAATCTATTTAAAAGAATTAATCTATGAAACAGGCTTAACAAACCATGACATAGGAGATATTATGCGTAAACTAGGTATTACTAATAGAGATCAAATTATTGCTGACTCTGCAGAACCTAAATCAATTGAAGAACTTAAACGATTAGGCTTTAATGTTAAACCAGCCTATAAGGGACCTGACTCAATTCAAAGTGGTATTAATAATCTTAAGCAGTATGAAGTCTATATGGATCCAGCATCTAAGAATCTACATATGGAATCTGATCTCTATTGTTGGAAAGTTGGGACTGACCGACCAATTGATGAGAACAATCACTTAATGGATGCTATTCGTTATGGACTCTCTAAGCCAAAAGGCGGTCAATATGTCTTTTCATCTAAGTCAGGCGCTAGCAAACCATTTGACCAAGATGGAGACTTAAAGGCATGGGACCAAAAAGTTGAGACAATGGTACCAAAGCGTCGCATGTATTGATAAAATCAACTAAAAAACAAATTGTGATACATAACCTAATTCAAGTCTCAAAAGTCCAATATTTATAATTAGAAAAAGAAAATAATCAAATGGCTGTATATTCATCAACATATCTTAATGTAATTAAGACACTACAATCGGCAATTGAAAGCCATCCAGCAGTTAAGACATTCCGTGTTGGACCGCCTTCAGATATTGAAATGCCGACTGAAAGTAAACCAGAAATCAAATATCCATATGTGCATTTGGTTCCGCAACCTGCAACACTAAATGGAAAATCAACCTTATTTGAGTTTGATATGGTTGTAATGGACTTGGCAAAAGATGATATGGAATTAGAGGCAAGAACCCAATCTAGATGTTTAGAAATTACTAGAGATATTATTGCATTATACACTAATACAACTTGGGATAGTTGGAGATTTAACATGTCCCTACCTGTTATTTCAACTCCATTTGTTGAAAACTTTGTTAACTCAGTTTCAGGTTGGACTAGTCAAATTACAATTGAAGCAATTACACCAATTAATAACTGTGAAAACCCAGTTGCTGGTGGTACTTCAAATGGTAACTCATATATTGGAGGTAACTAATGGAAAAGAAAATTACCATAGTAACCAAGCAAGAGGACACAAAGAAAAAGAAAAAGTGGAATCCAAAGAATTATTTTTGGAAAAGAAGTTTAAAAAAAGTTTTACCAAGTCAAGAAAATTGATTATATTAGCACTATGAAAACATATAAAGTATACGAGTTAATTAATCTTTACGGTACTGTAGAGTATGTTGGTGTAACTAGTGTTGGTTTAGATAATAGATTTCAAAGACATACTAGAACTCGACCTTCATCTACAAATTCTGGTTATGGTAAATTTTATGGACGCCAAGATTTAACAATTATAGAAGTTGCTGAATTTAATACTAAAAAAGAAGCAGAATTATATGAAGGCAAACTTAAATTAGCATATAGAATGGAATGGACCGAAAGAACAAGAGGTTCTAAAAAAAGAATATTCATAACAGATAAACATAAAATTGAAATGGCCGAACATATTAAAAATGGATGGTCAACTCGTAGATTAAGTAGAGAATATGGATATCATAGAACAAAAATAGACGAATTTAGAAATGAGATTTAAAGATCTAACACCTGAAGCAATGCAAGCCGTTGGAGAGCGTATCATTCGAAACGCTGAACGTCGCATTCGTCAACAGGTGCCTAGACCTGGTAACCGTCCTGCCAATCCATACGCAACTGGAGCCTTAGCAAGATCTTTAAGATTTAGTTGGGGTCAAACAGAAACTGGAGTATGGTCACTAAGCATTGATTTTGCCGATCATGGCAAATATACAGCATTCGGTACAAGAACCTATTATGATGGTAGAGCTAGAGAAGCTGGTTTCTTTGGCAGAGAGTTTAGAGGATATAGAAGAGGTCGTGGTGGAATTCGACCACAATATTGGTTAAGTTTACGTGGTGATCAACCAGTTTATGAAGCAATTGTTGAGGCAGAATTAAAAATGACCTTTGAAACATTCTTAAATAATACATTAAGTAACCTAAGAAGAGGTACAAGTTTCTAATATGATACAATTTACATTAAATAAAAAAGAGTACGAGATTGGCGATATTACAATCGGTCAATTTTATAAGATCCAACACCTCTTGGCTCTACAAAGCCCTGATGCTAAGTTAGAGATTATTAGTACTTTAAGTGGTGCACCAATCAGTGAATTAAAGAAGCTAGAAAACTTTCAATTCATGCAACTCTTTGCTGAAGTTGCTGAAGGACCTCTAAATGCACAAGCAGATCAAAAGCTTTATAAGCATATTGGTCTAAATGGTAAAGCATATGGCCTAATTGACTTCTCAAAAATTACAATTGGTGAATTTGCAGATATGGATGTACTTAAAGCAGATCCAAAGAAAGAGCAGAAATTACATGTTATGATGGCAGTACTCTATCGTCCTGCTATTGTAATTAACGAAGCATTTAACTGGATCACTATTGAAGAATACAATGCAGATACAGTAGAAGAGAGAGCGCAAGAATTCTTAGATCTTCCACTAAAGCATGTTTATAGTGCACTCAATTTTTTTTTGCGAATACCAAAATACTTATTCGAAACTATCGAGAACTCTTTGATGTTGGAGATGGAGATGATGTTGAAGGATCCGAAGATGACGGAGGAAGAGAGAGAAGTCGTAAAAGCAGCGAACCTGATCATATTAGAATCGCTAGAGGATGGAACGAAACATTCGAGTTTCTCGCAGGAGATGATATACTTAAAGTTGACCAGGTTACAAGACTTGGCGCTGTCACTTGCTTCAACCACCTTGCTTACCGAAAAGATAAAGCAAGAAGAGAAAAAGCCCTTCTTGAAAAAATTAAAAGACAAAATACAATTTAAATAATGATAACCTCAGTAGCATATCGACCAACATGGATTGCTCCAGCATACAACCCAATTATTTGGTCTGTCTTAAGTTCTAAAGTTAACTCAACTGACTTCAAATACGTATTTGATGTTTATGTGAATGGAGTTAAAGTTAATACAATCAAACAAAGAGCCAATCCTAGTGGTTACGGTATGATTGACCTGAGCACTCTAGTTGAAGGGTATATTAATCCATCAGCACCTGGAGCTAAATTAAACCAGGGTGAAACTACTATTAACTGGCAAAATGGACAAGTTTATTCAGATAATGAAGACATGTCCCTAAATATTTACGTAAAAGTAGGAGAAGAATACACATTAAATGGTCAAACACTAACATATATTGGAACTGCAGACGTTCCAGGAGCTCCAGCATACGCTGTCTATTCAGGATCTAGCGTTTCAAGTATTCCAGTTCAAGCTATTTGTGCAAGTTTAACAGATCATGAACAACAATGGCATATGCAAAAGACTTCATCGTCTGGAGTCTTTGGAGATAATCCATTCTATGCTAATCGTAATTACGACCATAATTTAGGAACAGCATATCCATTAATTTATGGACCATTAGAACAAGACCTATACTTGTTTGATAAAATGGTACTCACATACTTAAATTGGACACCATTTAATGTTGATACTCAAAATAGACCAATTTATGGTTTTAATTTCCAAGTCTATGATCCAACTGGAGCCTTAGAAGCAGAATATGATGTGCCAATGTACAGCGCAACTGGTTATGCGCAAAGAAGTACATGTTCATCAACAATTAACTCAACGCTTGATTCAAAATATGCCCTAGTTCATGTGCTAGCAAGTCCAACTGACTTAATTTATGCACTTGAACCACAAGCACAATATACAATCGCACCAGGTTGGCAAATTAAAATTACTGGATATGATAAATCTACAGTTTGTTTATTTGGTGAGACAATTACTGAAACTGTAACAATTAATATTAAAGAATATTGTCCAGATCCATTATATCAAAGAGTTAGACTAAGTTGGTTTAATACTCTTGGTGGTCGCGACTATTTTAATTTCACTGCGTTTCAAGAACAAACAATCGCAACTAAACAAGATTCATATGCACAAGAGCAAATGAACTGGAATGGAAGCACTCCAGTTCCACTCTTAAATGATTCTCCAATTATTCAGAATCTTGGAATTCGTGGTGGTATGAAACCATTTAATAAAACGGTTGATACAGTTTACAAAATAGAAACAGATTGGTTAACACAAGATCAAGTTGCACTACTTGAAGGTCTTCAAAAGAGTCCACAGGTTGTTGCCTATATTCATGATGATATTAATACATTAAGTGACTATTATGGTTACACGGCAATGGTCTCAAACCCTTCGTATACTATTAAGAATATTAGACAACAAAAAATGGTTCAAGCAACATTTGATCTTAAACTAGTTACTACACAAAAAATTATGAATCTATAATGGGAGCTGTACAATTATATGCTAAAATGCCAGGTTCGGCGCAATATACACTTCTTGACTTACATGAAACTGAACCTATTAAGTTAACACTTTCAGTTCAAGACATTCAAGATCCTCTTGCAGCAACATCATCATTCTCTAGAACATTTAGAGTACCACATACTGGTGTTAATGGTCCGTTCTTTAAAGGAGTTTTCAATGTTAACTCAACTGACTTTGATGCTTCAAAAAAGGCTGATGCCTATATTCTAGATAATGGTCAATTTTTTACTAATGGTAATATTCGACTAATTTCAATTTTTAGTAGTGACTATGATGGCAAAGTTGAGTATGAAATTACCTTCTTTGGAGAAACTTCAGATTTTGGTTCAAAAATCGGTGGTGGTTTCTTAAATGAACTTGATTTTACACAATATAACCATGATAAAACATGGAGTAATATTACTCAATCATGGTCAAATGGATTATTTGGTGGAGATGTTGTTTATGGTTTAATTGAATGGGGTTATACGTATAATGCAAATAACCAGCCAATTCAACCCACATTAAGTAATGGATTCTCAAATTCATTTACACAATCTGCTAAAGCCTTACAATTAGAGCAATGGAAACCTCAATTCCGTGCTAAAGCAATTTGGGACACTATTTTTCAAGAGTCTGGTTACACATATGATTCTCAGTTTCTTGACTCTGCATTATTTAAGAAGTTATATGTTATTTCTGAAAATGCAGCCCAAGCTACTTTAAATCGTACTAATACTTTTGTAGCAACACAATCTCAAATTAATAGTAATGTTATTGGTGCTAATCCTAGAATTTTATTAGCACAAAATGAAATTAATGATCCTGGTTCGAACTATAATGCTGCAACATCTGTATACACTGCTCCTGCCGCAGGCGCATATACCTTTGTTTATGATGCAGAATGTTATTTAGGATATGGTGGTTTTCCACAAAATATTGATGCTACTGTACAATTTCGTATTATTGATGCAACAACTCAATCTACATTGGGTATGGGTGCACCTGAATTTATTTCAGAAGGATCAAATAGTTTAGGAACTACAGTTACAGTTAACTTAACAGCCGGCCAAAGTATTAAATTTGCCTTAAACTCATTTTGTACCGGTGGTCAATGTTATACAGGTTCGACAACTTTAGAAATATACTTTTACCAAATTCAGTGTACTATTGCACCTAGTATTCTTTCAATTAACTCAATCATGCCTTCAAATGTAAGGAAGATTGATTTTATGAGAAGTATTATTAACCGTTTTCGTCTAGTTTTCGTTCCATCTCGAGATAATGAGATGCATTTTACTATTATACCTTGGAAAGATTGGATTCTGCAAGGTAATTCAAAAGATTGGAGTAATAAACTAGACACATCAAAAGATTTAAAGATAACTCCATTATTCTATGGTCAAGATCGTTTTCAAATTTATAAAGACCAAGAGGACGGTGATTATTTAAACTATAACTATCAATTGACATATAAACAAACATATGGTCAATTAAACTTAGATTCGACAAATGAATTAATTAAAGGAACTAAGACTACACAAGATCAATTTGCTGCAACTCCAATTGCACCAATTGGTTTTAAAGATGGTGATTTAGCAGGGTCGAGATTCCTTATTCCACATATTGCAAAAGATACTGGTTCAAATGAAGATACAACTGGAACTACAGTAATTACTGGTAAACGTGAACCAATTCAACCAAAACTTAGACTAGTATTCTATAATGGTTTAATTGCAGCACCATTAACGTGGTATGCTAATACGCAACCTGCAGTTCAAGGTAATGCATTTACTGCATTAAACACATATCCACTCATGAGTCCATACAGTTCATGGCCAATTGTAGAATCTACGATTGACTTAAACTGGGAAAATGAGCCACCTTTCTGGGACACGACTGATTCATATTTAGGAAATGGTAATACTAAAAATTCAGTATTTAATGTATACTGGAAAACTTGGTATGATACAACATTTGATCCATATTCTAGAATTGTTGAAGCAAATATGGTTTTAGACTATGACGATATTTTAGATCTTAGATTTAATGACTATGTGTTTATTAAAGACACATGGTATTTTGTTAATAAAGTATCTGATTTTATTGTTGGTCAAAAAACAAATTGTCGAGTAGAACTAGTTAAAGTTGGTAATATTGGATTAACACTTCCAATAGTTACGCCACAATATACTGAAGTTACTCTATGTAGTGGTATAACTGTTTGTACTGCGTTTTGTTGTAAAGCTAATGAAGGCGCAGTTGATGCAACCTATTGGCTTAATGGAGCTACTCTTGCAACATCATCTTCAATCTTTTTAGATCAAAGTGGTACTAATCCAGTTCCAGCAGGTTATTACTCTGATGGAACTGTAGTTGCCATTGTAAATTCAAGTGGTGTTATTACTGCGTATGGAAATACAGCATCTTGTAATTGTACACAAACTGGCACATCATTCTCTGCAACTACTTCTCAAGTCCTATGTAATGTATGTTGTGGTGGTGGATCTGCAATTACAGTTTTTGGACTAAGTTCAACATTTATAAATAATGGTTACTTATATTTAAATTCATCACTTACTATTCCTGCACCATCAGGTTGGTACTTAGTATCTGGTAATAATCCTGTTTTTGTTGGAGCAAATGGTCAAGTTTTACAAGTTGGTTTATGTGATTCATGTGAATGTGTAACCTATTATCCTCATGTTGTTTGTTTTGATACGACTTCATGTACTGCATGTTGTTGCTATAATCCAACACAAACTGTTTATTCAACTTCAGCCACATTTGGTGCTAGCACTGCATTCTTTACAGATAATTCTGGAACAACACCTGCTCCCGCTGGATCATATAAAAAAGGTAATGATGTTGCTAATGTTACTGGTACATCTGGTGTAATTGCATCATTTGGAACTTGTACAACATGCGCACCATGTGAAGAAGGTGATATTGAAGTCTATGTTGAGATTTTTGTAGAAAGAGCAGGTTATAACTCTGGCGCACTTTTACAAAAATCATTTGATAATATCAATTGGGTAGATGTTGGTGAATTAGAGATTGCCCCTAGTGATGGTGGTAACGCAACTGCATCAAACTCATATTTCTTAGAACCTGCAGTTTACACAAGAGTTGTATTTACTAGTGATGTTGATGGAGGTACTATGACGTCAGAACATTTAGTTAATACTACTTCAATTGAAGAAGTTTCGAATAGTACTCCTGGTTCTAGAACCTTAACATCTAGCATCCTAGTTGAAGGTAACATTTATAAGTTTTTATGTAGTATTGTAGGTGGTTATGTACCACCAACTGATCGTGTTTATGTTGGTGGATCTTATACTTCGTATCAAGATGCCATATCATTTCCATGTGGACTTCCAGAATGTGGAACAATTCAAGATCTTCTTGCCTTAGATCAAACTGCAGAAATTGTAGACCTATTTAAGACTCAACAGGGATTCTGGTTTTTTGGAATGTTCAATGAACCAATAATTTATGATTTACAAAAGGTTGGAGATTATATTGCAGTTGGTTGGAATGGTGGAGCAACTGCACAGAACGCTCCAGGAGGTCAATCTCAATATAGCGGAAGTGGTACATCAGTACCAGTAACAAATGGTATTGTACTTTTAAATACGGATGGTACTGTAAATACTTCATTTAATACAACTAAAGGAGCTTCAACTGTCAGAACCATTGCAAGTACTTCAACACATGTTTATGTTGCTGGTGATTTCTTTACATGGAATCAAGGGACAATAGGTGGAAGTAGCAATACAATTGGAACTAGTATTGCTAAACTTAATCTTAGTAATGGTGCTTTTGATAGTAGTTTTTTATGGCAATGGAGTACTATAGATTCATTTGTAAGAATTTACCGTATGAAAATTAATGGTAATAAAATTTATATTGGTGGTAACTTTACATATACTCAAAGTGGTCAAACTTGGTATTCAATGTTACGTTTAAATATGGATGGCACTGTTGATACTACATGGTCAAATAAAGGCGCTGCTTGGTTAACTGGTCCTCGACCACCAGCAGTATATGATTTTGAATTTTATGGTAATAGTGTTTATGTTGTTGGTGAATTTACAAATTGGAATTCAACATCAACTCAAGGTGGTGGATATATTACAAGTTCTGGTATTGTAAAATTAAGTGTTGCTGATGGATCACCACAAACATTTAATGTTGGATCAGGATTTACATCAACAGTATCATCAGATGAAATTTGTAAATCTGCTGCAGTTGATAGCACTGGTATTTATGTTGGTGGTAAATTTACTAATTATAATGGTGTTAATGTACCTGATTATTTAATTAAACTTAATCATGATGCAACAGTTAATACTACATTTGTAAATAGTGGTTTAAATGATTATGTAAATGATGTTAAACTAACGCCAGATGGATCTTTATATGTTGGTGGTAATTTTACAACTTATGGCGGTATAACTTCTAAAAGATTAGTAAAATTAAATTCAACATCAGGAGTACGCGATACAGCATTTGCAGTTGGAGAAGGTTTTGAACAATATGTTAATCCATTCTATGATACATTACCTCCAATAGTTAATGTAATTTTAATTCCTGAAGGTACTATTCCAACACCAACAGTTTATGAATTTGGTTTATGTTATAATGCTGAAAGTCCTTGTTCTGCGTATTGCTGTACTGGTACTACATTCAATGATTTTTGGGGCAATGCAGCAACTTTAACAACTTCAACTGTTCTATATGCAAATTCAACCGCTACTACATTTGCCTCTCCTGGTTACTATTCAGACGGCGCTTCAATTGCACAAGTTGGATCAAATGGAGTTATAACCGCATTTGTTAGTCCTAGTAGTTGTAAATGTACTACAACTACGAAAGCATTTAATGTTGTTTATGATGCTGATGCATCATGTGATGCATGTTGTGGAATTCCTAATACTAATGTGTATTCTAATGCAACAACTTGGAGTAATACAACAATACTCTATTCAGATAGTGGAGCAACAACATTTGCATCACCTGGTTTTTATAATTTTGCTGGAATTGTATTAACTATTGGCTCAAATGGAGTTGTAACGGCTGTTAATACCTGTACATGCGAATGTCCAACAGAAACTTGTTATGAATGGATTATTTCAAATAACAGTGGTGAAGCACAGGCTAGTTATTCTTATACTGATTGTAATGAAGTACCTAGATTTGGTACTTTAAATCCATTAACAGCAATAATGACAACTTGTACAACTTATAGTAGCCTTTCGGTTACTGGTGATGTTTCAATTACTCAAGATGCTTCATGTGCTGATGAAATTGATGTAGTTAACGTATTTGGTTATATGGAACCTTGTATTGGTGGTACAATTGATGACCATATGGGTGCTCAAATTTATTTAAATACTCCAGTAACCGTTGATACAACATTTGATGTTATAGTTAATTATGTTTTCCCTGGAAATACATGCGGCGCATTTACTAATAGCCAATATTTCCAATTGGTTGTACCTGCTGGAGAAACTGGTAGCTTTTTCAATGCATGTTTCAACGGAGCATATTTCCCAACTGGAGCTAGCATCTGTAGTGCATGTATTCAAGGTGTTTTTGGCAACAATGTAGATGTTATTAATTTAGGTTCAGCATCATGTTGATATGTTCAAAAGATTGAATTCGTATATTTAAAAATAGAAAAACAAGATTAAGTCGTGGCTAATACAACTATAGGATTTTCATTAAAGGTTGATGGTGTTGATAAGACCATTAGCTCAATTGAAGAATTAGATAATTCGATATCTCAATTAGAAGATACTCTTAAGAGTGCTAAATTTGGTAGTGAGCAATTTAAACAAATTGAGCAAGACCTTGTAAAAGCACGTTCTGCTAAAGAAGATTTAGATAAATCTCTAGAAGGTCGTGGTGCTGAAAAGAGAATCCAAGGTCTAGTAGGTATGGCAGAATCTCTTGGTGGTGCCTTTGCAATTGCATCACAAGCATCTACATTATTTGGTAAAGAGAATGTTGCAGTTGCTGAAGCAGAAGCTAAAGCTCAACAAGCACTCTCAATTGTAATGGGTGTAAGAGCCATTAAAGAAGGTTTACTTAATTCTGCATTAGAACGTAAAATTATTCTAGAAAAGGCAAGTGCTGCTGGTACTGCTATCTTAAATGGTGTTAATAAAGCACTTAACGTTACTCTATCTCTTAACCCAATTGGATTAATTGTAACAGCACTAGGTTTACTAGTTGTTGGTATTATGGCAGCAATTGGACCTATTAAGAAATTCATATCTTCATTTGAATTCTTAGGTAAAGCAGTTGATGCAACCTTAGATACTTTACGAAATGTTGCAAGTTTCTTAACTGGTGGCCTAATTGATGATGCTTCAACTGCTAAAACTCGTAGTAATGCAGATAAAACAATTGAAGCTTTAGATGATATTGGTAGTTCATCAAATAAGATGATTGCAGATGAAAAGAGAAGACTTGCCTTAATGGAAGCTTCTGGTGCAACTGCAAAGCAAATCTTAGATCAAAAGATGAAGATTAACCAGCAAGAAATTGCTAGTCGTCAAGCTGCAGTAAATGCATTAATTAAATTACAACAAATTGATGGTGAATTAGATGATGATAAGAAAAAGAAACTTGCAGAATTACAGAATTCTATCAAGGATCTTCAAAATCAGGCAGCAATTGACCAAGCAAACTATAATAAGAAATTAGCAGATGACCAAAAAGCTGCTAATGAAAAGGCTGCAGAAAAACAAAAAGAACGTGCAGACAAATACAAAGAGTATTTAAAAGAACTTGAAGATGCTCGTAAAGCTTCAGATGCTAAAATTAAAGAATTAGCCAATAAAGCTGAGATTGATGCCATTAAAGATGAAGATGAAAAGGCTCGTAGAACCTTAGAAATCCAACAAAAGGCAGCACAAGAAGAATTACAACTTGAAATTGATAAACTTAATAAGAAAAAGAAATTAAGTGCTGAAGAGACTAAATTAAGAGACTCTTTATTAAAACAACAAGCTGCCTTAACTAATTCTCAAAATATTGAAATGCAGAATCTTATAGATTCGCAAAATCAAGCCTTAAAAGAGAAAGAAGCTACATTCCAAAAAGAATTACAAGATCTTAAAGATCAAGCATATCTTGGAAGTATTGAAAGTGCACGTGAAAGAGCAAGACAAGAATTACAAATTGAACTTGATCGTCAAATTGCTGAAATTAATGCATCTGAATTAAGTCAACAGCAAAAAGATGAAAAATTAGCAATTGCAAGACAAATTGGTCAACAAAGAAAGACAGAACAAGAAGCTGGATTTAAACTTGAAGATCAACAAGCTCAAATTGCATTTAATCAATGGCAAATTCAAGACGAAACTACTACTTATGATGAGAAGTTACGTTTAAATGCTGAGAATAATGAGCTTATTAAGAACATGGATTACGCAACTGAAGAAGAGCGTACCATGGCACTTCGTGAGAATGCAAAAGCTAGAGAGCAAATTGAAGCCGCTGCAACCGCTGCTAAAGTAGCAAATGCTGAAGCAGTTGCTGGTCTTTTTGGCCAAATGTCTGAATTATTAGGTAAAGAAACTGCTGCTGGTAAAGCTGCTGCAATTGCTGAAACAACTATTAGTACATATTTAGCTGCTCAAAAAGCATATGCATCACTTGCAGGTATACCAATTGTTGGTCCAGCATTAGGTGCTGTTGCTGCTGGTGTTGCTATTGCAACTGGTTTAATGAATGTTAAGAAAATCTTATCAGTTAAAACTCCAGCAGGCGGTGGAAGCAGTGGTGCTGGTGGAAGCGGTGGTGGAGCTCCAGCTCCTCAACCCAGCAAATTTGCTGCTGGTGGATATGTGAGCGGACCGGGTTCTGGTACTTCAGATTCAATACCAGCACTTCTAAGCAATGGAGAATCTGTAATTAATGCAAATTCAACTGCAATGTTTAGTGGTCTCCTATCACAAATCAATATGGCTGGAGGTGGCAATCCAATTGCTGCACCAACTGGCGGAAATAATACACCAATTATTAAAACTTACGTAGTTGCTTCTGAAATGTCTAGTCAACAAGAAGCTGATAAACGTATTAATGATATTGCTAGAATCTAATGAAAACAATTTTACTAGAACAAATGGGATTATTACAAGCAGGTATTCTTGCTAATTTAAATAAAGTATTCTTGTTATTTTTAGCATTTATCATGCCAATTCAAGGTATTTTAATAACTATTGGGCTTAGTATTTTTGCAGATACTATTATTGGTTTATGGAAAGCTAAAAAAACTGGCCAAATTATAACCAGTAGAAAATTGAGCCAAATAATCTCAAAAATGTTTTTGTATCAATCAACTGTAATCTTATTTTATGCAATTGATTTTTATATGCTTAATGATTTAATGTTATTGGTATTTACAACACCACTCTTATTAACAAAAGTGGTTGCATTAACATTGGTTTCAATTGAAGTCTATTCAATGGATGAAAACTTTAAAACTGTTAAAGGCAAAGGCTTATTTGATGCATTTAAATCATTAGTTGCAAGAGCCAAAGACATTAAAGACGAAACCGACAAATTAAAATAAATATTCCATGGAAAATAATAAGAAAATAATTGACTTAGGAATCCTAACAGAATTAGAAGGTTCTGGTGTACAAAAGATTTCATTAGTAGAAGAACCTGCTATTGAAATGGATTTCTTATATTTCAAAAAAGAAGAGTTTGTATATCCAAGTGCTGGAGAATCTAAAGATGATTTCATTAGTCGTTGCATTGGTGTTGTAGTTAATGAAGGCAAAGATGCTGATCAAGCTGCAGCAATTTGTTATTCTTATTGGGATTCAAAATTTGAAGCCATGGGTCTAGACATTTTTGGATATAAACCAAAAAACTTTGATATTTGCCCAGTTGCAAGTGCCTTATTTAAACATTTAGCATCTATGCCAGTTAGCGATGATGTAATTGGTATGATTCGTAGTGCAGCTCTACAAGCAGATAAAATATTTGAAATTGAAAAGTCAGTTATTGCTAAAGGTATAGCTACTCCTGATGATGTTAAACAAGCACTTCTTTTTGCTGGTGATTTTATTGACTTAATGAAAGAAATTGATGCCTTAGTAGGTATGCAACATGATGTTAGTTGGGTTGAAGGTCATATCTTAGCTATTTATGAATTACTTCCAAAAGAAGATGCATTTGATTTAGATGATGCGTGTTGGAAAGGCTATGAACCAATTGGTGTAAAGAAAAAGAATGGTCGAACCGTTCCCAACTGTGTTCCAGTTAAGAATCAAAAATTTGAAAGTTATAATGACTATCCTGAATCTGCAAAGAATGCAGCAAAAAGAGCATTAGAATGGAGAGATAGTCATCCTGATCAAAAATGTGGAACTCCAGTTGGTTGGGCAAGAGCTAATCAACTAGCAAAAGGTGAAAATATCTCAGAAGAGACAATTGCAAGAATGGCTAGCTTTGCTCGTCATTTACAATATAAAGATGTACCATATTCAGAAGGCTGTGGTGGTTTAATGGTTGATGCTTGGGGCGGTCAAGCTGGAATTGAATGGGCTCAAAATAAATTAGAGCAAATTCGTGAAGAGTTTGATATTGACACTAGTGGCCTAACACCATACGAAGACCCAGGAGTACCTAAGAAAAAGATTGAAGATATTCTAACATCTGAACATTTAGAGTTAATCCTTGAGCTTGCCAAGAACCTAGGTTATAGTGAGGATGAGGTAGATATAGTAAAACCTGCTAATTTTAAGTTTGCTCAAAATCCAAAAGATGCAGCATATACTCCAGCAAGAACTATTACAAAAGCTGATGGAATTGAATATCTTTACAGATATAAAAGTTCAAGTGTAGCAGGTAATAGTCGTCAATTCTGTTCTAGAATGTCTGGTCTAAATCGTTACTATTCACGTGAAGAGATTGATGCATTAGATACTTTTAATGAAGAGTTTGGACCTGGTGTAGGTGGTGGACAATATTCTATCTTTAAATACAAAGGTGGAGCTAATTGTCAACATTACTGGCAAAAATACGCAGTACAAAGAGTTGGTGGTCGTTTACAGGCAATTGAAGCATTTCCATCTACACGTGATGAACAATTAGCAGCATCAGCACCTAGAACATTTCAAGGTCGTGGTTTTGTTAAAAGACCTCAAAGAAACTTACCACCGTTATCAGGTGTTAACCAATTCTCTAAAATGAAGTTAAACTTTGCTGATGAAGAGAAAAAGATTGTAGTTGGTCCTGCCATGATTCCAGATATTTCAATTCCTAGAAGAGATGAAGAGACTGGTGACGTTTACTATGTAAAGTTTAGTGAAGAAACAGTAAGAGAAATTGCAATGAAATATATGAAGGAAGCCAGAACTAATGATACAAATACAGATCATTTAGAAAATGTTGCTGGAGCCTATGTATATGAAAGTTGGATTGTAGAAGATCCAAAAGGCGATAAAGCTAAAACTGTTTATGGTTATGATGTACCAAAAGGAACATGGATGGTAGCTATGAAAGTTGAAAATCCAGAAACTTGGAAAAGAATTAAGGCTGGAGAGTTAAAAGGTTTTTCAGTAGAAGGAGCATTTGCAGACATGGAAGAGATTGAAAACCAGAAGCGTTACGAAAAGATTGTAAGTATTATTAGAGGTTAACCGTCTTAGATACCCTCGGCTTCGCTCAAAAGACCTAAGTTATATTACTTCTGGCTCTTTTTGTTTCAAGATTTACAAATTATTTTTTATAAAAAAGAAAGGGATCCTTTTTGGGATCCCTGACTCATTTTTGCATAACGCTAATTGTACAAAAATAGACCAAAATAAACGTGCACTAGCCAATGTCGAAAACTAGTACCTATAGTATATATTGGGTTTTTAAATTTTGTTTCAAAGATATGTCATTAACCAGGATGTCTATATTTATAACAGTAGGGAAAGTCCCTAATTAATAAAACAAAATAACTCAATATGAAGTACAAATTGAAATTGAATCAAATTCGTGAAGTACTTTCAATGGAAGTTAAATTAGAATCGGCTAAATTAATTGATGGTGTTACCATGATTAGCTACGAAAAATTGGAACCTGGTTTTCCTGTGTTTGTAGTTGATGCTGAAGGCAAAGAAACTCCTGCACCTGCTGGAGAACATATGCTAGAAGATGGTATTACTAAAATTGAAGTTGATGAAAATGGTATTATCATTGAAGTAGAAATCGAAGGAGCAGAAGAAGCTGAAGAAGCTACAGAAGATGTAGTTGAAGTTTCTGGTTCGAAGAAATTCGAAGAAGTTATCGAAGAGCCTAAAGTTGATGTTGCTATGGAAGAAGCACTTGTAGAAAAAGTTGCTGAGAAAATCGAAGAGAAAATGAAAATGATTTTTGAAGCAGTTGAAGAAGTAGCTAAAGAAGTTGCAACTATCAAAGAAGAAATGGGTTCTATGAAGACAAAAATGGAAAAGTTTAGCAAGGCTCCGGCTGCGAATCCAATTCCTAAAGTATCTAGTGTTGTTGACGCTCCTGTTGACGCTTTAGATGCAAAAATTAGCTTTCTAAAATCTATTGCTAAAAAGTAATAAATCTAAAAATTTAAAAATAAAAAACTAAAAATTATGAGTTTTAATTTATCTGGTCTTTCTACTTACGTAGATCAAACCTCACAAACTGAACTAATTAGTAAGGCGTTGTTAAAACCACAAACTGTAAACAACCTTACTGTTAAAGCCGGACTAGTATCTGGTACTGTAAACATCAACATCTTAAACGCTGTAGCTGATATCAAAGATGCAGCTTGCGGATTCGGTGCTGGTCAAGTAGGATCTAACTCTACTGTATTTACTCAATTGCCTATCGTTGTAGGTGCTAAAATGTTGAAAGAGCAACTTTGCCCTGATACTCTTTATGACTACTGGTTATCTAGCCAATTGTCTCCTAACGCTCTTCATGAGTCAGTACCTTTCGAAGCAGCTATCGCTGAATTGAAAGTTAAAGAAATCAACCAATACGTTGAATCAACTCTTTGGGCTGGTGATGGTGCAAACTTAGATGGTTTGTTATTCCAAACTTCAGTTGCTGAAGGTGCTATTGATGCTACTGCATACTCAACTGCATGGACTGCTACTAACGCTGTTGCTAACATGTGGGCAGTTATCGATTTGATTCCTACTGCTCTTAAGCAAGAAGATGATATCGTAGCTTACGTTTCATACACTACTTACAGCAAACTTGTACAAGGTTTACAAAAAGAAGGTAACTCTATCTTGTTACAATATCCTAACGTTTCTAACGTAACTGGTGCTGCTGAATCTTCATTCATCTTCCCTGGTACTAACGTTAAAGTATTTGCCGCACCGGGACTTTTAGATCCTTCTGGTGATTCAGCTGTTATTGTTGGTCCTAAGAAATATGCTTTCATGGGTACTGGTATCGTTGATAACCAAGATCAATTCAAATTCTACTACGATCCATCAACTGATAACGTAAACTTCATGGCTAAGTTCAAACTTGGTACTGCTGCTTACGCTTCACAGTTCGTATCGACTGTAGCTTAATTTAAACAATTGAGAGGATCTTCGGATCCTCTCTTATAAAAACCTTAAAAAAATTTAAAATAAAATTATGGCATGTTTAATTAACGCAGCGATCCAACTTGATTGTATGAATGCATTAGGTGGCGTTAAGGTTGCTTACTTTTTAGCTGGTGAAATCACTGATACCGTTTATAACGTTACCAATGAAATCACTGAACTAGATGGTACTGGAACTTTCTACGAATACCAACTTGCTAAGGACACCGCTTTTTACAATGAGACTATTAACGTTTCTAACGCTAATGGAACTGTTTTTTATCAGGGTGAACTTACTATCGTTCTTCAAAAAATGGATGCTGCAAAAAGAAATCAAATCTTATTGTTAGCTCAAAATAGAGATTTAAGAATCGCATTCGTTGATAACAACGACGTAACATACATCATGGGTCTTACTCGTGGATCAGTTATGAGTGCTGGTACTGCTGCAACTGGTACTGCTGTTGCTGATTTGAATGGTTATACCTTAACTTTCCAATCACAAGAGCCTCAATCTGCAGGTATCTTCGATTCTACATTGGCTGCTGCTGTAGCTGGTGGTGCAATCACTATCACTAATGCATAATCTAGTTTTCTAGGTCGCAAATAAGTCGAAAGGGAGTCTTAATGGCTCCCTTTTTTGTGTTTGATAGTCAGTGAGTTGTGAAAAATTTAAAAAATATTTCACAAAAAGTTTTACCATGTCGTTTTTTTTGTTTATATTTACATATAATCTTAAAATAAACAAAATGAAAAAACACATTAATCCAATTGTCGAAGCCGTACAAGATCGCTTCAAAACGGTTCAATCAATGACTGAAATGTTTGTAACTTCAGATTCAGTAATGCGTGGTCTATTAATTCATGGTAATGCTGGTATGGGTAAAACACATTTTGTAAAACAAGCATTTATTAAAACAGACACTGTTGATCGAGTGCAGTATGTTAAAGGTAGTTCAATTACTGCACCAGCATTGTATGTCCTAATGTATCTTAATCGTGAAAAAGGAGATGTTTTAGTCCTTGATGACGTTGATATTATTCATAAAAGTTCTGGTGAAGTATCTACTATTTTAGATCTTTTTAAAGGTGCAACTGAACCAACTAAAGGTGAAAGACTTATTGGATGGCAACGTGCTACTGCTAATAAACTTATGGTTGATAATAATGTGCCAATGGAGTTTGATTTTCAAGGTTCAATTATCTGGATTACTAATGATAATACTGAAGAAATTGCTAAAAAAGCTAAAGGCCACTGGACTGCTATAAGTTCTCGTTTTCGTCAAGTTCCAATTTGGTTAAATGAACAAGAAAAACTAATGTACACTTTACACTTAATTGAAGATCATGATATGCTTGGAAAAGATTGCGAAGCTAAAGATGGTGGTTTTACTGAAGAAGTTATTGAAGATACTATTGCATATATTCATAAAAATTACCGAGTAATGAATGATATTACTCCTCGTGTTGCTATTAGTATTGCAGATACTCGTCATACTTTTCCAAATGATTGGCAAATGTACTGTGATAATCAATTAATTTCTAACTTTTAATTTATAAACTATGGAAAAGCAATTTGGTAAACCATTAACTATTGACTTAAATTATTCATTACAGCAAGCAGCAAATAGTGAAAATGCAAAAATGGTCATTAATAAAAAGGCTGGTGGTATTGCTACTGGTAAAAAGGCAAAAGAATTACAACAAAAATCTGGTCAATTTGCTGCAATAAAAACTAAAGAACATCAATCTAAAGCTGGTCAAAAAGGTGGTCAAAAACATATAGAATCTGGTCATTGGTCAAATATTCAAAAATTAGCAGCATTAAATGCAAATGAAAAAATTGAATGCCATTATTGTAAAAAAATGATTGATCGAAAAAATTATGGAAGATGGCATGGAGATAATTGCAAAATGAAACAATCTTAAAAGTCGTATTATAAGTATTGTTCATATTACTTTGTTAATTTCTTGATTGGGATCTTCGGATCCCTTTTTTTATGTTGTCATGTCAGCATAGAAAATGTCTATATTTATAATTAGAAAAAGATATTAAGCAAATGATTAATTTAGTCAATCTAAGTATTAATGACATCTTGATTTATGTCGATACGACTAGTCCAGATATTCCATATAGTTCAAATAACTTCTTATTTGGATTTAAAAATGGATTTACAAATAAATGGACTTATGTGTGTCCTACGATTGTAACTCAAAACTCGAGATACACTATCTTTCAGATTGAATTGTCAACTGCAATTAATGAAGATCCTATTAACGGTATTGTCTCTATGAACCCAGAAGGAAACTGGGATTACAAGTTATGGGCAATCGATACACCAACTCTAAGTCCTGATTATGGCTATCTTTTAGATGAAGCCCAAGCATATTTAGAAGGTTGCGATGAAACTACTACTATTACTTACATAAGTAATAATGAAGCAGAAGAAAACATTGTATATTTAAGTGCAGATTGTGTTGCTGATTGTACTAAGTGGAATACAGCATACGATGAATGGCAATTTGCTGCACAAAAATGGAATGAATGTAATTAAAATATAAATATAAATATGGCAAATTTAAATGATAAGTACATATACCAAACGTATCATGGTTTAATTAAGACCGAAGATAACGAGGCTATAGATGGTACTCTTAAAAAATTAACAGATGGCGATGGCAATGAATTGCCAATTCAAGTTTCTGAAGATGAGACTAAATTTACGCCTCTTTCAACGGTAGATTTTACTGATGTTACTGTTGTTGGTTTAGCTGCTGGTACTCAAGGTGCACAAGGTCCAATTGGACCTCAAGGTGCTACAGGAGTCGGTACTCAAGGTGCACAAGGTGCTGCTGGTACAAATGGTACTCAAGGTGCACAAGGTCCTACTGGAATTCAAGGAGCACAAGGTCGAGTTGGAGCACAAGGACCGATCGGTCCTCAAGGAACTGCTGGTACTAATGGTACGCAAGGTGCACAAGGTCCTTTAGGTCCTCAAGGAGCAACTGGTGCTGGAACACAAGGTGCACAAGGTCCAACTGGATCAACTGGCCCTCAAGGTGCTACTGGTGCTGGAACTCAGGGCGCACAAGGTCCAACTGGTGCACAAGGAAATCAAGGTCCTTTAGGTCCTCAAGGCGCTACTGGTGTTGGAACTCAAGGTCCAACTGGTCCACAAGGAAATCAAGGTCCACAAGGTGTACAAGGAAGTACTGGTATTTCTGCTGGAGCAACATACTACTTTAATCAATCAGTACCTTCTGATGTATCTCCTTTTAGAGAATTATCAATTAATCCAAGCGCAGGTAGTGAACAAATTGTAACTACACCTTTAACAAGTTTACAACAAAATGTTCAAGTTAGTTCATTCTTAACTCCAGAATTAGGTTTTGCTGTAATTCCTGGTGGAACTCAAAAATTCAATTTCCATTTTCTTAAACAAGCAGAAGCTAACAATATTCAAGTTTATGCAACAACTCAGTTAGCAAATGCTGCAGGTACTCCAATCGGATCAGTTCAAACATCCGGTAGTTCTGCAATTGGTTGGATTGATGCTTCAACTCCAGTTGAAGTTGTATGTGAATTAACATTACCAACTACGACAATTGATCCAACAAACAGAATGATTGTTAGAATCTATGTAAGCAATAATGATAATCAAGTTCGTAGCATAAACTGGTATACAGAAGGAAGTCAATATTATTCATTTGTTGTAACTACAACTGGTGTAGTTGGTAATCAAGGTCCACAAGGTGCTCAAGGTCCAACTGGCCCACAAGGAACTAATGGAACTGATGGAGCACAAGGAGCTCAAGGTCCTTCTGGTACAAATGGTACAAATGGTGCTCAAGGTGCTCAAGGTCCAACCGGTCCTCAAGGTGCACAAGGTCCAGATTCTGGTATTGCTGTAAATGATACACCAATTGGTCCTGAAATTACTGGAACACTTGTACAAACAAAATTCTATTCTGAATTAATACCTGCTGGAACTGTAACTCCTAATAATACTTACAATATTTTTGCTAGAATTCAAGCACTTAAAATTGTTTCTGGTACTACATTAATTAGAGCATATATTAATACTGTAGATGATTTTTCAACTGGAGCTCCAGTTGAAATTACAGCATCTCCAGGTGTTTCATTGCCTACTACAACTAATACTATAACATTACAAAAACAATTATTTGTTGCATCAAGCTATGGTACTCAATATCTTAAAACTACAACACCATCTGATTTTACAGGTGGCACTGGTACCAATACACTTACTTCAAGCGCAATTAACTGGAATGTAGATCAATACATTGTATTAACTACAACATTATCAAGCGTTTCAAATACCACACAATCTTATGGTTTCTCATTTACATCTGGTAATGGTGCTGGAGTTGGACCACAGGGTTCTGCGGGTCCTAGTGGAGCACAAGGAGTTCAAGGTCCAACCGGTGCTCAAGGAGCAACTGGTACTGGAACACAAGGTGCGCAAGGTCCAACTGGCCCACAAGGTGGAGGTGGTGGATTAATTGCAGGATCTGGAGCAAACTCATTAGCTTCTGCATTAACTGCAACACCTGCAATTGCATCTAGTAAACAAGATATTGTAATTGGTGATGAAGCCTTTGATAATACTGCATCTTCAGCATTTGGTCAAAACGTAATTATTGGTCGTGGAGCTAATATTACAGGTGGAGAATACCATATCGTTCTTGGTAGAGCAGCAACTGCTTCTAAAAGTACTGGTATTGCAATTGGTAATGAAGCAAATTGTGCTGGTAACTCTACTATTGTAATTGGTAATGGTGCAGTATCAAGTGCCTTTGATGAACAAATTGTAATAGGTCTACAAGCATCTGGTGATACTAACTCTGGTGGTATTACAATTGGTCGCCAAGCAACAACTACTGTTTCTAGTAATGCCATGGCAATTGGTAGAAATGCTAATGCTGGAGGTGGAGGTCAATCTCCAATGGCAATTGGTTACGGCGCTCAAGCATCAACTGCTGGTGGTGATGGAGCCTTAGCAATTGGTTATAATACAAATGCAAGCGCTAATAAAGCTATTGCAATTGGTTTAGGTAATGGAACAACTTGTGCTGATGAAGGTATTGCATTTGGTGATAATGTTGATATTGCTTCTGGTGCAACACGTTCAATTGGTATTGGTAATGCAATTTTAATTGGTGGCGGAGTAACTGATGCAATTGCAATTGGTACTCAAACACAAGTAACTTCGCAAGATGCAGTTTCAATCGGTAGAGATGCTACTTCTGGCGAAAAAGCAGTTTCAGTTGGTAGAGATGCTGATGGTACTGCTTTAGTTGCAGTTGCCGTTGGTTATAATGCTAAAGCAACATTTGAAGGAGCAGTAGCATTAGGTGGTAACACACAAGCTATTAATGATGCTACTGTTGCAATTGGTGCTAATGCATACTCTCCTACTGCAAATTCAACTGCAGTTGGTGCAAATTCTTATGCTGAAGCAGCAAATACAGTTGCAATTGGTACTAGTGCTGATGCTGCTGGAGCTGGTTCAACTGCATTAGGTCAAGGAGCTGTTGCATCTGCTACTAATGCTGTTGCATTGGGATCTGGAGTAACTGCTGCAACTGCTGATTATACTACAACTCGCAGATTACAACTTTTAGATTATGCTAGTTTAAACTATGCTGATGATACTGCGGCTGCTGCTGGTGGTGTTCCATTAGGTGGTATTTACCATAATAATGGTGCATTAAGAATTAGAATTGTTTAAAAAGAAACAAATTTCTATTTTAGAGTATAAATAATACAGGAAGGAGCACCATTTAGTTTACCGTGTTTCATTTTTATTTGGATTGTTCAATCTAGCTCCTTCCTACTTTTTATATATGTAAAGGGTCCCTAATCTTGGGGACCCTTTTTTGTGTCTTAATACTACTATAATATGGTAATATTTTTGTGAAACATTACCAATTATGTTTATATAATTAGATAAATAATCTAAATAAACATAGTAAAATGGAACAAACATTACCTTCGGTGCAACAATACCGACAAAAAGTCGAATCCATGCAGGATTTAACGATTGAACAACAAATTATCCTAATCAAAACTTACGAAGCAAGTATTAAAGGTTTTCCAGTTAATGGTAACTTTTTAATGGACATTACAGGATTAAACTGGAAACGATTCTCAGCAGTCATTAATGGTTTAGTGTTACGTGGTGCGATAGAAAAGATTGAAAAAGGATGGTATAAAACAAAAGGCATATAATTATGGAAAACCAGCAACCACAGAAACACTTTATCATTGAATGTCATGTGAATGATAGAGATGTTATGATTCCAATTTGTGAGGAATTGAAAAAACAAAAGCATTACTTTATAGTTAGTTTACACAGTGGCCGCAAAGGCACAACTTTAAAAAAGGTAAGCAAAAAAGTATTTGAAAAAATAATAAAAGAATAATTATGGAACAATCTTATTATATGGTAATCCCTGCTCCAGTTTGGAATGCAGAAATTACAGCAAAAGCAATGATTTTGTATGGTCATGTATCTGTACTTGCTAAAAAAGAAGGATATTGCTTTGCAAATAACAAATATTTTGAAAAAGTTATGAAAATGAGTTCATCAACTGTACAAAGATGTTTTGTTGAATTAGAATCAAATGGATTAATTAAAAGAGAATTAATTTATAAAGAAGGATCTAAAGAAGTTGATACTAGAAAAATTTATATTTTTGAACATAGTTCTATAATCAAATCTGATAATAGGCCTGTAATCACAGAAGACAATAGGTCTGTAGTCTCAGATGATCAAGATAATAGTACAAGGGTTAATAGTACAAGTATTAATAGAACAAGAAATAATAATAAAATAACTTTAAAGCCTGAAACCCTTAAAGACTTAAAGGCCAAAAGCCAGAATACTCTTTTTAATGTTATTGAAGAGGATATTAAAAATCCAACTATAGATCAGCAAAAAGCATTAACTTTAGCAAACGAAATACTAAATAAACAATTTTAATTATGGAAAATCAAGAATTTATTGTAGAAAATTTACCAGGAGAAGTATGGGCTCAATATGATGTTACAGAATGTTATCGGAAGCCTACCACATGTCCTCCAGGTGATCCAACTAGAGTTCATTATAAAACTATCACATGGTACGTAAGTAACCACGGACGTATCAAGAAATCAACCTACACATTTCCACTTGAAATTACTGGTCTTAAAACTTGTAAGTATGCTGGTGTAACTAGAGAAGAACTGTTACCACTCTATACTAAAGGTGGAAGCAGAAAAAAGAATGGTACAAAATTTGATCAATACAAATATGCATGTGTGCCAAAAGGACAATATGTACATCGTTTAGTTGCACAAGCTTTTATACCAAATCCAGAAATGAAGAGAACTGTTAATCATATTGATGGAAATAAACTTAATAATCATGTTGACAATCTAGAATGGGCAACTTATAAAGAACAG
>JACCEA010521619.1_pt1 | contig 30018 bp, 26 predicted proteins | sample 7449851 | NCBI WGS metagenome assembly JACCEA01 (sample SAMN15323453, study PRJNA562643) | freshwater metagenome | isolation source: river surface water | place: USA:Blue River Watershed | collected 2017-08-18
CTCATTGCCCTGATGATGGCCTCCAACCACATCGCGGCGCGCCTGGCGTTCAATCATGGCGTGGACGTGGCCACGGCGGTGCTCTCGCGCAGCCTGATCACGGCCTTGGTGGTGGGCGCCATCGTGGTCTTCAACCGCGTGCATTGGCGTCCCAATGCCCGCCAAGCCCGAGGCTTGCTGGTGGTGGGCGTGATGATTGGCATTCAAAGCCAATGCCTTTATTCCGCCGTCGCGCGTTTGCCGGTGGCGCTGGCCTTGTTGGCCTTCAACACCTACCCACTGTGGACGGCGATGTGGGACCGGCTGCTGTACGGCCGCACACCCGAGCGCGCGGTGCTCATGGCCATGCCGGTCATTGTGGCGGGGCTGGTCCTGGCGCTGGATGTGGTGGGCGTGCTCTTGGGCCAAGGTGAGCTGCAAGCCAGCCAGTTGTTGCCGGGCTTGATGTTTGCGCTGGCGGCGGGTGCCACCTTTGGCCTGGCGCTGGTGTGGACCCAGCACGAAACCGAAGGGGTAGATGGGCGGGTGCGCACCACCACCACCATGACGCTTGCCGGCCTCATGGCCTTGCTGGTGGTGATCTCGCAGGGCGGACCGCATTGGCCCACTGCGCCACTGGGCTGGGTGGGGCTGGGGCTGCTGACCTTTCTGTATGGCACGGCCTTCACCATCATGTTCATCGTCCTGCCGCGCCTGGGTGTGGCGGGCAATTCGGCCATCATGAATGCCGAGCCGGTGTTCTCGCTGGTGCTGGCATGGTTCATCCTCGATCAAAGCCTGTCGCTGCAACAGGTGGTGGGCTGCCTGATCGTGGTGGGCAGTGTGATGGCGCTGGGCTTGAGAAAAAAACGCTGAACCATGACTGGCCCAACCCTGAGCACACCGCTGCAAGGTGTTCGCATCCTGGACCTCACCACGGTGGTGTATGGCCCATTTGCCACGCGCATCCTTGCGGGCATGGGCGCCGAGGTGATCAAACTCGAGCCCCCGGAGGGCGACATCCTGCGCACCATAGGCCCGATGCGCAATCCCGGCATGGGGCATTTGTTCCTGCATGCCAATGAAGGCAAGCAAAGCCTGGCGCTCAACCTCAAACATGAGCAGGGCAAGCAACTCGCGCTGGATTTGGTCAAGACCTGCGATGTCTTCATCAGCAACATTCGCCCGCAGCCGCTGGTGCGCCTGGGCCTGGATGCCGCGCGCCTGCAGGCCCTTCATCCGCGCCTCATCCATGTGAGTTGCACGGGCTATGGCGACGACGGTCCCTATGCCGGGCGACCCGCTTACGACGACCTCATCCAGGGTGCCTCGGGCGTGGGGCGCATCATGTCGCAATACCTGGAGCGCGACCCCGCGTATGCGCCGGTCACCCTGGCCGACCGGGTGAGCGGATTACATGCGGTGTATGCGGTGACCTCGGCCTTGTTTGCGCGCAGCCAGACGGGGCAGGGGCAAACGGTGGACGTCACCATGTTTGAAGCAGTGAGCCAGTTTGTGCTGGGCGACCACATGGGGGGCGCCACCTTCATTCCGCCGGTGGGCGAGGTGGGTTATCCGAGGCTGGTGTCGCCCTCGCGCAAGCCCTATCGCACGCAAGACGGCTTTTTGTGTGTGCTCATCTATGACGATCGTCAGTGGGCAGATTTTTTTGCTGCCATGGGCACACCTGAGCGGGCCAAGGATCCCATGTTCCTCAACCACACCGCGCGCTCAGCGCACATCAACACCGTGTATGCCGAGGTGGCGCGCCTCATGGCCACGCGAACCACGGCGCAGTGGCGTGAGCTGCTCGACCGCATCGACGTGCCCAACATGCCCGCGCAGTCGCTCGAAGAGCTGGTGGAAGACCCCCATCACTGGCACAACGGCTTCTTTCGCGAGGTGGACCACCCCAGCGAAGGGCGTTTGCGCATGATGGGCTCGGCCACGCGCTGGAACCACCGCCCCATGCCGGCCCTGTCGCCCGCGCCGCGCCTGGGTCAGCACAGTCGCGAGATCCTCCGCAGCCTGGGCTTTGGCGACGCGCAGCTCGACGCCTGGCATCGCGATGGGGTTTGGGTGGGCGACTGAAGCCCGCGCCGAATCCAGGGGTTCAGGCGGCGACTTTGGGCACGCGGGGTGTCACCCCGCACATCAGCTCATAGGCAATCGTGTCGCAGGCCTGGGCCACCTCATCGATGGGCAGCACCGCTGCGTTGTCGGCCTGCCCCCAGAAGGTCACCTCCAGCCCCACCGCTGGGTTCACCCCCGCCGCGTGCAGGGGGCGCAAGTCCACGGCGCACATGTCCATGCTCACGCGCCCCACCATGTGAGTGCGAATGCCCGCCACCAGCACCGGCGCGCGGTTGCTGCCCGAGCGCATCAGGCCATCGGCATAACCACCCGCTGCAATGCCAATGGCCATGTCGTGCGGGGCGACGAAGCTCGATCCATAGCCCACCGTGTCACCGGCCTTGAGCGACTGCAGGGCGATCAATTCGCTCTGAAGGCTCATGGTGGGCAACAGGCCCCAATCGCTGGCCTGGTGAATGGGGTGATCCGGGCTGGCGCCGTAGAGGCCAATGCCAGGCCGCACCCAGTCTGCGGCCACACCCGCAGCACTTGCGTGCCTGAGGGTGGCTGCGCTGTTGGACAAGGAGCGCTCGCCGGGCAAGTCTGCCGAGTGCTTGGCAAACGTGGCCACCTGATGCGCAATGCCACGTTCACCATCGGCATCGCTGAAGTGCGTCATGTGTGAAATCTCGTCCACTTGCGGCAAGGCATTGAGGCGCGACCACGCGGCGCGGTAACGCTCGGGCGCAAAGCCCAGGCGGTTCATGCCCGAGTTCATCTTGAGAAACACATGGTGGGGGACTTGGGTCTTGTGGGCACTCAAGGCGTCGATTTGTGCATCGTGGTGCACCACATGCCACAAGCCCAGGCGCGAACACCATTCCAGGTCGCGGGGCTCAAAGCACCCCTCGAGCAAAAGGATGGGGCCGCGCCAGCCCAGCTCGCGAAGGCGTTGCGCCTCTTCGAGGTTGAGGCAGGCAAAGCCGTCGGCTGCACGAAAGCCTTCAAAGGCCTGCTCGATGCCGTGACCATAGGCATTGGCCTTGACCACGGCCCACACGCGCGAGTCGGGTGCGTGGGCTTTGAGCCGCTGCAGGTTGTGGCGCATGGCCTCGATGTGGATGCGGGCTTGTATGGGTCTTGGCATATCAGCAAGAGGGAGATTGGGGGCCATGATATAACCCCGCGACCTTTTCCAACCGGGTAAGTGAGCTGACCTTTCTCCTCATGAACAAGATTGTTTTCTGGCCATGAAGCGCGGTTTTTACACCATCATGGCGGCTCAGTTTTTCAGCTCGCTGGCGGACAACGCATTGTTTGTCGCCGCAGTGGAGTTGATCCGCTCCAGCGGCGGCGCGGAATGGCAACGCGCGGCGCTCGTGCCCATGTTTGCCCTCTTCTATGTGATTCTTGCGCCCTTTGTGGGCGCATTTGCCGACTCCAAACCCAAGGGCACGGTGATGATGGTGAGCAACTCCATCAAGCTCCTGGGGTGCTTGCTCATGTTGGTGGGACAACACCCCTTGCTGGCCTATGCGCTGGTGGGTTTGGGTGCGGCGGCCTACTCGCCAGCCAAGTACGGCATCCTCACCGAATTGCTGCCCGCGTCGCAGTTGGTCAAAGCCAATGGCTGGATCGAAGGGCTCACGATTGCGTCCATCATCCTGGGGGTGCTGCTGGGCGGCACACTCATGCGCTCCTCGGTCGCCGATTTCTTTTTGGGCTTTGACTTTCCCCTCATCGACACGGGCATCGACACCCCGCCCGAGGCGGCCATTGCCATCATGGTGTTTGTCTACGCCCTGGCAGCGTGGATCAACACCCGCATTCCCCACACCGGCGTCGAGATGGTGCCGCTCAGGCGCGACCCCAGCCAGAGCCTGTGGGTCAACCTGGTGAGCCTGCTGCCCGACTTCCGCGATTGCAATCGCCGCTTGTGGCGCGACAAGCTGGGCCAAATCTCTTTGGCCACCACCACCCTGTTCTGGGGGGTGAGCGGCAACCTGCGCTACATCGTTCTGGCCTGGAGTGCCTTGGCCCTGGGCTACACCACCTCACAGGCCTCAAGCCTGGTGGGCGTGGTGGCAATTGGCACGGCGGCGGGCGCGGTGCTGGCCTCGCTCAAAACCCGGCTGGACGATGCGCCGCGATTCATCCTCATGGGCGCGGGCATGGGCGTGGTGGTGCTGTTCATGAACTTCATCTCCAGCCTGTGGGTGGCCGTGCCCTTCCTCATTTTGCTGGGTGCCCTGGGGGGCTTCATCGTCGTGCCCATGAATGCGCTCTTGCAGCATCGCGGTCACAACCTCATGGGCGCAGGGCGTTCGATTGCCGTGCAAAACTTCAACGAGCAACTCTGCATCCTGGGTCTGGGGGGGCTCTACACCCTGTCATCGGGCTTGGGCTTGAGTGCCTTTGGCGCCATCACCGGCTTTGGCATCCTGGTGGCCAGCCTCATGCTGCTCATTCGCCGCTGGCATTTGAGCAACCTGGAGCGTTACCCCGACGAGCTCAATCGCCTGCTCGAAATCGCCCGCCACGACAAATCCCATTGAGCTCCCGCATTCAGAGGGCTTGAATCTGATGGGGGTCGGGGTGGTGCAACCAGGCCTCGAATTCATCGGCCAGTTGCTGGGCTGCGCGCGCGGCGCTGGTCCAGGCTTTCACGCGCGCGCTCAGGTCGCGCCCATAGGTGATGAAGTCGGATCGATCGGGGATCTTGCCGTTGGGCAGGCTGCGCACCCACTCCGGGTCGGGTGCGAGCACCAGCACAGAGTCCAGCGCGCGGGTGGCGGTGTGCCGCCACCTGAGGGCCTTGTCCAGCCAGCCTGGCACCACGGCTTTTTGAAAGTGCGGATACAAGACGATGGGGCTTTGCGTTGGCAGCTGGTAGTTCAGGTGCAGGTGGTAGTCGGTGATGCCACCATCCCAATGGGCGCCCGGCGGCGCGCCAGGAATGTCGTGAACGGCTTTGAGCACAAACGGAATGGCGCAGCTGGCCTGGATCACGGCAAGAAAGTTGCTCGCCTGCAAGCGCAGATGCAGGGTGGACAAGTCCTGAGTGTCAAAGGGCAGGTCGCCGTGCGATGAAAACACCACGCGTTCAAGCCACGCGCCAAGCCAGCGGCGATGCATGGCATTGCTCACGTAGGCACCCGCATAACCCAGGGGCGTGAGCACGGGATGTTCGCGCCCGAGCACATGCCGCCCGCGCGAGGTGATCACATGCAAGCGCAGGCGTGGGTGTTGCACGATGCCATCGATGCTGCCCGCATAAAACGCGGCCAGGCCGTTGGCGAATTCGCGGCTGACTTGCTCGGCGCTGGGGCGCTTGCGCCCCGGCTCGGGTTCAAAGTGCTGGTGGATGTAGGCCTGCTCGAAACGCTCAAAGGCCTTCACCGGCTCCTCCATGCAGGCACAGGCAAATCGCCATGCGCCAATGGAGGCAGCGACCAGGTCCAGGGGTTGCCGGCTTTGCGCCAGCCAGTGGCCAAACACAAAGCGGTCCAGTGGTCCCAGCATCAAGCCCTTGGGGCCACCCGCTGCGCCCGCCAAGGCGCCAATGTGCGAGGCATGCAAGCCCTGCGCACGGATGTGAGCAAGGGCCTTAGGCCCGGCGTAAAGGCGCAGCGCTTTCATGCACGCGGCGAATCCGGCCTGAGGCAGGCGTCGACCGCTTCGATCCAGTGGCGCACCGGGCGTTCGGTGCCACTTTGCAAGTGCGTGATGCAGCCAATGTTGGCGCTCAAAATGCCTTGCGGCGCGTTGGCTTGCAAATGCCCCAGCTTGCGCGCCTTGAGTTGCGCGGACAACTCAGGTTGCAACACCGAGTAAGTGCCCGCCGAGCCACAGCACAAGTGCGCCTCAGCCGCCGGGGCTTGCAGCTCAAAGCCCAGTGCGCGCAGGTGGCGTTCCACCACACCCGAGAGCTTGAGCCCGTGCTGCAGCGTGCAGGGGGGATGAAAGATCTGAGGTCCCAGGGCTTTTTGTTGATCGGCATCCATGCGGCCAGCCAGTGCGGGGAGTTGCTGCGCCACAAACTCGGCAATGTCCTGGCAGCGCGCGCTCACCTGGGCGGCCTTGCTGGCGTAGTGGGCATCGTGCGCAAGCACATGGCCGTAGTCTTTGACCATCACGCCGCAGCCCGAGGCGTTGACGATGATGGCCTCGGCCTTGCCCTGGTCGAGCAAAGGCCACCAGGCATCGATGTTGCGCCGCACATCGTCGAGCGCGCCGCTGGCATCGCTCAGGTGGTGGCGAATGGCGCCACAGCAGCCCGCCTGGGCAGGGGTGACGACTTCGATGCCCAAGGCATCGAGCACACGGGCGGTGGCTGAGTTGATGTTGGGGCTCATGCTGGGCTGCACGCAACCCATGAGCAGGATGACCTTGCGGGCATGGCTGTGTTGCGGCCATGCGCCCGCGTCTTGCGGGGCGGGCACCTTGTCTTTCAAGACCTTGGGCAAAGCGCCACGCACGGTTTGCCCCAGCTTCATGGCGGGCGCAAAGAGGGGCGAGGTCAAGCCCGTCTTGAGCAGCCAGCGCACCACCTGCTGCCGGGCTGGGCGCTTGACTTTGCGCTCCACCACCTCGCGGCCAATGTCGATCAGACGGCCATATTGCACACCACTGGGGCAGGTGGTTTCGCAGTTGCGGCAGGTGAGGCAGCGGTCCAGGTGGGTTTGGGTGGCCTCTGTGGGCGGCTGGCCTTCGAGCACTTGCTTGATGAGGTAGATGCGCCCGCGAGGACCGTCGAGCTCGTCGCCCAGCAACTGGTAGGTGGGGCAGGTGGCCGTGCAAAAGCCGCAGTGCACACATTTGCGCAGAATGGCTTCGGCGGCCTGGCCTTCGTGGGTGTGTTGGTATTCAGGGGCGAGTTGAGTCTGCATGAGGTTCAAGCACGCGCGGCGCTCGCCAAGGAGTTGGACAGGTGGGCAGAGAAGCTGCGCGGCAGCAAGCGCCCGGTGTTGAACACCCCGTTGGGGTCAAAGGACTGGCGCAGCTGCTCTTGCAAGCGCGATGGCAAGGCGGGCAGCGGTGCAAAGGCGCCGCCGGCTTTGTCCGCGTTTGCGCCTGCGGTGCTGCTGCGAAACAAGGTGGCGTGCCCGCCGTGCTCTTTGGCCCAGCCGCGCAAAAGGGCGGCTTGTTGCACCGAAGCCCAAACCCAGCGCACACCGCCTTGCCATTCGATGCAGGCCGTCTCAAAGCCAGTGGCCACGGGGGCGGTGGGCGCAACCGAGAGGCGCCACAAGGCGGCATGCGGGTCGGGTGCGGGCGTGAACACGGGCACGCGCTGTTGCGTGTGGGCGTCCCAGTCGCGCGCGGCTTGATCGGGCGCGAGGGTGCTCACGCGCGCGCCCAGGCGCTCAGCGTCCGCCGTCAGGATGGGCGTGGCCGCTTCCAGGGCAGCCCGCGCACCCGCTAGGCGCACGAACAATACCGGCTGGGGTGGTTGCAGGGTGGCATCGTGCAGCCAGGCGCTGGCTTGCAAGGGCAAGGGCTGCGCGCCCCAGCGGTGCAAGAGCGCGAGGGCATCGGCCTGACCCACGCCTGTGCATTGCAAGGTCAGCGTGGCCGCGGGCACGGGCAAGACCTTGAGGCTCACCTGCGTGATCAAACCCAGCTGGCCCATGGAGCCCGCCAGGGCGCGCGAGACGTCGTAGCCCGCCACGTTCTTCATGACCTGGCCGCCAAACTGCATGGACTCGCCACGGCCATTGACCAGGTGCAAGCCCAAGATGAAATCGCGCACGCTGCCCACCACGGCGCGGGCCGGGCCACTGAGGCCGGCAGCCACCACGCCGCCCACGGTGGCGGGACCATCAAAGTGCGGCGGTTCAAACGGCAGGCACTGCCCATGCTGCGCCAAAGCCGCTTGCACCTCGCTCAAGGGCGTGCCGGCCCAGGCGGTGAGGCACAGCTCGCTGGGCTCATGGCTGATGATGCCGCTCAAGGGGCGGGTGTCGAGCACCGCATCGTGGTGCGAGACGTTGCCGTAAAAGGCTTTGCTGCCGCCGCCTTGAATGGCCAGGCAACGCGAATCGGCCGCTGCGGCACGGATCTGGTCGGTGAGGTGAGAGAGGGTGGATTGCATGCTGGTCAAATGGTAGCGGCTTGTCATGCACCGCTCAGCAACTGGGCATAGCGGTCCAGGTCCACATTGCCCCCGCTGATGATCACGCCCACGCGCTGCCCGCGCAGGGCGTGGCCCATCTGGCGTGCTGCCGCCAGCGACAGGCAACCCGTGGGCTCGACCACCAGCTTCATGTGCTGGGCATACCAGCGCATGGCCTGGCGCAATTGCTCATCGCTCACCGTGTGGATGTCGCTCACCAGACGCTGGATGAGGGCAAAGGGGTATTGCCCCACCTGGCGCGACTGTGCGCCGTCGGCAATGGTGTGCGGGGTCTCGATCTTGACCCGCATGCCCAGGCGCAGGCTTTGCTGCACATCGTTGCCGGCCTCGGGCTCCACGCCAATCACTTCACACTGGGGCGACAAGCCCTTGGCCGCGAGCGCGCAACCGCTGATGAGACCGCCGCCGCCCACGCACACGAAGAGGCGGTCGAGGGCGCCCACGTCTTCAAAGAGTTCGAGGGCGCTGGTGCCCTGCCCCGCGAGCACATGGGGATGGTCAAACGGCGGGATGAAGCTGCGGCCTTCGCGCTCGGCAATGGATTGGGCGATGGCGGCGGGGTCTTCGCCATAGCGGTCGTAGCCCACCACCGTGGCGCCATAGCCCTGGGTGGCGGCCAGCTTGGCGGGCGAGGCATCGTGCGGCATGACGATCGTGGCGCTGCACCCGAGCAGGCGCGCTGACAGCGCCACGGCTTGTGCATGGTTGCCCGACGAAAACGCCACCACGCCGCGAGCGCGGGCTTGCGGGGAGAGCAGCGACAAGGCGTTGTACGCCCCCCGGAATTTGAAAGCGCCCATGCGTTGCAGGTTCTCGGGCTTGAAAAACACCTCAGCCCCCAACTCTGCGTTGAGGCTGCGCGAGGTGAGCACGGGCGTGCGGTGCGCCACGCCTTCGAGGCGTTGGGCGGCCGCTTGCACATCGGCGTAGGTGGGCAGGGGCAGGTTCACCGGGTCATGACGCGTGCGCAGGGCGCCCACGCGGGCAAGGGGTTGCGATAGCCCGGATGGTAGCGGGTTCGATGGGGGCATTGACGAGGCACAGGGGCGTACCTTACTCCGAGTCATCCATGCGCATAATATGCACATGAAAGGGGGCTCACGATGTCAACACTGGAATCCTCAACCAAAAAATCTGTCAACCTCTCACTCAATGAGGCCCTGGTCAAAGAGACCCGGAGTTACTGTGACAACCTCTCGGCCAAGGTGGAGGAAATGTTGTTGGACTTCGTCCGCCAGGAGAGACAGTCTCGTCAGTCCCATCGTGATCAAGCGCAGCGAGTCGTCCATGATTGGAACCGCTTGCACGATGCAGCAGGGTCTTTCGCTGACGAGCATTCCACCCTCTAAAGCGCAACCAGATGGCCCAATTTGATGTTCATCTGAACAAAGGCCGTCTGAAGGACACGGTGCCCATGGTGGTTCTGGTCCAGTCGGCCTTGTTTGATGGCTACAAACGCCGCGTGGTGGTGCCTCTTGTGCTTCGATCGTCATTGCCTGCTGGCGCCAAAGTCGCAGGGACGAGGCTGAATCCTGTTTTTAAATTCAAAGGCCAAACACTGGTGTTGCATCCCTTGGACATGGTGTCAGTGGCCATGGATCAACTCGGTCCCTGTGTGGGCAACTTGGCTGAGCATGGCCAGGCCATCGCCGACGCCCTCGATGAATTGCTCACACGCAGCTGGGGCTGAGCCCAACAAAAAAGCGCCCCTGAGGGCGCTTTCTGCGGCATCCAGCCCCGAAGGGCGGTGCTTCACTTGCGGGTCATGACGCGTGCCATTTCCAGGCACTTGTTCGAATAGCCCCATTCGTTGTCATACCAGCTCACCACCTTGATGAAGGTGCCATCGAGTGCGATGCCCGCTTCGGCATCGAACACCGAGGTGCAGGGCTCGCCACGAAAGTCGGTGGCCACCACTTTGTCTTCGGTGTAGCCCAGCACGCCTTTCAAAGCGCCCTGGCTTTGCGCTTTCATCTCGGCGCAGATCTCGGCATAGCTGGCTTCCTTGTTGAGTTCCACGGTGAGGTCCACCACCGACACATCGGAGGTGGGCACGCGAAAGGACATGCCCGTGAGCTTTTTATTGAGCTCGGGGATCACCACGCCCACGGCCTTGGCCGCGCCCGTGCTGCTGGGGATGATGTTTTCCAAAATGCCACGGCCACCGCGCCAGTCTTTGTTGGACGGGCCATCCACGGTTTTTTGGGTCGCGGTGGCAGCGTGCACGGTGGTCATGAGGCCGCGCTTGATGCCCCATTTGTCGTTGAGCACCTTGGCCACGGGGGCCAGGCAGTTGGTGGTGCACGAGGCATTGGAGATGATGGCCTGACCGGCGTAGGTCTTGTCGTTCACGCCAAACACAAACATGGGCGTGTCGTCTTTGGACGGGGCCGACATCAGCACCTTCTTGGCGCCTGCGTCGATGTGCTTTTGTGCGCCGTCCTTGGAGAGGAAGATGCCCGTGGCCTCGATCACCACGTCCACACCCAGCTCGCCCCACTTGAGGCTGGCCGGATCTTTCTCGGCGGTGAGGCGAATGGTCTTGCCGTTGACGACCAGGTGGCCGTCCTTCACGCTCACTTCGCCCTTGAAGCGGCCATGCACGCTGTCGTACTTGAGCATGTAGGCCAGGTAGTCGGGCTCCAGCAAATCGTTGATGCCCACCACCTCGATGTCAGAAAAGTTTTGCACGGCGGCGCGAAACACCATGCGCCCGATGCGACCGAATCCGTTGATGCCGACTTTGATGCTCATGTTCTTGCTCTTTCTCTCAAGTTAAAAAAGGGTTCTGGTTTCAATGGCCGCCTTGCAACACCGCTTGCACGGTGTCGGCCACGTTCTCGGGGGTGAAGCCAAAGTGCTGGAACAACACACCAGCGGGTGCGCTTTCACCAAAGGTGTCGATGCCCACCACGGCCGACACGCCGTACTTCCACCAGCCGTCGGTGCAGGCGGCCTCGACGGCAATGCGCGGAATGCCAGCGGGCAGCACCGAGGTTTTGTAGGCGCGGCTTTGACGATCAAACACGGTGGTGCTGGGCATGGAGACCACACGCACGGCCACCTTGCGCTCGGCCAGTAGGGTTTGCGCCTTGAGGGCGAGGTGGACTTCGGAGCCGGTGGCGATGATCACCGCCTGGGGCTTTTTGTTCAGGCCAACCTCTGAGGGCTCGGCCAGCACATAGGCACCTTTGCTGATGTCGTCCAGGCCTGACTTGGGCAGGTAGGGCAGGTTCTGGCGGCTCAGGCACAAGGCCGTGGGGCGCTGCGCGTTTTGCAAGGCCACTGCCCAGGCCACCACGGTTTCGGCGGTGTCGGCAGGGCGCCAGACATCCAGTCCGGGGATGAGGCGCAGGCTGGGGATGTGCTCCACCGACTGGTGGGTGGGGCCGTCTTCGCCCAGGCCGATGGAGTCGTGCGTGAACACATGCACCACGCGCAGCTTCATGAGGGCGGCCATGCGCAAGGCGTTGCGCGAGTAGTCGCTGAAGGTGAGGAAGGTGCCACCGTAGGGGATGTGACCGCCATGCAGTGCCACGCCATTCATGATGGCGGCCATGCCGAATTCGCGCACACCGTAGTTGATGTGGCGCCCCGTTTGGCCAGCGTCGTTGCGGATGGCATGGCCTTGCGCATCAAAGCGCAGGTTGGGCGTGCTCTTGGTGTTGGTGAGGTTGGAGCCAGTGAGGTCGGCTGAGCCGCCCAGCAACTCGGGCAAGGCGGCGGTGAGGGTTTCGAGCGCGAGCTGGCTGGCCTTGCGGCTGGCCACGGTCTCGGCTTTGGTGTGGGCGGCCAGGGCGGCGTCCACCACCGTCTGGTGGAAGTGGGCGGGCAAATCGCCGGCTGTGCGGCGCGTGAATTCGGCGGCCAGTTGGGGGTGGGCTTGCGCATAGGCCTCGAAGCGGCGCTGCCATTGCGCCTGGCGGGCTTGGCCTTTGGCTTTGGCATCCCAGGCGGCGTAGACCTCGGCGGGGATCTCAAACGGGCCGTGCTGCCAGCCCAGGGCGGCGCGGGTGAGGGCGATTTCCTCGGCACCCAGCGGCTCGCCGTGGGCTTTGGCGGTGTTGGCCCGATTGGGGCTGCCCTTGCCGATGGCGGTTTTGCAGACGATGAGCGAGGGGCGATCGGTGCAGCGCTTGGCATCGGCAATGGCCTGGCTCACGGCCATGTTGTCGTGGCCGTCGATGGGACCGATCACATTCCAGCCGTAGGCACGAAAGCGTGCCGGGGTGTCGTCGATGAACCAGGGGGCGACCTGGCCGTCGATGGAAATGCCGTTGTCGTCGTAGAGGGCGATGAGCTTGCTCAGCTTCCAGGCGCCCGCGAGTGCGCAGGCCTCGTGGGAGATGCCCTCCATCAGGCAACCGTCGCCAAGGAAGGCGTAGGTGTGGTGGTCCACGATGTCGTGGCCGGGGCGGTTGAATTCGGCAGCGAGCAGTTTTTCGGCCAAGGCCATGCCCACTGCATTGGTGATGCCCTGCCCCAGCGGCCCGGTGGTGGTTTCAACGCCAGGGGTGATGCCCACCTCGGGGTGTCCCGGTGTTTGGCTGTGCATCTGGCGAAAGTTGCGCAGCTCCTGCAAGGGCAGGTCGTAACCGCTCAGGTGCAGCAAGGCATAAATCAGCATGGAGCCGTGGCCGTTGGAGAGCACAAAGCGGTCGCGGTCGGGCCAATGCGGATCGGTGGGGTTGTGCTTGAGGTGTTCCGTCCACAACGCCACTGCCATGTCGGCCATGCCCATGGGTGCGCCGGGGTGCCCCGAATTCGCTTGTTGAACAGCGTCCATTGCCAGGGCGCGGATGGCGTTTGCCAGGGTGGTGGGGTTGGCCATGTAGGTTGGCTCCGGTGCGGCGGTTGAGGGAAGAGAAGATTCTAGCGAGGCAGGATCAGGGTTTATGCGGGGGTGCGAGCCCAAGGGCACTCGGCTGGCTCACCGTGGCGGCGCGATGGCGAGTGCGTGCCAGGCCGATGCCAGAATGCGCCATGTCTTCAAGCTTCGAGGCGCAAGCCATGGTGCTGGCCGCTGGCCGGGGTGAGCGCATGCGCCCGCTCACCGATCACACCCCCAAGCCCTTGCTGAGCGTGCGTGGGCAAGCCCTCATGCGCTGGCATTTGCAGGCGCTGGCCAAGGCCGGGGTGAGCCGGGTGGTCATCAACACCGCGTGGCTGGGCGAGCAAATCCCCCAGGCGCTGGGCGAGGCCTTGCACGGGCCAGACGGCAGCGAGCAGCAACTGCGTTATTCGCACGAAGGCCAGGACTTTGGCCATGCCCTGGAGACCGCAGGCGGCATCCTGCGCGCCCTGCCCCTGCTCGACGAGGTGTTCTGGGTGGCGGCGGGCGATGTGTTTGCACCCGACTTTGATTTTCCCGCGCAGGCGCTGGCCCGATTCAAGGCCAGCACCCGCCTCGCGCACCTGTGGCTGGTCCCCAACCCGGAGCACAACCCGGCGGGCGACTTTGGCCTGTCGCAGGATGGCCTCGCGCTCAACCTGCCCAAGGGGCATGCTGAGCGTCGCTACACCTTCAGCACCCTGGCGCTGTATCGACGCGAATTTTTCACCCAGCCCGATGCACCGACACCCATGGGCAACCCCCAGGGCCTGGCGGTGCCGCTCGCGCCCATGCTGCGTGCGGCCATGGACCGGGGCGCTGTGAGCGCGACGCTCTACACCGGCGCGTGGACCGACGTGGGCACCCCCCAGCGCTTGGCGCAGCTCAATGCGCCGTGATGCACATGCCCGCATGGGGACCAGGGGCGCAACCACCCCTCCTACAATGACCGCATGACCCCCAGCCCCAGCATTCATGCGGCTCGCCGCGCTCGACTGGCTTCACAGTTGGGCGAAGGTGGCGTGGCCATCATCCCCACCGCGCCGGAGGCAGCTCGCAACCGCGACTCCCACCATCCCTACCGGCACGACAGCTATTTTTTCTATCTCACCGGGTTCACCGAACCCCATGCCACCCTGGTCTTGTTTGCCAATGGGGAATCGTGGCTGTTTTGTCAGCCCAAAGACCTGGAGCGCGAGATTTGGGACGGCATTCGCCTTGGCCCCGAGGCGGCGGTGACCGAGCTGGGGGTGACGCGCGCTTGGTCCAGCACCGAGCGCGAAGCGCGTTTGCCCGAGGCCTTGGCCAATCAGCGCTGTGTGTGGTTTCCATTTGCCACCCACGAAGGCTTGGCCAATCAGGTCGATGGCTGGTTGCAAACCGTTCGCGCCAGGGTGCGCATGGGCGTCCTCTGCCCGAGCGACCAGCGCGACTTGTGTGCTTTGCTCGATGAGATGCGGCTCTTCAAGGATGAGCACGAGCTCGACACCATGCGGCGCGCGGCGCGCATCAGTGCCCATGCCCATGTGCGGGCCATGCAGTACAGCGCGCGCATGCTGCGTGCGGGCCAGGAGGTGCGCGAATATCACCTCGACGCCGAGCTCATGCACGAATTTCGCCGCCACGGTTCGCAATCGGTGGCCTACACCTCCATCGTGGCAGCGGGGGCCAATGCCTGCGTGCTGCATTACCGTGCCGATGCCGCGCCCGTGCGTGCGGGCGACTTGGTGCTCATCGATGCGGGCTGTGAACTCGATGGCTATGCCAGCGACATCACCCGCACCTTTCCCGCCAACGGCACCTTCAGCCCCGCACAGCGCGATGCCTATGCGCTGGTGCTCGCAAGCCAAGATGCGGCCGTGGCCGCCACACGGCCAGGGGCCAGGTTCAGCGACCCCCACGATGCGGCGGTGCGCGTGCTCGCGCAGGGCATGCTCGACCTGGGTTTGCTCAACGCCCAGCAACACGGCAGCCTTGACGCCGTGATCGAACAGCGGGCCTATGCGCGCTTTTACATGCACCGCACAGGCCACTGGCTGGGCATGGATGTGCACGACTGCGGCAGTTATGTTGAGCCCAGTGAAGCCGATCAGGTCACCACGCGGCGCGACCCGCTCACCCAGCAAGACGTGCTGGTGCGCCCCAGCCGTGTGCTGCGCCCTGGCATGGTGCTCACCATCGAGCCCGGTTTGTATGTGCGGCCGGCAGACGACGTGCCCAAGGATTTCTGGCACATCGGCATTCGCATTGAAGACGATGCCGTGGTCACGGCCTCGGGCTGCGAGTTGATTACCCGCGATGTGCCTGTGGGCATTGCCCAGATCGAGGACTTGATGCGGGCTTGATGCACGTGGCCAGCGCCACCCTTGCAGCGAACATCGGGTATGTCCCGCTTGGAAGCAGCATGACTTGCAACCCCTCACACCTACAATGAATTCACAGGAGACAGAGGTCCCACGCCAATGTGGGATCCGATCAGCACCATGAGCTCATCCAACAACAAAGCACTCATCAACGAACAGCGCCGCAAAGCAGCCCTCGAATACCACGAGCATCCCGTGCCGGGCAAGCTGGCCATCCAGGCCACCAAGCAGTTGCTCAACCAGCACGACTTGTCTTTGGCGTACTCACCCGGCGTGGCGGCACCCTGTGAAGAAATCGTCAAAGACCCCGATGCCGCATTCCGCTACACCAGCCGGGGCAACCTGGTGGCCGTGATCACCAACGGCACTGCTGTGCTGGGTCTAGGCGACATTGGTCCCCTGGCTGCCAAGCCGGTGATGGAAGGCAAGGCGGTGCTCTTCAAGAAGTTTGCCGGCATCGATGTCTTTGACATCGAAATCAACGAAAAGAACCTCGACAAGCTGGTGGACATCATTGCGTCGCTGGAGCCCACGTTTGGCGGCATCAACCTCGAAGACATCAAAGCGCCCGACTGCTTCTACGTCGAGCGCAAGCTGCGCGAGCGCATGAGCATCCCGGTCTTTCACGATGACCAGCACGGCACGGCCATTGTGGTGGGCGCAGCGGTGATCAACGGCCTCAAGGTCGTGGGCAAAGACATTCGCAAGATCAAGCTGGTGACCTCGGGCGCTGGTGCGGCTGCGCTGGCTTGCCTGGGCCTCTTGCTCAAGCTGGGTTTGCCGCGCGAAAACATCTGGGTCACCGACCTCGAGGGCGTGGTCTACAAAGGGCGCACGGTGCTCATGGACGAAGACAAGGCCCAGTTTGCCCAGCCCACCGACGAGCGCACCCTGGCCGAAGTGATCAAGGGCGCCGATGTGTTCCTCGGCTTGTCGGCTGGGGGCGTGCTCAAGCCCGAGATGGTGAGCACCATGGGTCCCAAGCCCCTCATCCTTGCGTTGGCCAACCCCACCCCTGAAATCTTGCCCGAAGAAGCGCGTGCGGTTCGTCCCGACGCCATCCTCGCCACAGGTCGCACCGACTACCCCAACCAGGTCAACAACGTGCTGTGCTTCCCTTACATCTTCCGCGGGGCGTTGGACGCGGGCGCGTCCACCATCACCTCCGAGATGGAAATCGCGGCCGTCGAGGCCATTGCCGAATTGGCCCAGGCCGAGCAAAACGAGGTGGTGGCTGCCGCTTACGCGGGTGAGCAACTCACCTTCGGTCCCGAATACCTCATCCCCAAGCCCTTTGACCCTCGACTGATGGTCAAGATCGCCCCTGCCGTGGCCAAGGCGGCGATTGCCAGCGGCGTGGCGCGACGCCCCATCGACGACATGGATGCCTATCGCGACCGCTTGCAGTCGCTGGTGTATGCCTCGGGCTCGGTGATGAAGCCCATTTATGCCGCCGCCAAAAAAGCCTCACGCAAAAAGGTGGCCTACGCCGAGGGTGAAGACGAGCGCGTGCTGCGTGCGGTGCAAATCGTCGTCGACGAGGGTCTGGCGCGCCCCACCCTCATTGGCCGCCCCGAGGTGATTCGCCAGCGCATCGAGCGTTTTGGTCTGCGCCTGCGCGAGGGCGTGGACTATGAAGTGGTCAATGTGGAAGATGACCCGCGCTACCGCGACTTCTGGCAGACCTACCACCGCATCATGGAGCGCAAGGGCGTGACCGAGCAGCTGGCCAAGATTGAAATGCGCCGCCGCCTCTCGCTCATTGGCACCATGCTGCTGCACAAAGGTCATGTGGACGGCATGATTTGCGGCACCTGGAGCACGCCCACCGTGCACCTCGATTTCATTCGCCCCGTCATTGGCTATCGCCCTGGCGCGAGCACCTACGCCTGCATGAATGGCCTCATCCTGCCCAATCGCCAGGTGTTTTTGGTGGACACCCACGTCAACCAAAACCCCACGGCTCAGGAGTTGGCCCAAATCACCATCATGGCCGCCGAGGAAATCCGCCGCTTTGGCATTCGCCCCATGGCTGCCTTGCTCTCGAGCTCCAACTTTGGCAGCCATAACCACGAGGGCGCCATCAAGATGCGCGAGACCCTGGCCCTGGTGCAGCAACAAGCGCCCTGGCTGGAGATCGACGGCGAGATGCATGGCGATGTGGCCCTGGACACCGCTGCGCGCACACGCCTCATGCCCAACTCCACCCTCACGGGGGATGCCAATTTGCTGGTCTTTCCCGACCAGGACTCCGCCAACATCGCCTACAACCTGCTCAAGGCGGCGGCTGGGCAGGGCATTGCCATTGGTCCCATCCTGTTGGGCGCGGCCAAGCCCGTGCATGTGCTGACCGCCAGCGCCACCGTGCGCCGGGTGGTCAACATGACCGCCCTCACCGTGGCCGACGCCAACGCCAGCCGCTGAGGCGGGTGGCCGCACATTGAAAGCGCACCGCAATGGTGCAATTTCGGCCATTTGGAGGGCGGCGTGTGGGTATTTCTTGCAATTTTTCTGACATGTCGCCACAATTCGGGTTTTCGCGTTTCGGGTTTACCCGAGCAAGCATTCAACCGCTTACCCAAGGAATCACGGAGATGGACATGCCACTTCGTCACATCAAAAACAACATCGTTCAATCGATCCGCGCCTTTCGCGTGTCCGACCTCCAGGACGCTGCCACGGGCTTGGGGCACCACTTTTTGTATGCCAACCTGGCTGCCGCCCAAAGCAAGCAGGACGTGCTGGACCTGATCGCCCAGCAGTTCACCTTCCCTGCCACGGCCACCAAGAACTTTGATTCCCTTTACGACAGCATGACCGATGTGCTCTACAAATCGGGCTCCCAGCCTGGTTTTGTGCTGGTTCTGGAGCACGTGCCTGCCCATGCCAAGTTCGACAAAGAAGCCCGTGAGCAGTTGCTCGACCTCTTCCGCGAAGCCGCCGACTACTGGGCTGACCGCAAGATCGCCTTCCGCTGCTTCTATTCCTTCTCGGTGGCGATTGCCCCTCAGGCTGGCCTGGTTCGCCCTGTGGACGAAGGCCAGATCGAAGTCGAAACCGAGCGCATGCCCACCGACAAATTGCTGGATGTCTCGCCCATGGCCTTGCGCATGAGCAGCCCCTTCAATGCCGGCTACTGGATGAACGTCGCCTGATCAGGCTTCCCATCCCGGCCTCGCGCCCTCAAACCAAAAGCGACCCTCGGGTCGCTTTTTTGTTGGGACGCGGGCCTGCGCAAGTGCAGGGGCAGTCGCTGGTGCACCGTGCCAAGGCTTGGCGGCTGGGACAAAGCCGCAAGCCAGGCCAGAAACCGTCAAGCGCCTTTGGCGCGCGCCATGAGGATCTCGAAGGCGGGCAGGGTCTTGCCTTCGAGCACCTCCAGAAAAGCGCCGCCCCCGGTGGAGATGTAGCCCACCTTGGACTCGATGCCGTACTTGGCAATCGCGGCCAGGGTGTCGCCACCCCCTGCGATGCTGAACGCCGACGAATCGGCAATCGCCATCGCCAGCGTGCGCGTGCCGTTTTCAAACGCCGCCATCTCGAACACGCCTACCGGGCCGTTCCAGACGATGGTGCCTGCGGCGCCCAGCTGCTTGGCCAGGGCTTGGGCGGTGTGCGGTCCGATGTCGAGGATGAGGTCGTCGTCGGCCACGTCGCTGGCAGCCTTGATGGTGGCTGGTGCATCTGCCGAGAAGGTCTTGGCTGTCACCACATCGGTGGGGATGGGCACGGCTGCGCCGCGTGCCTGCATCGCCGCCATGACCGCGCGCGCCTGGTCCACCAGATCAGGCTCGGCCAGGCTTTTGCCAATGGGCAAGCCGCTGGCCAGCATGAAGGTGTTGGCAATCCCGCCGCCCACAATCAGCTGGTCCACGTTTTGCGCGAGGGCCTGAAGGATGGTGAGCTTGGTGCTGACTTTGGAGCCCGCCACAATGGCCACCAGGGGGCGTTTGGGTGCTGCCAAGGCCTTGGTGATGGCATCGATCTCGGCTGACAGCAAAGGCCCGGCACAGGCGACTGGCGCAAATCGCGCCATGCCATGGGTGGTGGCCTCGGCACGGTGTGCCGTGCCAAAGGCATCGTTGACGTAGACATCGCACAAGGCCGCCATTTGGCGGGATAGCGCCTCGCTGTTTTTCTTTTCGCCCACATTGACGCGGCAGTTTTCGAGCATGACCACCTGGCCTGCCTCGACCTCCACCCCATGGACCCAATTGGCCAGCAAGGGCACCGGCTGCCCCAACAGCTCGCTCAGGCGCTGGGCCACCGGGGCGAGCGAGTCCTCGGCCTTGAATTCGCCTTCGGTGGGGCGACCCAGGTGGCTGGTGACCATGACGGCGGCACCCGCCTTCAAGGCCATGAGGATGCCAGGGACGCTGGCGCGAATGCGGGTGTCTTCGGTGATGCGGCCTGCATCGTCCATGGGGACGTTGAGGTCTGCGCGGATGAACACTCGCTTGCCCTTGAGCGATCCGCTTTGGGCCAGGTCGGCGAGTCGAATGATGTTCATGGGTTCTCCAATTCAGGCGGTCTGGTGAGTTGCGCCCGAAGTCTATCGGCAAGACTTGACGCCCAACTGAACGCTGCCCCACCGGCGCTGCCAGGCCGCGCGCGACAGGGCTCAGTCGTCGGCGGTCATGCCGGGGCGCAAGTCGCTGCCATGCAAAAAGGCCTCGATGCCCAGGCGTTTGCCACCGGGGCGTTGCAGTTCAAGCAGGCGCAGGCTGCCCGCGCCACAGGCCACGTCAATGCCGCTGGGCGACACCGACAGCACCGTGCCAGGCTTGGCTGTCGAGGCCAAGGGCAGCACCGAGGCGCGCCAGACCTTGTGGCGAACGCCAGCCCAATCGGTCTGACAACCGGGAAAGGGGTCAAAGGCACGGATGCGCCGCTCGATCACCTCGGCGGGCAGTTGCCAATCGATGCGGGCTTCGGCCTTGTCGATCTTGTGCGCATAGCTCACGCCGTCGCTGGGCTGCGCCTTGCGTGGGCAGTCCTCCCAATGGGACAAGGTGTGAACCACGGCCTGAGCGCCCGCAGCGGCCAGGCGGTCGTGCAGCAATGTGGTGGAGTCGCCGGCAAGAATGGGGACCTCGACACGATGGCGCACATCGCCCGTGTCCAGCCCCTCGTCCATTTGCATGATGCACACGCCGCTTTGGGCGTCGCCCGCTTCGATGGCGCGCTGAATCGGGGCTGCACCACGCCAGCGCGGCAGCAAGGAGGCATGGATGTTGAGGCAACCCATGGGGGGCAGATCCAGCACCCAGCGCGGAAGAATGAGGCCATAGGCCACCACCACCAGCAACTCGGGGGAGGCGGCTTGCAAGGCCAGCTGGGCTTGCGCGGCTTCCTGGGGGTAGCGCCCGTCCAGGCGCAAGCTGGTGGGCTGCGCCACGGGCAAACCGTGCGACAAAGCCAGTTGCTTGACGGGCGAGGCCTGCAGCTTCATGCCCCGGCCTGCGGGACGGTCGGGTTGGGTGAGCACCAGGGTGACCTCGTGGCCTGCGTCGAGCAGGGCTTGCAAAGCGGTGGCCGCGAATTCGGGCGTGCCGGCAAAAGCCAGGCGGCGGCGAGTCAAGGCCATGCTCAGTGTTCGCCGTCGCGCTCGCGCTCGCGGCGCGCCTTGACCATCTTGGCCCTGATGCGGGTGCGCTTGAGCAAGGAGAGGTATTCCACAAAGACCTTGCCCATGAGGTGATCCATTTCGTGCTGGATGCACACGGCCATGAGGCCTTCGGCCTCGAGTGTGAAGGGCTGACCGTCGCGGTCGAGTGCGCGCACGCGCACGCGCTCGGCACGTTGGACGCGGTCGTACACGCCAGGCACGGACAGGCAGCCTTCTTCCCATTCAAACGGCTCGGTGCTTGCCCATTCGATTTCGGGGTTGATGAGCACGATGGGCTCATTGCGTTCTTCGGAGACGTCCATCACGATGAGCCGCTCGTGGAAATCCACTTGCGTCGCGGCCAGGCCAACGCCCTTGGCTTCGTACATGGTTTCAAACATGTCGTCGATCTGGCGACGGATGCGGTCGTCCACCACTGCCACGGGCTTGGCCACGGTGTGCAGGCGTTCGTCGGGATAACAGAGGATGCTGAGCAAGGCCATGGCGCAATTATCGGTCTCTTGCCAAGCCTTGGCTGGGGCAGTGGCTCTCGCCGATTCACCGAGCCGCACCTGCACCGCAGATGCGCACACCGCCCTAGGCTTGAGGCCATGCACAGCTTTGAGACCGAACCCCCCAACTTGCCCGCGCGCGCCGGGGGCTTGAGCCGCGATGCCGCCCTGGAGGCGGCATGGCTTGCAGCGCAGCCCCAGCACCGCGCCATCTGGACGATGGAGCATGCGGCTTACCCGTCGCGCTGGCGCGACCTGCACAAGCCCCCGCAGGTGGTCTGGGTGCAAGGCCAGGGCGTGGGTCAGTGGTGCGACGACGCAGCCTGGCGCAAGCCCGCACTGGCCATTGTGGGCAGTCGCAATCCCACGCCCCAGGGGCTGATCCATGCCCGCGAGATGGCGCGCAGCCTGCAAGCCCTGGGGGTGTGCATCGTCTCAGGTCTGGCCTTGGGCATAGACGGCGCAGCGCACGAAGGGGCATTGATGCCGACATCGCCACCGTGCCCAGCCGCGCTGGCGCCTGCCGATGCCGATGCACCCGCCATGCACACCGTGGCTTTTGTGGGCACCGGGGTGGATCGCGTCTATCCCCGGCGCCACCAGCAACTCGCGCACCGGGTCTGCGAGCGCGGTGTGCTGGTGAGCGAATATCCCCTGGGCAGCCCCGCCTTCGCGCACCACTTTCCCCAGCGCAACCGGCTCATCGCGGCCAGTGTGGACGGCGTGCTCGTCATCGAGGCCGCCATGGGCTCGGGCTCGCTCATCACGGCCTACATGGCCCTGGACATGGGCAAGGAAGTCTTTGCCGTCCCCGGCAGCATCCACTCACCGTTGTCCAAGGGCTGCCATGCGCTCTTGCGCCAGGGTGCCACCCTGGTCGAAAGCATGAACGATGTGCTGGAGGTGTTGTTGCCCGGAGCCTGGGCTGGGCTGATGGTTGAACCCGACAAGGCTTGTGGTGCTGTGCCCGATGAGCCCACGCCCAGCCAGGCCGATCAGGCCGCCCCGACGCCGGCTTGCGACGCCCTGGGCTTGAAGGCCTTGCTGCAAACCCCCACAGACCTCGACACGTTGGCCCAAGCCAGCGGCGCCCCACCCGAAGCCGTGCTCACCCAATTGCTGGACTGGCAATTGCAAGGGCTGGTGAGCGAGATGTCAGCAGGCCGTTATGTGTGGCTGCATCCCCATTTACCCCGGTCATGAACACCGCTTGCACATTTGGCGAAAAAAGCCGTTATATTGTGTTTCCATGTTCGATGTTCTGGTCTACGTATACGAGCACTTCTGGCGTGGCGACAGTTGCCCGGAGTTGCCCCAGTTGGGGCGCAAGCTGAGCGCCGCTGGCTTTGAATCCGACGACATCGAACAAGCCCTCGATTGGCTCGCCGGCCTGAGCCTTGCCGCCGATGCCTACCAGCCCATCGCCCTCGAAGTCCCATCCCCCGCTGAAGCCCAGCCCGGCGGTGCAGCCCTCTTGCACCTGCCGCATGGCAACAGCCTGCGCGTCTACACCCCGCAGGAGCAACAGCACCTGGGGGCAGAGGGTTTGGGCTTTTTGCATTTCCTCGAATCGGCGGGCAAGCTCTCGGCTCAATTGCGCGAGACCATGATCGACAGGGCCATGGCTGCCAGCAATCGCCCGGTGACCCTGGACGAATTCAAGATCATCGCCTTGATGGTCTATTGGGGCTTTGGCGTCGAGCCCGATGCGCTCATCCTCGATGAGCTGTGCGATGACCCCGAGCGGGTCCCGCACTGAACCCTGCGCCTTAAACCACTGCGCCCGAGTTGGGATCTTCGGGGTCGTGCTCTTTGCGCGCCGTGGCCTTGATCAGGTCTTCACGGGCAATGCCCAGCCACATGGCAATCGCCGCGGCCACAAACACCGAGGAGTAGATGCCAAACAAAATGCCAATCGTGAGCGCCATGGCAAAGTAGTGCAGCGTGGGGCCACCAAAGATGAGCATGGACAGCACCACCAACTGCGTGCTGCCGTGGGTGATGATGGTGCGGCTGATGGTGGCGGTGATGGCGTTGTTGATGATGTCCACCGTCTCCATCTTGCGAAAGCGGCGGAAGTTCTCACGCACCCGGTCAAAAATCACCACCGATTCGTTGACCGAATAGCCCAGCACCGCCAGCACGGCAGCGAGCACGGCGAGCGAAAACTCCCATTGGAAGTACGCGAAAAAGCCCAGGATGATGATCACGTCGTGCAAGTTGGCAATGATGCCGGCCACGGCGTACTTCCATTCAAAACGCACGGCCAAGTAAATCATGATGCCCACCACCACAAAGGCCAGCGCCTTGAGGCCTCCGGTGGCCAGCTCATCGCCCACCTGAGGCCCCACAAATTCGGTGCGGCGCAGTTGCGCGTCGGGGTCCTGCGTCTTGATGAGCCCCATCACCTGCTCGCTTTGCTGCGCAGAGGACTGGCCTTTGACCGAGGGCAGGCGAATCATCACGTCGCGCGCAGAGCCAAAATTTTGCACCACCACGTCCACGTAACCCAAGCCCTTGATGCCATTGCGCAAGGGGTCAAGATCGGCGGGCTTGGAGTAGCTCACCTCCATCAGCGTGCCCCCGGTGAACTCCACCGACAGGTGCAGACCCCGAGTGAACAGGAAGAAGACAGCAGCCAAAAAGGTGACGAACGAAATGATGTTGAACACCAGCGCATGGCGCATGAAGGGGATGTCTTTGCGGATGCGGAAAAATTCCATGACTCAAGCCTCCGCGCGCCAGACCGTGCCAATCGAAACCGACTTGAGGCGCTTTTGTCGGCCATACCAAAGGTTGACGATGCCGCGCGAGAAAAACACGGCTGAGAACATGCTGGTGAGGATGCCCAGGCAGTGCACCACGGCAAAGCCACGCACGGGGCCAGAGCCAAAGGCGAGCAAGGCCAGCCCGGCAATCAGCGTGGTGACGTTGGAGTCCAGGATGGTCGCCCAGGCTCGTTCGTAGCCTTGATGGATGGCGGTTTGGGGCGCCGCCCCGTTGCGCAGTTCTTCGCGCACGCGCTCGTTGATCAGCACGTTGGAGTCAATCGCCATGCCCAGCACCAGGGCCATGGCGGCCATGCCGGGCAAGGTCAGGGTGGCTTGCATCATCGACAGCACGGCCACCAGCAACATGAGGTTGACCGCCAGGGCCAGCGACGAGAAGAGGCCAAACAACATGTAGTAGAGGCACATGAAGGCCGTCACCGCCACAAAGCCCCAGGTCACGCTGGCAAAGCCCATGGCGATGTTTTCAGCGCCAAGGCTGGGGCCAATGGTGCGCTCTTCAATGATCTCCATGGGTGCAGCCAGTGCGCCTGCGCGCAGCAGCAAGGCCGTGTCGTTGGCTTCCGCTGTGGTCATGCGGCCAGAAATTTGCACACGACCGCCGCCGATTTCAGTGCGGATGACCGGTGCGGTCACCACCTCGCCCTTGCCCTTTTCGAACAAGAGGATGGCCATGCGCTTGTTGATGTTTTCGCGAGTGATGTCTTTGAAGATGCGCGCGCCCTTGGCATCGAGCGTGAGGTGGACGGCGGGCTCTTGCGTCTGGTTGTCAAAGCCGGGCTGCGCATCGGTGAGGTTGTCGCCGGTGAGCATGACTTGCTTGCGCACAATCACCGCCTGGCCGCTGCGGTCCAGGTAGCGTTCGGAGCCAAAGGGCACGGGGCCGGAACCAATTTCGGCGCTGCGGCCTTCGGTGGACTCGTCCACCAGGCGCAACTCCAGCGTGGCCGTGCGGCCGAGGATGTCCTTGGCCTTGGCCGTGTCTTGCACGCCGGGGAGTTGCACCACGATGCGGTCCAGCCCTTGTTGCTGGATCACGGGTTCAGCCACACCCAGCTCGTTGATGCGGTTGTGCAGGGTGGTGATGTTTTGCTTGAGCGCTTGCTCTTGCACCTTGAGCGCAGCGGGCGGCTTGAGCACCGCGCGCAGCACCATGTCGCTGCCTTGCGTGCCGGGGGTGAGCTGCAGGTCGGGGAACTGTTCGTTGATCACCTGGGTGGCTGCTTGCAGCGTGGGTGCGTCACGAAAGCGGATCTCGATCTCTTGCTGGCTGCGCGAAATGCCGGCATGGCGAACGCTTTTGTCGCGCAAGGTGGTGCGCAAGTCGCCGGCGAGGGCTTCAACCCGCTGGGTGAGCGCCGCGGCCATGTCCACTTGCAGCATGAAGTGAACGCCACCGCGCAAGTCCAGGCCCAGGTACATGGGCGCAGCATGCAAGGCACTGAGCCAGGCCGGCGTGCGGGGGATGAGGTTGAGCGCCACCACATAGGCGGGCTCCTGAGCGTTGGGGTTCAAGGCCGCCTGGATGGCGTCTTTGGCCTTGATTTGCGCGTCGGTATTGGCCAGTCGCACTTTGAGCGAGGCATTCTCCAGGCTCAGGGTTTCGATGGGGATGCCTGCGGCTTGCAAGGCCGATTCCACCCGTGCCTGAGTGGCGGTGTCGACCTTGACGCTGGACTTGCCGGGTGAGACCTGGACCGCTGGGGCTTCACCAAAAAAGTTGGGCAGGGTGTAGAGGCCGCCGATCAACAGGGCCGCTGCAATGACGATGTATTTCCAAAGTGCGTAGCGATTCATGCGTCACTTCATGGTGCCCTTGGGCAAAACCTGGATGACGGCATTGCGCTGCACCACGACTTCAACGCCCGAGGCGATTTCAATGTGCAAGTAGGTGTCGCCCATTTGGGTGATCTTGCCCAGCAGGCCGCCAGCGGTGGCCACTTCGTCGCCTTTGGAGAGGGCTTCGAGCATGGCGCGGGTTTCTTTTTGGCGCTTCATCTGCGGCCTGATCATCACGAAGTAGAGGACGGCGAACATGAGCAGCAAAGGCAACATGCTCAGCAAGGGGTTGCCCGCATCGGCGCCGGCGGCGGCTTGGGCATAAGCGTTGGTGATGAACACAGCGACTCCTGAATGAAAGTGAATGTCGGCGACAGCCCCATGGCCGCCTAACGAAACGGGGCATTGTATGCCCCCGCTTGTCTTCGTAAGATGGGGTGATGAAGCCCGACGAACCGCATGGTCATTCGCATGACCACCACCCCCATCACGCGCATGCCCATGCGCACGAACACACGCATGCCCATGCCCATGGCCACTCGCATGACCACCCGCATGACCACAGCCACCTGAGCGAGCAAGAGGTGCGCGTGCGCGCCCTGCAAAGCCTGCTCACAGCCAAGGGCTACATCGACCCCGAGGCCATTGACCGCATCGTGCAGACCTACGAAACCGACGTGGGGCCGCGCAATGGGGCCAGGGTGGTGGCCAAGGCCTGGAGCGAGCCGGCGTTTGCCGATTGGCTGGCACGGGACGCGACGGCAGCCATCGCCTCGCTGGGCTATCACGGGCGCCAGGGCGAGCACATGGTGGCCTTGTTCAACCAGCCCGGCCAACACAATGTGGTGGTCTGCACCCTGTGCAGTTGCTACCCGTGGCCAGTGCTGGGTTTGCCGCCGGTTTGGTACAAGAGCGCGCCTTATCGCAGCCGGGTGGTGATGGATCCGCGCAGCGTGCTGGCCGACTTTGGGCTGGTGCTGCCCGACACCACCGAGGTGCGGGTGTGGGATTCCACCGCCGAGGTGCGTTATTTGGTGATCCCCGAGCGGCCTGCTGGCACCCAGGCTTGGGACCAGGCGGCGCTTGCGAGCCTGGTCACCCGCGACAGCATGATTGGCACGGGCCTGGCCCGGCCAGCGCACACCGTGGCCAAGCCATCAGGAGCACGCGCATGAACAGCGCCCACGACCTTGGCGGCATGCAAGGCTTTGGGCCGGTTCAGCCCGAAGCCCACGAGCCCCTCTTCCATGCCGAATGGGAACGACAGGCCTTGGGCTTGACCCTGGCCATGGGCGCGACGGGCGCTTGGAACCTCGACGCCATGCGCCATGCCCGCGAGTCCTTGCCCCCGGCCTTTTACCTGAGCGCCTCGTATTACGAGATCTGGCTGGCGGGCTTGCGCCGCATGCTCATTGCCCGTGGCCTGGTGAGCCCCGCCGAATGGGACAGCGGCGTGAGCCAAACCCCCGGGGTTGCCTTGCCGCGTCGCTTGATGGCCAGCCAGGTCGATGCCGCGCTGGCCAAAGGTTCACCCGTGGACCGCCCCGCCCCTCAAGACCCCCGCTTTGCCGTGGGCGAGCGGGTGCGCACGCGCCACCTGCACCCCAGCGGCCACACCCGCTTGCCGCGCTACGCACGCGGGCGCATTGGCGTGGTGGTGCGTGTGCAAGGCCACCACCTGTTTGCCGACGCCCATGCCCAGCAAGCACCCGGCGAGCCCGAGGCCGCAGCCTGGTTGTATGCCGTGCGCTTTGAGGCCAGCGAGCTGTGGGGCGAATCGGCTCACCCGCGCGACGTGATGCACCTGGACGTGTGGGAACCCATGTTGGTGGCCGCGCCATGATGCCGAGCAACGCCAAGGCCACCCTGGCCGAGATCGCCGCGCACTGCGCACAGGGCTTTGCCTTGCCCCCTAGCGCCGACGACGAACAGGTGTTTGCCGAGCCCTGGCAAGCCCAGGCTTTTGCCACCACCGTGGCCTTGCATCAGCAGGGTTGCTTCAGCTGGGGCGAATGGGCAGAGGCTTTGTCTGCCGCCATCGCCCGCGCCCAAGCCCAAGGCGGGCACGACGACGGGCGCGACTACTACCTGCACTGGCTCGATGCGCTCGAGCAACTGGTCCAGGCCAAAGGCCTGGCGCAAGGCCAGCAACTTGCAGCCTTGGCGCAGGCTTGGTCCGACGCGGCAGAGGCCACGCCCCACGGACAACCCATTGAGTTGTCGGCAGAGCGGGTGGGCGAGGCGATCAAGCCCTCGCGCTGAGGTTCACGCGTCGTTCAGGTGCGGACCAATGAGGCCCGCGAGTTCGAACATGCCCACCTTGTCTTTGCCCAGCACGGCCTTGAGCTTGGCGTCAGCGAGGATTTGTCGCTTGTCCTTGGGGTCTTGCAAGCCCTGGGCTTTGATGTAGTCCCACAGCTGTTTCATGACCTCGGTGCGGCTTGTTGGCGCGTCGCCAATCACCGCAGCCAGGGCTGCGCTGGGGCGCTTGTTGGCGCTTTGGGCTTTGGCTGCGCGTTTGGCGGGGGCTTTCTTGGCCGCTGTTTTGGTGGCGGCCTTGGGGGTCTTGCCTGCGGCCTTGGCGGCGGTTTTGCCCGCTGCCTTGGCGGGCACGGCCGCTTTGCCCGCCGGGGTTTTGCGTGGGTACTTGCTGGGCTCGAATTCAAATGCCACCTTGTCAGCCTCGGCATCCCACTTGAGGCGGGCTTTGAAGGCGCGTCGCGTGCGCATGGAGATGAACTTCTCCAGCAAGTCGGTCTGGCCTTGCGTGAGCAGCTTGGTCATTTGCTCGGGCTCGATGGGCTGCTGCAGGATGATGCGCCCGCTCTTGAAGGTGCAGCTGGGCGTGGCCTGCGCATGCGTGGGCACGCTGCGCTCACACACATAGTTGCTGCCATGGGCATGCACCCCGCCGCCGCAGCGTGGGCAAGTGCCCAGTGCGGGCGAGGCGCTCAGGTCCACCAGCTCGCCGGTGTCGCCGTCCTGGCCGTTGTCGCCAAAGTCAAACTCCAGCTTCCAGTTCTTGGCCTCCTCGTCGAACTTGAGCGCGAGCTCGGCGGTGAACGGCCAGCCGGCCTTGGAGCGAAAGCCTTCGAGCGGCCCGACGCGCTTGTCGCGCAGGAACTGTTCCACCTCGGCCAGCTCGAAGGTGCGCCCGCCGGGGGTCTTGCCAAACGAGAAGCCGCAGCCTTCGCCCTCGCCCTGGGCACCGGTGCAGCCGTAGCGACGGTAGTTTTCCTTGACCACGCCGCCGCAGTTGGGGCAGGGCACGCTCAGGGTGGCGTAGTCACCGGGGACGGTGTCGCGGTCGTATTCCTTGGCCTTTTTGACGATGTGCTCGGTCATGGCCTGGATCTCGCGCATGAAGGCCTCGCGCGAGAGCTGGCCTTTTTCCATCATCGACAGCTTGTGTTCCCACTCGCCGGTGAGGTCAGCGCGGGTGAGTTCTTCCACCTCCAGCCCCCGCAGCAGGGTCATGAGCTGGAAGGCCTTGGCGGTGGGAATGAGTTCCTTGCCTTCGCGCAGCATGTATTTTTCGGTGAGCAGGCCCTCGATGATGGCCGCGCGCGTGGCGGGTGTGCCCAGGCCTTTGTCGGACATGGCCTCGCGCAGTTCCTCGTCTTCGACTTGCTTGCCCGCGCCCTCCATCGCGCCCAGCAGCGTGGCCTCCGAATAGCGCGCCGGTGGGCGGGTGTGCAAGGCCTTGAGTTCAGCCTGGCTCAGCTGTGCGCTGGTGGCGCCATTGAGCGGGGTGAGCACCTTGTCCTGGTCCTCTTCGCTGTCGGCCTCGGCGCTCTTGCCGTAGACGCGCATCCAGCCCGGCTCCTTGAGCACGCGGCCGGTGGTCTTGAAGTGCTGGGCTTTGCCCAAGGCCTGCACCTTGCTGATGCGCGTGGTGTCGAGGAATTGCGCGGGGGGGAAAAACGCCGCGATGAAGCGCTTGACCAC
>JACCEA010726861.1_pt1 | contig 30014 bp, 29 predicted proteins | sample 7449851 | NCBI WGS metagenome assembly JACCEA01 (sample SAMN15323453, study PRJNA562643) | freshwater metagenome | isolation source: river surface water | place: USA:Blue River Watershed | collected 2017-08-18
ACCGGCGAGGCGATCTGCGCCTTCGTGGTGTTGAAGCGCGGCCGCCCCACCGGCGAAGAGGCCAAACAGATCGCGAACGAACTGCGCAACTGGGTGGCCAAGGAGATCGGCCCGATCGCCAAGCCCAAGGACATCCGCTTCGGCGACAACCTGCCCAAGACCCGCTCGGGCAAGATCATGCGCCGCCTGCTGCGGTCCATCGCCAAGGGCGAGGCGATCACGCAGGACACGTCCACGCTGGAAAACCCCGGCATCCTGGATCAACTTGCGGAACGCAATTGATCCAGGCCGGCCGCAGGCCGGGGCGGCAGAGCGGCCAGCCGTGGTTTGACGTCACTCATATCGCCGATGGCGATGTGATGTGACGGCAGAACCCGGCGATCCTGGACCAGCTGGCCGAGAAGCTCTGACGGGCCTGGCCCTCAGTCTGGAAGCGTCATGAGCGACCCGCCGTGAGGCGGGTTTCTCATTTCCAGCACTCGACGAGCGCGGTGAACGGCATCATCCGCTCGGCGACGTCTGGGGTGGGCAGTTGCTCGCGCGACTGGCCGCGGCTGTAGGTGATCTGGTTGGCGTCGAGGAAAGCCGCGAGGGTGGCCTGATTGATCGCGAAATTCACGTTCTGAGGCAGGTCGCCCGTCGCCCGGGCCACCCGCAGCACGTCCAGCTTGGACTGGACCACCCCCACCACCTGGCCGGCACCATCGGCGACCGGGCCGCCGCTGCTCCCGGGCTGGACCGGTGCGCTGATCTGCATGAAGCGAAGGTCATTGAGCAGGCCCGTCAGGCCGGTGACGTTACCGGCGGTGACCTGCGGGCCGGCTCCCAGGACGCCACGCAGGGGATAACCGACCACGGTGATGGGCTCGCCGGCGCGCACCTTGAAGTCCCGCATGCTCGCCCACCGGCCCGTGTAGTCGGGTACCTCCAGCGCTGCCAGGTCATTGGGCGAATCGATCGCAGTCAGCTGGGCCGGGTGCTTGCCGGCGACCCGCAGCTGCGCGCAGCCCTGAACCACATGGGCGTTGGTGATCAGCTGCCGGTGGTTGATGAAGAACCCCGATCCGGTGCTGTCGACTTTTGCCGAACCGGCCCTGGCGGGAGGGGGGCGGACGGCTTCAGGGCTGGTCGGAGCGGGGTAGGGCGCAGGAGCGGCTGAGGCTGCCGGTCCTGCCGGAAGATTGCGCCCCAAAATCCAGGCCGCCAGCTGGCGAGCCTCAGCTTGTGGGATGCGGTTGGCAGGCATGGGAACCGGGCCCCATGCACCCGCACCCCCACGCAGGATTTTCTCGGCCAGATAGTCGATGCCTTGCGGATCGTTCCGGTGCCGATTCGCCACGTCCTTGAAGGCCGGCCCGACGATCCGCTGCTCCATCGCGTGGCAGGCCAGGCAGTTGCGAGCCCGGGCCAGCCCGGCATCGGCCCAGGCTCGGGGGAGACCTGCCATCAGGGTCACGCCCCCGATAAGCAAAGTGAACTGGACTTGGAAGGCGCGGCGCACGGTGACCGGATGTTACCCAATGCCCACCAGGCCCCTTCAGCGCAGGAATGCCAACGAGGGGTGGGCGATAATCTTCCGACTCCGTAACCCCGTTTCATCCCGGACGCTTTCCCATGCCCGCCTACCGTTCCAAGACCTCCACCGCCGGCCGCAACATGGCAGGTGCCCGCGCCCTCTGGCGCGCCACCGGCATGAAGGATGGGGACTTTTCCAAGCCCATCGTCGCGGTGGTCAACTCCTTCACCCAGTTCGTGCCCGGCCACGTGCACCTGAAGGACCTGGGCCAGCTGGTGGCCCGCGAGATCGAGGCCGCCGGCGGCGTGGCCAAGGAGTTCAATACCATCGCGGTCGACGACGGCATCGCCATGGGCCACGACGGCATGCTGTACTCGCTCCCGAGCCGCGAAATCATTGCCGACTCGGTCGAGTACATGGTCAACGCACACTGCGCCGACGCCATGGTGTGCATCTCCAACTGCGACAAGATCACCCCCGGCATGCTCATGGCCGCCATGCGCCTGAACATCCCGGTCATCTTCGTCTCGGGCGGCCCGATGGAAGCGGGCAAGACCCGCCTGGCCAACCCGGCCACCAAGACCATCGAGTTCAAGAAGCTCGACCTGGTCGATGCGATGGTGATCGCCGCCGACTCCAACTACTCCGACGCCGACGTGGCCGAAGTCGAACGCTCGGCCTGCCCCACCTGCGGCTCCTGCTCGGGCATGTTCACCGCCAACTCGATGAACTGCCTGGCCGAAGCCCTGGGCCTGGCCCTGCCGGGCAACGGCACGGTGGTCGCCACCCATGCGGACCGCGAGCAGCTGTTTAAGCGCGCCGGCCGCCGCATCGTCGAACTGTGCCGCCAGCACTACGAGCAGGACGACATGCGCGTGCTGCCGCGCGCGGTGGGCTTCAAGGCCTTCGAGAACGCGGTCGCCCTGGACATCGCGATGGGTGGCTCGACCAACACCATCCTGCACCTGCTGGCCATTGCCCAGGAGGCGGAGATCGACTTCACCATGGCCGACATCGACCGCCTCTCGCGCTCGGTGCCGCAGCTGTGCAAGGTCGCGCCCAACACCAACAAGTACCACATCGAGGACGTGCACCGCGCCGGCGGCATCATGGCCATCCTGGGCGAATTGAACCGCGCAGGCAAACTGCACACCGACGTGCCCACGGTGCACGCGCCCACCCTGGCCGACGCCCTGGCCCAGTGGGACATCACCGTCTCCCAGGACGAGGCCGTCCGCACCTTCTACCTGGCCGGCCCGGCCGGCATCCCGACCCAGGTCGCCTTCAGCCAGAGCACCCGCTGGCCCAGCCTCGACCTCGACCGCGCCGAGGGCTGCATCCGCTCCTATGAGCACGCCTTCTCGAAGGAGGGGGGGCTGGCCGTCCTGACCGGCAACATTGCCGTCGACGGCTGCGTGGTCAAGACCGCCGGCGTCGACGAGAGCATCCTGGTGTTCGAGGGCAGCGCCTACGTCACCGAGTCGCAGGACGAGGCGGTGGCCGACATCCTGGCCGACAAGGTCAAGGCCGGCGACGTGGTCATCGTCCGCTACGAGGGCCCCAAGGGCGGCCCTGGCATGCAGGAGATGCTCTACCCGACCAGCTACATCAAGTCCAAGGGCCTGGGCAAGGCCTGCGCGCTGCTCACCGACGGCCGCTTCTCCGGCGGCACCTCGGGCCTGTCGATCGGTCACTGCTCGCCCGAGGCGGCGGCGGGTGGCGCGATCGGCCTGGTGAAGAACGGCGACCGCATCCGCATCGACATCCCCAATCGCACGATCAACGTGCTGGTCTCCGATGAGGAACTGGCCCGCCGCCGCAAGGAGCAGGACGCCAAGGGCTGGAAGCCGGCCAAGGCGCGCCCCCGCAAGGTGTCGACCGCCCTCAAGGCCTACGCCAAGCTGGTGACCTCGGCCGACAAGGGCGCGGTGCGCGACCTGTCCAAGCTCGAGGACTGAGCGCCCGTCACCGCCACGGCCTGCACGGGCCCTGGCGCCATGAAAAAACCGGCCTCCCTGGGCCGGCTTTTTTTCGTCCGCGCGCGGGGCGGGCGTGGCGCTTATTTTTGCGAGAGCGTCCAGGCGGCCAGCTTCTTCGCCTCCTCGGGCGTGACCTGGGCGTTGGCCGGCATGGCCACCACGCCCCAGGCGCCGCCGCCGCCCTTGACGATCTTGGTCGCCAGGCGGTCGGCGGCGCCCTTGTCGTTGGCGTAGCGGGTGGCGATGTCCTTGAAGGAGGGGCCGACGACCTTCTTGTCGATGGCGTGGCAGGACATGCAGTTGCGGCTCTGGGCCAGTGCGAGGTCGGCCTGGGCCGGCGCGGAGAGGGCGGCCAGGGCCGCGAAGGTCGCGGCGCTCGCCAGGAAAGGCAGGGTGTGTTTCATGGGGTGCGGCTCCGGCAGGGGTTTCACCTGCAACGCCATTCTAGGCAGCGGCGTTGACGCGCCGGCCGCGGCCTTCACATTCGCTCACAATCCGCGCGGCCCGGCGGCGCACGGCACAATCGCCGGATGCTGACCCATCCCCGGATCGACCCGGTCGCCCTGCAGATCGGGCCCCTCGCCATCCACTGGTACGGCCTGACCTACCTGGTGGCCTTTGGCCTCTTCGTCTTCCTGGCCCGGCGGCGCCTGCGCCACGAGCCCTACGCCAGCCTGGGCGGGGAGGGCGGCTGGAAGCCTTCCGACATCGAGGACATGCTGTTCTTCGGCGTGCTGGGCGTCATCCTGGGTGGCCGGCTGGGCTATGTGCTGTTCTACAAGCCGCTGTGGTTCCTGGGGCATCCGCTGGAGATCTTCGCGGTGTGGCAGGGAGGCATGAGCTTCCATGGCGGCATGCTGGGCGTGATCGTCTCGCAGTGGTGGTATGCCCGCTCGCGCGGCCGGCCCTTCTGGCAGGTGATGGACCTGATCGCGCCCTGCGTGCCCCTGGGCCTGGCCTCGGGGCGGGTGGGCAACTTCATCAACGGCGAGCTCTGGGGCCGGCCGGCCGACCCGTCGCTGCCCTGGGCCATGGTCTTTCCGGACAGCGGTTCGCTGGTGCCGCGCCACCCCTCACAGGTCTACCAGTTCCTGCTCGAGGGCCTGCTGCTCTTCGTCTTCCTGTGGCTGTATGCGCGCAAGCCCCGTGCCGCGGGCCGGGTCGCCGCCGCCTTCCTGGGCTGCTACGGCCTCATGCGCTTCATCGCGGAGTACTTCCGCGAGCCCGATGCCCACCTGGGCCTGCTGGCCCTGGGCCTGTCCATGGGGCAGTGGCTGTGCGTGCCGATGATGGCGGGCGGCCTGGGGCTGTGGCTCTGGGCCGGCGCCCGGGCCCGCCGTGTCGCGGGGAGTGGCCCCCTGGCCACGGGGTAAACCCCCTGAGGGCCGGCGGCCAGGCCCCGCTAACTTCCGGGATAGACCATTCGGAGGAGACGCATGCCCCGCCACGTGACCCCGCTGCCGGCCCTGACCAGCCGCCCTGAATCGACCAGGACCCCCGGTCTTCCCCCCGGCTTCTCCCGCCGCCATCTGCTGCAGGCCGCCGCTGCGGCCGGCCTCGTACCCTGGCTGCCCGGCGCGTTTGCGCAGGCGCAGGCCTGGCCGACGAAGCCGGTCAACCTGGTCGTGCCCTTTCCCGCCGGCGGCGGCACCGACGCCTTCGCCCGGCCCCTGTCGGCGCAGTTTGCCAGGCAGACCGGCAAGCAGCTGGTGATCGAGAACCGCGGCGGCGCCGGCGGCACCCTGGGCGCCGGGGTGGCGGCCCGCGCCGCGGCCGACGGCTACACCCTGTTCATGGGCGCGGTGCACCACGCCATCGCCCCGGCCATGTACCCGAGGCTCGACTACGACATCGAGAAGGACTTCGTGCCACTCTCGCTGATCGCCAACGTGCCCCAGGTTGTGGTGGTCAATCCGAAGAACATCCCGGTGGCCGACTTCAAGGGCTTCCTGGACCTGGTGCGCAGGAGCCCGGGTCGCTTCAACTACGGCTCGGCCGGCACCGGCACCTCGCACCACCTGGCCGGCGAGCTGTTCAAGCAGCAGACCCGCACCTTCATCACCCACATTCCCTACACCGGCGCGGGCCCCTCGCTGCGTGACCTGGTGGGCGGGCAGGTGGACATCATGTTCGACGGCCTCGGCTCCTCGGCCGCCCACATCAAGGCCGGCCGCATCAAGGCGCTGATGGTCTCGGGCAAGCAGCGCAATCCCGCTTTCCCGGACGTGCCCTGCGCCGCCGAGGTGGGCCTGCCCGACTACACCGTCACCACCTGGTATGGCCTGTGGGCGCCCAAGGGCACGCCGGCCGAGGTCCAGGCGCGTGTGATCGACGAGATGCGCAAGTGCGTGACGAGCGACGAGCTCAAGGCGGTGTGGGCGGGGCAGGGCGCCGATTTCCCCAACATCTCGCCGCAGCAGTTCGCCGCCTTCATCAACGCCGAGATCCGGCGCTGGGCCACGGTCGTGAAGGCCTCCGGCGCCAAGCTAGACTGACTGCATGGCCGAGAAAAAAACCAACCACAACCTCTTTGCCGCCCTGCGCGCGGCCTTCCCCTCCAACCTCGATGCCGTTGCCGTCGACACCGACGGCGGCCTGGCCTACACCTGGCGCGACCTGGACCGGGCCACCGCCATGATGGCCAACCTGCTGGCCTCGCTGAAGCTGCCCGTAGGCAGCCGGGTCGCGGTGCAGGTGGAGAAGTCGGTCGAGGCGATGATGCTGTACCTGGCCACGCTGCGGGCCGGCTACGTCTTCCTGCCGCTCAACACCGCCTACCAGAGCGCCGAGATCGAGTACTTCATCGGCAACGCCGAGCCGGCCGTGGTGGTGTGCAGCCCGAAGAACTTCGGCTGGGTGAGCAAGATCGCCTTCCAGGCCGGCACCCGCCACGTCTTCACCCTGGGCGACGACCGCACCGGCAGCCTGCTCGATCGCGCGGCGCACTGCAGCGACCGCCACACGCCGGCCGTCCGCGCCGTCGACGACCTGGCCGCCATCCTCTACACCAGCGGCACCACCGGCCGCAGCAAGGGGGCCATGCTTACGCACGGCAACCTGCTGTCCAACGCGCTCGTGCTCAAGGACTACTGGAACTGGCAGCCCGGCGACGTGCTGATTCACGCGCTGCCGATCTTCCACGTCCACGGCCTCTTCGTCGCCATCCACGGCGCCCTGGTCAATGGCAGCCGCATGATCTGGCTGGACAAGTTCGACCCCCAGCGGGTGGTCGCCCGCCTGCCCGAGGCCACCGTCTTCATGGGCGTGCCCACGCTGTACGTGCGCATGCTGGGCGAGCCGGGGCTGGACCGGAAGGCCGCGAAGAACATGCGCCTGTTCATCTCCGGCTCGGCGCCGCTCCTGATCGAGACCTTCAAGGACTGGCAGGAGCGCACCGGCCACACCATCCTCGAGCGCTACGGCATGAGCGAAACCGTCATGCTCACCTCCAACCCCTGCCGGCCGCAGGACGGCGAGCGGGTCGGCGGCACCGTGGGCCCGGCCCTGCCGGGCGTGGGCGTGCGGGTGCTCGATGACGCGGGAAAGCCGCTGCCGGCCGGCGAGATCGGCAATGTGCAGGTGCGCGGGCCCAACGTGTTCAAGGGCTACTGGCGCATGCCCGAGAAGACGAAGGAGGAGTTCACCGCGGACGGCTGGTTCAAGACCGGCGACGTGGGCCGCTTCGACGACAAGGGCTACCTCACCATCGTCGGCCGCAGCAAGGACCTGATCATCTCCGGCGGCTACAACGTCTACCCGGCCGAGATCGAGGGCTACCTCAACGAGATGCCCGGCGTCGCCGAAAGCGCCCTGGTGGGCGTGCCGCACCCCGACTTCGGCGAGGTGGGTGTGGCGGTGGTGGTGGCCAAGCAAGGCGCGCAGGTGGACGGCGCGGCGCTCGTCGCCGCCCTCAAGTCCAAGCTCGCCAACTTCAAGATCCCCAAGCGCTGCTTCGTGGTGGCGGACCTTCCGCGCAACACCATGGGCAAGGTGCAGAAGAACCTGCTGCGCGAGCAGTACAAGGGCGAGTTCGCCTGACCCTTTGCGGGTGCGTCCTACGGGCGGTGCCGGGTGAATGTTCCAGGGTGTGCCATCCTGGAGGAGCGCCGCATGGACACCCCAATGGCACATCGTGTGCCCCCCGATCATGAGCCCGAGCCCGACGAGCCCCCGGGCGAGCCGCCGCACCCGGCGCCGGGCGAGCCCGCCTCGCCCGTGCCCGACCACCCGACGCAACGTCCGCGTCAGGACGAGAACGCCGCCGCCTTCATCGACCTGCCGACGAAGGCGCCTGAGGAATCTGTCGCGGGGGAGGAGGACCCCGGCGCCGGTCTCGACGCCGCGGGCTGAAGCGGAACCCTGGCGAGGGGGCTCAGAGCAGGGCGCTCAGGCCCTTGTTCAACATGTACGCGGCCAGCATGTAGAGGATGACCGCGAACACCTTCTTGAGCTTGTCCACCGGCAGCGCGTGGGCCACGCGCGCGCCCACCGGGGCGGTGAGCACGCTGCACACCGCGATGATGGCCAGCGCCGGCAGCCACAGGAAGCCCAGCGAGCCGGGCGGCAGGCCCTGCAGGCCGGTGCCGGCCACCACGTAGCCGGCCACGTTAGCCACCGCAATCGGGAAGCCCAGGGCCGCCGAGGTGGCCACCGCGTTGTGCATGGCCACGTTGCACCAGACCATGAAGGGCACGCTGATGAAGCCGCCGCCCGCGCCCACCAGCCCCGAGAGGAAGCCGATGGCGCCGCCCGCGGCGAAGCGGCCCGCCGTGCCCGGCATCTGGCGCGAGGGCTGGGGCTTGCGGTTGCGGAACATCTGGGTCGCCGAGAAGGCGACGAACAGGCCGAAGAAGATGGCCAGCCAGGTGCCCTTAATCAGGCTGAACACGCCCGCGCTGGCGAGCAGGGCGCCGGCCACGATGCCGGGCGCCAGCGTGAGGACCAGATCCCAGCGCACCGCGCCGCGCTTGTGGTGGGCGCGCACACTCGAGAGCGAAGTGAACATGATGGTCGCCATGGAGGTGGCGATGGCCATCTTGACTCCCAGCTCCGGGCCCACGCCGCGCGCGGCCAGGAAGTAGGAGATGAAGGGCACCAGCACCATGCCGCCTCCGATGCCCAGCAGGCCGGCGAGGAAGCCGGCGCCGATGCCCAGGAGGGCCAGTTCAATCACCAGGAGGGGGTCGAGGGTCTGCAGGAGTTCGGGGCTCAGGAATTCGAGGCTCACGTCTTGTCTCGTCTTGTTGTCGTTGTTCTCGCCAAGTCGTGACCGGAGCGCCGGAACGCTGGCAGGGGAAAAGGTGTCTGCAAGTGCCACCGGGCCAGCATCCTGAACCGGGGGTTCAGGTGGGCGAGGTCACCCCCGCATTGGGTTCATCTGACGCGAGACGCTCACGCTTGCGGGGTTTGTTCCAAGCCCGGGCTCATATGAGCATTGGTTCAAGGAAATATAAGACCCGGCGCGCACCGCAGACACGGACCATTGTAGGCGCTGGGCACCGCCGAGGCAGCAGGAAAACGGGGAGGCCGTGACGTCTTTTCGGGCCACCCGGCCCGGTCAGAGCAGGCGGCCGTCCTCGCCCAGCACCTGGTCCAGGCGGGCGAGCAGCTGCTGCACGCGGGCGGGGTCGTCGCCCTGGGCGTCGTTGGCCGCGGGGACCGGCGCGGATGTGGGGGCGGACGTGGAGGCCGGTGCCGGCTCCGGTGCCGGGCGGTCGGCCAGGTCGAAGGCGAGGTTGAGGGCGGCCAGCACCGCGATGCGGTCTCGCGCCTTGATCTTGCCGGCGTCGCGGATGCGGCACATGGCGGCGTCCACCCGGTCCACCGCCTCGCGCAGGCGGGCCTCGCCACCTTCGGGGCAGCCGAGCAGGTAGCTCTGGCCCATGATCTGGACTTCGATCTGGTTCATGCGTGGGGCAGGGGAGGGAGCGGCGGGCCTCAGGCCACGTTCTTGATCTCGGGCAGGCGCTCGATCAGGGCGTCGACGCGGGCGCGGGCCGCCGACAGCCGGGACTTGAGCGAGTCGCGCTCCTGGGTGAGCGACTGGACCTGGGCCAGCAGCAGCGCGTTGGTGCGCTGGAGCTCCTCGTGGCGCAGGAGCAGCCGCTCCACGCGCTCGGCGATCTGCTCCATCTGGCTGGCCTGGGTCATGGCAGCGATTGTAGGGTTTGAGAAAGGCCAGGCCCTAAAATGGGCCTGTTGGTGCTCGCGGTGTGGTTCTCATGCCGCAGTTCAACGGGAAGCAGGAAGGCCAGTGCATGCGAGTGCCGGCCCAACCTGCGCTGCCCCCGCAACGGTAAGCGGAGCGTGCGAGGCCTTTTTCATCAAAGGGCGCGCACCCGCCTCATCCACCAGCCACTGGGTCCACAAGGCCTGGGAAGGCGATGAGGCGATCCGCCAGCCCGGATACCGGCCAACGAGGTGGCCCGCGCCCATGGTTTCCATGACGCGGGCCGTGATGCCCAATGCGCTGGCGGGGAACCCGGCGCGGGCGACTTGACTGATCGCTTCCTCATGAAAAATCGCGTGCGCTTCGCACCGCGCCACCGTGCGGCCTTGCTGGCCGTGGGCGTGGCCCTTGTTCCGGGCGTCTTTGCCCAGACGGTTTCCTCCTCCTCCTCCTCCTCAGCCGGCTCCGAGCCGCAACTGCGCCCGGTGGTCGTGACGGCCACCCGCGTCGAGTCCCGTGCCGACGAGGTGCTGGCCGATCTGGTCGTGATCGAACGCAGCGCGATCGAGTCCTCCGCCGCCCGCACCCTGCCCGAGCTGCTGGCCCGTGACGCCGGTTTGCAGACGACCGCCAATGGCGGCCCCGGCCAGGCCGCCAGCCTCTTCACACGCGGCACCAGCGGCCGTCACACCCTGCTGCTGGTCGACGGCGTGCGGGTCAATTCGCTCTACACCGCCACCGCGCCCTGGGAGACGATTCCAGTCGAGACGATCGAGCGCATCGAGGTCCTCAAGGGACCCGCCTCCGCCCTCTACGGCGCGGATGCCGCGGGAGGCGTGGTGCAGGTGTTCACACGCCAGGGCCGCGAAGGCCGCCAGACCGAAGTCGCCCTCACCGCCGGCACCTTGGGCCATGGCCGCGTGGCCGCGTCCGTCCAGGGCGGGGACAAGGAGGGCCTGCGCTATGCACTGGGCATGCAGCAGATGGCCGAGAAAGGAATTTCCGCCACCAGCCCCAATGCGGGCGCCAGCAGCTACGTGGCGGACCGCGATGGGTTCCGCCAGGGCTCGCTCAATGGCTCACTCCGGATGCCGATCAACAAGGACTGGCGCCTAGACGCCAGCATGCTCCATTCGAACGGGGTTTCCCGTTTTGACGAGTACAACGGCACCGGGACCGATTCGCGCACGGTGGTCCGGGCCGCGGTGCTCCAGGCGGGCTTCACCGGCCAGGTGAGCCGGGACTGGTTGACCCAGGTGAGCATCGGGCAGTCGGAGGACACGCACAACCCGATCCGCTCCATCTACTACACGCCGGTGCGCAGCACGCTGAGCAATCTGACCTGGCAGAACACCCTCGCGACGCGAGCCGGAGCGGTGCTGGCGGGAGCCGAATTCTCGCGCCAGGAAATCGAGCAATCCCCGCCGCCGGCGCAGCCCCGTCGTGACACCCGCTCGGTCTTCGCCGGCCTCAATGGCCAGAGCGGCATGCAACTGTGGCAGGCCAACCTGCGCCGCGACAGCAGCAACGCCTACGGCGACCGCAACACCGGCCTGCTGTCCTACGGCCTGCAGTTCACGCCCGAGTGGCGGGCCAGCGCCTCGTGGGGGCAGACTTTCGTCGCTCCCTCGTTCGGCGATCTTTACGACGCCTATAACGGCAACCCCAACCTGCGGCCGGAGCATGGCGTGAATCGCGAGCTCTCGCTGGGGTGGACGCAAGAGCAACGCCAGGCCAAGCTCACCTGGTTTGACAACCGCATCCGCGACCTGCTGGCCTATGACAGCGTGAGCGACAAGGTCCAGAACCTGAGTGCAGCCCGCCTGCGTGGCTGGACCCTTTCGGGCAAGGTGCGCGTCGCTGGCGCGAACCTCAGGGCCTCGCTCGACGGACTCGACCCGCGGGCCGAGGACACGGGCAAGCTGCTGGTGCGACGTGCCCGCCAGCAGGCCAGCCTGGGTGCCGACTGGCAGCAAGGCGCCTGGCGCTGGGGCGCGAGCCTCTTGCACGTCGGCGAGCGCTACGACGATGCAGCCAACACCGCGGCCAAGCGCCTGCCGGCCTATTCGACGGTCGACCTGTTTGCGCAATGGCGATTCGCCCGCGACTTCGACCTGCAGATGAAGGTGAACAACGCTACCGACCGCCACTACGAGACCGTGTACGGCTACAACCAGCCCGGTCGCACGGCCTACCTCACTCTGCGCTGGCAGACCCGCTGACGCCGCCCCATGAGCGCCTCCTCCCTTGGCCCCCGCCGCATCGTCTGCCTCACCGAGGAAACGACGGAGTGGCTGTACCTGCTCGGGCAGGAGGCGCGCATCGTGGGCATCTCGGGCTATACCGTGCGCCCGCGCCGGGCCCGGGAAGAAAAGCCCAAGGTCAGCGCCTTCCTCAGCGCCAAGGTCGACAAGATCCTGGCGCTGGAGCCGGACTGCGTGTTCGGCTTCTCCGACCTGCAGGCCGACATCGCCAGCGCGCTGATCCGCCAGGGCATCCAGGTGACGGTGTTCAACCAGCGAAGCGTCGACGAGATCTTCTCGATGCTCTGGCAGGTCGCCGCCCTGGTGGGCGAGGCCGAGCGGGGCGGGCAGCTGCTCGCCCAATGGCGCGCGCGGCTGGACGCCATCGCCGCCGCCGGGCGCGCGCTGCCGCGTCGGCCGCGGGTGTTCTTCGAGGAGTGGGACGAGCCCGCGATCAGCGGCATCCGCTGGGTGAGCGAGCTGCTGGCCATTGCCGGCGGCGACGACATCTTCCCGGAGCTGGCCCGCCAGAGCCTGGGCAAGGACCGCATCGTGCAGGACCCGGCGGAGATCATCCGCCGCCAGCCCGACATCGTCATCGGCTCCTGGTGCGGCAAGAAATTCCGCCCCGAGAAGGTGGCCGCCCGCCCGGGCTGGGAGGCGGTGCCGGCGGTGCGGGACGGGCAGCTGTTCGAGATCAAGTCCGCCGACATCCTGCAGCCCGGCCCCGCCTCGCTCACCGACGGGGTGGAGCAGATGCACCGTATCGTCCTCGACTGGAGCGCGCGCCATGCTTGACCGTCGACGCCTGTTCGCAGCGGCCTGGGCCCTCCTGGCCTGGACCGCAGTGCCCGCGCAGGCGACTGCGGCCGAGCCGGTGCAGGTGACGGACGACCGTGGCCGCGTAGTGAGCCTGCCCGCGCCGCCCCGGCGCGTCGTGAGCCTGCTGCCTTCGCTCACCGAAACCGTCTGCGCCCTGGGCGCCTGCGATCGGCTGGTGGGCGTGGACGACTATTCCAACTGGCCTGAGTCGGTGAAGGGCCTGCCGCATGTGGGCGGGCTGGAGGACGCGCAGGTCGAGACCGTGGTGGCCCTGCGGCCCGACCTAGTGCTGGCCGCCACCTCGACCCGTTCCGTCGCCCGCCTGGAAGCCCTGGGCCTCAGGGTCCTGGCGATCGAGCCGCGCAGCTTGGCCGACCTGCGCCGCACCATCACCCGCCTGGACCAGGCCTTGGGCACCGGGCAGGGCCCGACCCTGCAGGCGCGCCTCGACCAGGAACTGGCCGGCGCCCCGGCGCTCTTGCCGCCCGCCGCGCGCGGCCTGCGGGTCTACTTCGAGGTGAGCGAGTCGCCCTATGCGGCCAGCGAGGCTTCCTTCCTCGGCGAGCTGCTCGCGCGTCTGGGCGCCGTCAACGTGGTGCCCGGTTCGCTCGGGCCCTTTCCCCGCATCAACCCCGAGTTCGTGGTGCGCGCCAACCCGCAGGTCATCATGACCACCGCCGGCCCCGCTGCCGAGATGGCCGGACGCCCGGGCTGGCGTGGCATCGAGGCCGTGCGTCAGGGCCGCGTCTGCGCCTTCGGCCCGCGCGAGGCCGACCTGCTGGTGCGGCCCGGTCCGCGCCTGGGCGAGGGCCTGCGGTTGATGGCCCGCTGCCTGGATGGCGCAGGCACGTCGACCGGCGCGCGAACTGGTGGCCCCGCAGCCGCGAGCTCGCCTGCGCCAATGGCCGCATCAAGCAAGTCTTCCTCCTCCCCCCGGAGGGCACCATGACCACCCGCGCCGCCTGGGGCCTCGCACTCCTGCTCGCGCTTGCGGGCGCGGCGCTGGTGCTGCTCGGGCTGGCGATCGGCAGCACCGGCTGGCAGCTGCCTTCGTGGCCCGGGGCCGGCACGCCGCAGGACCCGGCCCAGGCCGCCATCCTCTGGGACATCCGCCTGCCTCGCAGCCTGGGGGCCTGGCTGGCCGGGGCCTTGCTCGGCCTGGCCGGCGCGGTGGCCCAGGGCCTGTTCCGCAATCCGCTGGCCGACCCCTACCTGCTGGGCAGCGCCAGCGGCGCCAGCCTGGGCGTGGCCTTGCTGCTGGCGGCGACCGGCTTTGCCCCCGCGGCCGCCGGCGCCCTGGCGCAACTGGGCATGACCGGCGCCGCCTTCGCCGGCGCGCTGGGGGGCGTGCTCCTCACCCTGGTGCTGGCGCGCGGCGTGCAGCAGACCCTGCGCCTCCTGCTCGCCGGCGTGATCGTGGGCGTGGTGCTGGGCGCGCTCTCGTCCCTGCTCCTGTTCCGCCTGCCCGAGGTGATGCGCACCATGCAGGGCTTCATGCTCGGCACCACCGGCTTCCTCGGCTGGCCCGCGGTGCAGGTGCTGGCCGGCACGCTGGTGCCGGCCCTGCTCGCCGGCCTGGCCCTGGCGCGCGCGCTCGACGCGCTGGTGCTGGGCGAGGCCACCGCCGCCAGCCTGGGCGTGCCCCTGGGCCTGGCGCGCGGCCTGCTGGTCGCGGTGATGGCCCTGGCCACCGGCGCCGCCGTCGCCCAGGTGGGCCTGGTGGCCTTCGTCGGCCTGGTGGCGCCGCACCTGGTGCGGCTGGCGGCCCGGCCCACGCACCGCGGGCTGCTGCCGCTCTCGGCCCTCGCGGGGGGCGCGCTGCTGCTGGCGGCCGACGTCGCCGCCCGCTGGCTGCTCGCGCCGCAGGAGCTGCCGGTGGGCGCGCTCACCGCAGTGCTGGGCGGTGGCTACCTGCTGTGGCTGATGCACCGGAGGCCGCTGTGAACCTCCCGGAAGATGCCGTCATGCGCGAGCGGGCTGAAGACCGTTCAGGCCCGCGCGCTGCCCCCGGCGCCGATGCCGCGCGCACGCCCGCCCTCGAAGCCCGCGCCCTGCACGTGACCCGCAGCAGCCGCACGGTCATCCCCGCACTCGACCTCTCTCTGCCCGCCGGCCAGTGGACCGCGGTTGCCGGCCCCAACGGCGCGGGCAAGACCAGCCTGCTGCTCGCCCTGGCCGGCCTCATCCCGGCCCGGGGCGAGGTCCGCTGGCTCGGCCAGGACCCGCGCGCCCTGGGCGCCCGCGGCCGCGGCCGCACGCTGGCCTGGATGGGGCAGGGCGAGGAGGGCGACGCCGCCGACCTGCGCGCCCTCGACGTGGTGATGCTGGGCCGGTTGCCGCACCAGGGCTGGCTGGCCGCGCCCTCGGCGCAGGACGCGCAGGCGGTGGGGTCGGCCATGCGCCGCACCGGCTGCTGGGACTGGCGCCAGCGCCCCCTGGGCCAGCTCTCGGGCGGCGAGCGCCAGCGGGTGCTGCTGGCGCGGGCGCTGGCGGTGCAGGCGCCGCTGCTGCTGATGGACGAGCCCCTGGCCCACCTCGACCCGCCGCACCAGGCCGACTGGCTGGAGCTGGTGCGTGAACACGTGCGCGCCGGCGGCACCGTGGTCACGGTGCTGCACGAATTGAACATGGCCCTGCAGGCCGATGCCCTGGTACTGATCGACCAGGGACGTCTGTTGCACCAGGGCGCCAGCGCCGACCCGGCCACGCACCGCGCGCTGGAGTCGGTGTTCAGCCACCGCGTCGCGGTGCACCGGGTGGGCGAGGGCTGGGTGGCGCTGCCGGCGGCCGCTCAGCGCGCGAGGTAACCGCCATCGACCGGGTAGTAGCTGCCGGTGACGAAGGAGGCCTTGGGCGAGGCCAGCCAGGTCACGAGCTCGGCCACTTCCTCCGGCTGGCCCAGGCGCCCGATCGGGTGCTGGTCCACCAGCATCGCATGGGCGCCCGCATCGGCCTCCAGGCCGGCGATCATCGGGGTATGAATGAAGGCCGGTCCCACCGCGTTCACCCGCACGCCCTGCGCCGAGTACTCGAGCGCGGCGGTCTTGGTCAGGCCGACCACGCCGTGCTTGGCCGCGGTGTAGGCCGGCGCGTTGGCAAAGCCTACCGCGCCCAGGATGGAGGCCACATTGACGATGGCCCCGCCGCCGTTCTTCAGCATCTGCGCGATCTGGTACTTCATGCCGTAGAACACGCCCGAGAGGTTGACGCCGATCACCTGCGACCAGGCCTCCAGCGGGTAGTCGGCAGTCGGCGCGAGCGTGCCGGCGATGCCTGCGTTGTTGCAGGCCATGTCCAGGCGGCCAAAGCGGGCCACGGTCTGCTTGACCAGCGCCTCGCAGTCCCCGGGGCGGGAGACGTCGGCCGGCACGAACAGGGCCTGCCCGCCCGCCGCCTCGGCCAGGGCCACGGTTTCGCGGCCGCCGTCTTCCTGCATGTCCGACACGACCACGGTCACGCCCTCGCGGGCCCAGGCCAGTGCGATGGCCCGGCCGATGCCGGAGGCGGCGCCGGTGACCAGGGCGACGCGTTGCGGGGTGGAAGGGGTGTTCATGGGGGGAGCTCCTGATGATGGATAGATGCAGCCTAGTCCCGGCCGCCGGCCTTGTGTTTGACGCAGGTCAGGTGCCTTGGCGGACGCCAGCGCCCGGGGCAAGCGGCTTGCCTGCGCACGCCCCGCTCATCGCTGGAGGCGACGCATGAGCGCAGTGCCGAGCGTGGGGGCCCTGTCATGAGCGCCCGCTGCCTGATCGTCTGGGGCACCACCAGCGGCGCCGGCAAGAGCTGGCTGGCCACCGCCCTGTGTCGGCTCTACGCCCGGCGCGGCCTCAAGGTCGCGCCCTTCAAGGCCCAGAACATGAGCAACAACGCCCGGGTGGTGGCCGGCGGCGAGATCGGCAGCGCCCAGTACTTCCAGGCCCTGGCCGCCCGCGCCGAGCCCGAGGTGGCGATGAACCCGCTGCTCCTCAAGCCCGAGAGCGACACCCGCAGCCAGGTGGTGCTGATGGGGCAGGCCGACCCGCAGCTGTCCGCCATGCCCTGGCGCGAACGCAGCCGCCACGTCTGGCCGCAGATCGCCGCGGCACTGGACGACCTGCGCGCCCGCCATGACCTGGTGGTCATCGAAGGCGCCGGTTCGCCCGCCGAGATCAACCTGCGCGAGAGCGACTTCGTCAACCTCGCCACCGCCCGCCACGCCGACGCCCGCGCGCTGCTGGTGACCGACATCGACCGCGGCGGCGCCTTCGCCCACCTGTACGGCACCTGGTCGCTGCTCGAGCCCGAGGACCGCGCCCGCCTGCGCGGCTTCGTGCTCAATCGCTTCCGGGGCGACGCGGCCCTGCTCGCGCCCGGGCCCGAGATGCTGCAGCAACTCACCGGCGTGCCCACCGTGGGCGTTTTGCCCATGTGGCGCGGCCATGGCCTGCCCGAGGAGGACGGGATGGAAGGCGACTGGCGCCGGCCCGCGGCGGCCCGTCCGGGTGACCTGCACATCGCCATCGTCGCCGCGCCTCGCATCAGCAACCTCGACGAGTTCCAGCCCCTGCGGCAGCTGCCCGGCGTCGCGCTCACCTGGGCGCGGCAGCCTTCGGATTTGCAGGGCGCCGACTGGGTGATCCTGCCCGGCTCCAAGCACACCAGCTCGGACCTCGCCTGGCTGCGGGCCCAGGGCCTGGATGCGGCCATCGCCGCCCACGCCGCGGCTGGCGGCCGGGTGATGGGCATCTGCGGCGGCCTGCAGATGCTGGGCGAGGCCCTGGTCGACCCCGAGGGCATCGACGGCAATGCGCCAGGCCTGGGCCTGCTGCCCCTGGTCACCGTGTTCGAACCGGCCAAGGTGCTGCGGCGCAGCCGGGCGCGCTTCGGCGAGGTGACGGGGGCCTGGTCCGCGCTCTCGGGGTGCGAGGCCGGCGGCTACGAGATCCACCACGGCCGTACCGCGCCGCATCCGGCGATGGCGCCCCCGCGCGAGGTGCTGCCCGGGGGGCTGGGCTGGCAGAACCCGGCCGGTAACGTCTTGGGGGTGTACCTGCACGGCCTGTTCGAGGAGCCGCAGGTGCTGCGCGCGTTCTTCGGTCAGGTGGGCGCGCAGCTGCCCACGCTGGAGGGCGTGTTCGAGGGCCTGGCCGACTTTGCCGAGCAGCACCTGGACCCGGCCGTCCTCGAGAGCCTGGCCTCGGCTTGAGGTCCCGTCCGGGCGGCCGGGAGTATCAGGTGCCGATCCACCCGGGCCGGCCCGGTTGCCGGATATCAGGGGCCGGTCTATGCTGGCCTCACAACCACCCCGAGTGAGGAGGAGCACCATGTACAAGCGCATCCTGTTGGCCTATGACGGCAGCGAGGCCGGGCAGAAGGCCCTGCTCGATTGCAAGGAGCTTGCCCAGTGGAGCGGCTGCGAGGTGGTGCTGGTGGCGGTGATGCCGTCCATGATCGCCTTCGTCGGGCTCGAGGGCGGGGTCTACGACTCGGAGCTGGAGGCGCGCGAGCGCCGCAAGTTCGACGGTGTGCTGCAGGACGGCCTCTCGCGCATGCAGGCCGCGGGTTTCAACGCGGTGCGCGGCGAGGTCGTCACCGGCGAGGCGATCGAGGAGATCACCCGCCACGCGCGCAAGGTGCAGGCCGACCTGATCGTCGTCGGCCACAAGCATGTGGACGGCTGGGCCGCGCGCTGGTGGCGCGGGTCGATTTCCGGTTCGCTGATCGAGCACGCGCCCTGCAGCGTGCTGTGCGTGGTCACCCAGTGAACCCGCCGGGTGGGTGAGGCCTCTGAGGCCTCAGCGCGCCAGCCACCCCGCGGTGGCCTTGAGCCCCACCCAGGTCAGGGCCAGCGACCCCAGCAGGTGAATCGCCGCCAGGGCCAGCGCCTGGTCGATCCGGTCGGCCAGCAGGAGCTGCACCGTTTCCGCCGAGAAGGTGGAGAAGGTGGTCAGCGCGCCCAGGAAGCCGGTGATCAGGGCCAGGCGCCACAGCGGGTCGATCTCCGGGTGGGCGTTGAACAGCGCGATCAGCACGCCGATCACCAGTCCCCCCACCAGGTTGGCCGCCAGCGTGCCCAGGGGCAGCCAGGTGGCGCCGGTGTTGAGCCACAGGCCCAGCTGCCAGCGGGCGAGGGCGCCGGCGCTGGCGCCCAGGCAGAGGACGAGGATGGGAAGCAGGGTGCGCATGGTGCTCGGTTTGCCTGTCACCGGCTCAGGCGCCCGGCGCCGGCGTCTTGGGCTTGAAGTCGCAGTATTTCGCCACCGCGCAGTCCCAGCAGCGGGGCTTGCGCGCCTGGCAGACGTAGCGCCCGTGCAGGATCAGCCAGTGGTGCGAGTCGACCGCATAGGCCGCCGGCACCCGCTTCTCGAGCGCGAGCTCGACCTGCAGCGGGTTCTTGCCCGGCGCGAGGCCGGTGCGGTTGCTCACGCGGAAGATGTGCGTGTCCACCGCCATGGTGGGCTGGCCGAAGGCGACGTTGAGGACCACGTTGGCCGTCTTGCGGCCCACGCCGGGCAGGGCCTCCAGCGCCTCGCGGGTACGGGGCACCTCGCCGCCGTGCTGTTCGACCAGGATGCGGCAGGTCTCGAGCAGGTTGCGGGCCTTGGTGCGGTACAGGCCAATGGTCTTGACGTAGCCCTCCAGCCGCTCGAGGCCCAGGTCCAGCAGGGCCTGCGGCGTGTTGGCGACGGGGAAGAGGCGGCGGGTGGCCTTGTTCACGCCCACGTCGGTGGCCTGGGCCGAGAGCAGCACCGCGGCCAGCAGCTCGAAGACACTCGTGTATTCCAGCTCGGTCACCGGGTGGGGATTGGCCGCCTTGAGCGTGGCGAAGAAGGGTTCGATGTCCTGCGCTCTCATGGGTTTCGAGTGTAGTCTTCATCCCATGCACTTCGACTTCCGCAACCCCTACCCCACCGTCCGCCTGCCGGTCTTCGCCCGCAACGCGGTCGCCACCTCGCACCCCTTGGCGGCCCAGGCCGGCCTGCGCATGCTGGCCGCGGGCGGCAACGCGGTGGACGCCGCGGTGGCCGCTGCCGCCGCGATGACGGTGTGCGAACCCGTGAGCAACGGCCTGGGCAGCGACGCCTTCGCCATCGTCTGGGACGGCACGCAATTGCACGGGCTCAATGCCTCGGGCCGCGCGCCCCAGGCCTGGACGCCCGACTATTTCCGCGCCAAGGCGGGGGAGGGCGCAAGCTCCGACATTGGGGCACCTCCGAAGCGCGGCATCGACTCGGTCACCGTGCCCGGCGCGGTGGCCAGCTGGGTGGCGCTGTCCGAGCGCTTCGGCCGCCTGCCCTTCGCCGACCTGCTGGCACCGGCCATCGAGATCGCCGAGCGCGGCTACCTGATGCCGGTGGTGGTGCAGCAGAAGTGGGCCGCGGCCACGCCGGAGCTGGGCAGCCTGCCTGGTTTTGCCCAGGCCTTCCTGCCCTGGGGCCGCGCGCCGCAAGTGGGCGAGTTGTTCCGCTTTCCGGCCGCCGCCCGCGGCCTGGCCGCCATCGCCCGCACCAAAGGCGACGCTTTCTACCAGGGCGAGATCGCCCAGGCGCTCGCCAGGTTCTCGAAGGAGCAGGGCGGCGCGCTCACCGCCGCCGACCTCGCCGCCTACCGGCCTGAGTGGGTGGACCCGATCGGCCAGGACTACCGCGGCTACCGCCTGCACGAGATTCCTCCCAACGGCCAGGGCATCGCCGCGCTCATGGCGCTGGGCATCCTGCGCCACTTCGAGCTGCAGGGCCTGGACCCGGACGGGGTGGAGGCGCAGCACCTGCAGATCGAGGCGATGAAGCTCGCCTTCGCCGACGTCTACCGCTACGTGGCCGAGCCCTCGGCCATGGACCTGTCCGCCGAGCAGCTGCTCGACCCGGACTACCTGGCTTCCCGCGCCCGCCTCATCGACCGGCGCCGCGCCCAGGACTTCCGCGCCGGCAACCCGGCAAAGGGCGGCACCATCTACCTCACCGCCGCCGACGAGAGCGGCATGATGGTGAGCTTCATCCAGAGCAATTACATGGGCTTCGGCTCGGGCTGCGTGGAGCCCACCTACGGGGTGAGCCTGCAAAACCGCGGCCACGGCTTCTCGCTGAACCCCGGGGCCAACCAGGTCGCGCCGGGCAAGCGCCCCTTCCACACCATCATCCCGGCCTTCCTCACCCGGGACGGCCAGCCGGTCATGAGCTTTGGCGTCATGGGCGCGAACATGCAGCCGCAGGGTCACATGCAGACGGTGGTGCGGATGGTCGACTTCGGCCAGAACCCGCAGGCTGCCTGCGACGCGCCGCGCTGGCGCTTCAACGCCGGCCTCGAGATCAACGTCGAGCCGCAGATGAACCCGGCCACCGTGCAGGGCCTGCAGGCGCTGGGCCATCAGGTCGGCGTGATCCACGACAACTACCAGGACTTCGGCGCCGGCCAGTTCATCTGGCGCGCGGGAGACCCGGCGGTCGAGGGCTATGTCTGCGCCAGCGACTCGCGCCGCGATGGGGCCGTGGCAGGCTTTTAAAATCCAGTCATCTCCGCCGGGTCCAGCCGGCGTCTCCCGGGTCCTTGCGCTGCGCGCGGCCCGTCTCGACCTTCTTCCCCGCTTCCATGTCCCTGTTCAAGAATCTCATCGCGTATCGCATCGGCGCCGGCTGGTCCGCGCCGTCCCTCGCCGCCCTCGAGGAGGCGCTGCAAGGCGCCGCCTTCCAGCCCTGCGGCCCGACCGAGCCCCTGTCCGTGGGCTGGGTCTCTCCCCGCGGCCAGGAGCACGGCGCGATGGCCGAGGCCATCGACGGCCACTGGATCCTGCGCCTGGCGGTCGAGCGCCGCGTCGTCCCCGCCAGCACCATCCGTGGCGAGCTCGAGGCCCGTTGCAAGGCGATCGAGGCCGAGCAGGGCCGCAAGCCCGGGCGCAAGGAAAAGCGGGACCTCAAGGACGAGATCGTCCAGACCCTGATGCCCCGCGCCTTCACCAAGCGCTCGATGCACTGGCTGTGGCTGCACCCCGAGGAGCGCCTGCTGGTGGTGGGCGCGGCCAGCACCCGCGGCGCCGAGGCGGTGCTGCAGCCCATCGTCGACCTGATGGCCGACCTGCGCCACGTCATGCCGATCTCGCCGCTGCACACCGCGATGTCGCCGGCCGCGGCCATGTCCGAGTGGCTGTCCACCCAGGAGCCGCCCGCGGGCTTCGCCATCGAGCGCGAGCTCGAGCTCAAGGACCCGGGCGAGGAGCGCTCGGTGGTGCGCTACGCCCGCCACCACCTGGCGCTGGAGGAGATCGGCCAGCACATTCGCGAGGGCAAGCTGCCCACCCGCCTGGCCATGAACTGGGAGGACCGCCTGTCCTTCGTCCTCACCGACACGATGGCGCTCAAGCGCCTCGCCCTGTCCGAGGTCGACAAGGCGCCGCCCGGCGAGGAGCGCTTCGACGCCGACGTGGCCATCACCACCGGCGAGCTCGGCGGCCTGATCGCCGGTCTGATCGAGGCCCTGGGGGGCGAGGCGCCGCCGGCGATGACCGTTTCGGGCGCGGTCGCCGGCCAGATGCCCGAGGCGGTGCCGGCCTGAGGCCCGGCACAAGCGCCCCGGGCGGCAGGCTCACCGACTTGGCTACGATGGAGGGCTGAGTCCCCGTTCCGGGCTTTCCCGGGGCGAGGGCCGAGATCTACGCCCCAGAGCCACGCCAGATAGCCACGCCATGTCCCAGCCCGTCATCCCCTTCGCCCAGCGCCTGTCCAACGTCGAGACCTCCGCCATCCGCGAGCTGTTCAAGCTCCTGGGCAAGCCCGGCATCATCAGCTTCGCCGGCGGCTTCCCCGACAGCGCCATGTTCGACGTCGACGGCCTGCGCGAGGCCAGCCAGAAAGCCCTGGCCGACAACCCCGGCGCCGCCTTGCAGTACGGCGCCACCGAGGGCTTCGACCCGCTGCGCGCGCAGCTGGCCGCCTTCATGCAGACCAAGGGCGTGAAAGCCATTTCGGCCACCGACCTCATCGTGACCACCGGCAGCCAGCAGGCGCTGGACCTCCTGGGCAAGACCCTGGTCGACCCGGGGGACAAGGTCATCGTCGAGGGCCCGACCTTCCTGGCCACCATCCAGTGCTTCCGCCTTTATGGCGCCGAGGTCATCTCCGCACCAGTCGATGGCGAGGGCGTGCAGGTCGACAAGCTCGAGGCGCTGATCGCCCAGCACCGCCCGAAGTTCGTCTACCTCATTCCCACCTTCGGCAACCCCAGCGGCGCGCTGCTCTCCCTGGAGCGGCGCCGCCGCATCCTCGAGCTGGCCGCGCGCACCGGCACCGTCATCGTCGAGGACGACCCCTATGGCGACCTGTACTTCGACGCGCCGCCCCCGCCCAGCCTGCTGGCCCTCTCGGCCCAGGTGCCGGGCAGCCGTGAACTGCTGGTGCACTGCGGCAGCCTGAGCAAGGTGCTCAGTCCCGGCCTGCGCGTCGGCTGGCTGATCGGCCCCCAGGAGCTGCTGGCCCGGGCCACCATGTGCAAGCAGTTCAGTGACGCACACACCAGCACCTTTGCCCAGGCCACCGCCGCCGCCTACCTGGCTGCGGGCCGCATGCCGGCGACCCTGGACGAGGTGCGCCGCGTCTACGCCCGCCGCGCGCAGGCCATGGTCGACGCGCTGCGCCGCGAGCTGGGGGATGCGGTCGAATTCACCGCGCCCCAGGGCGGGCTCTTCGTCTGGGCGCGCCTGACCGGCAAGGGCGGCAAGCTGGCCGATGCGGGCGAGTTCGCCCGCCGCGCCATCGACCGCGGCGTGGCCTTCGTGCCCGGTGCGCCCTTCTTCGCGCGGGACCCGGACCCGGCGAGCTTCCGCCTCAGCTTCGCCACCGCCGACGAGGACAGGATCCGCGAAGGGGTGTCCCGCCTGGCGCAAGCCCTGGGCTGAGGGGGACGGATGCAGTCCCCAACCCCGGTCCAGAACCCGGTCACGAAACAGGTCTCTTTTGCCGACGCCTCTGGCGACGTGCGCCGCGAGCTGCTGCACACCCGCACCGTCGACTACCGCGGCTTTTCGCGCAGCGACGGCCTGTGGGAAATGGAAGCCGAGCTCAAGGACGTGAAGACCCATCCCCTGGGCCTGTACGAGCGCGGGCAGGTGCCTCCGCAGGAGCCGATCCACCACATGGTGATGCGGGTGGTGATCGACGACGACTTCGTGGTGCGCGCCATCGACGCCCGCATGGTCCACCAGCCCCTGGCCGAATGCAGCCAGGCCATCCCGCCGATGCAAGGGATGCTGGGTGCCTGCATGCGCCGGGGCTGGCGCCAGTCCATCGAGAGCGCCCTGGGCCAGACCCGGGGCTGCGCCCACCTGCGCGAGCTCTTGATGAACCTGGCCACCGCCACCTTCCAGACGGTGCCGGCCGGCCAGGTCCTGCGCCAGGGCATCGTCCACGACAAGCCCGAGATCCAGGACGGCCAGCCGCCTTTCCAGCTCGATCGCTGCGTCACCTGGGACGTGAACGGCACCGCGGTGGCCCGGCACTACCCCGGCTACGTGGGCTGGAAGCCGCTGCGCCGGCAGGACAAGCCGGAAGGCCAGCCGCCAGCCTGAGGCTGCCTCACCGCCTCAGGGGGCCACGCTGGCCGCGCCCGTGGCCACCGGTCCGGCCCGGGTCACGAAGAGGTGGCCGCCCGGGACGCTCGGGCTGATCAACATCGGGTCGCTTCCTTCGCCTCGCGCCCCGACGACCAGGGAGTTTCCGTCGCCTGCCAGGGCGGCCGCCCGCCAGGCCCCGGCACCGGCCAGCGGCTGCCAGGTCTGGCCGAAGTCGGCCGAGTGGAAGATGCCCGACTTCATCGTTTCTCCGCCCAACACCGGCACGGCCAGCACCAGTTGCCGGCCGTCACGTGACATCGACAGCGCGGTCACGGGCACCGGGTGGAAGGTCGGTGTCCAGGTCTGGCCTGAATCGGCAGACACATAGACGAAGCCGCCGTTGTCGGCCGCTGCCATGTGCTGGCCGTCGGCCGAGATGGCCAGGCGATACCAGTTGCGCGCCTGCTCGCGTGAGGTCCAGGTGCGGCCGTGGTCGGTAGAGACCTGCAGTGTGCCGTTGTGGGAGGCGGTCAGCAGCACGCGTCCGTCTTCCGAGCCCGCGATGGCCTGCCAGTCGGCCGCAGGCAGCCGCTCGTCCCAGCTTGCCCCCGCGTCATCGGAGCTGAAGACCCCTCCGAACTTGGCCACCACGGCAAGGTGCTGGCCGTCGTTTGAAATGGTCACGCTCAGGAAGTCGCAGGTGTGAAAGGTTCCCGCCCAGCTTTCCCCGCCGTCATGCGAGACCCAGACCAGGCCTCCGAAGCTCGCGCCCGCGATGTGGGTCCCCGTCGGGTCCATGTCGATGGAGGACCAGTTCCCCGTGCCTGCGCCGGCCACCGGCTGCCAACTGGCTCCGGCGTCACGCGATAGGAAGAGGGTCCCGGGGTTCACCCCGACGGCCATGACGCGGCCATCGCCGGAGGCGGAAGCCGTCCACCAGGCCGCGACCGGACCGGTTTCGGTCCAGACCTCGCCGAGCGGAGCGCTGCGGGGTGGCACGGTGGGCGTGGTGCCGGGAGGCTCATCACCGACAGGGGCGACGGGTGGCGCAACCCAGGTGGGCGGTGGGGTGGGGTCAGTGACTGGAGGCATGTCGGAGGCCGGCGGGGTGCCGGGAGTCACCCCGGGTGGTGAGGGGGGGGCGGGTTCAGCGGAAACCTGCGCCTGCGTGCTTCCTCCGCCGCCTCCGCAGGCGCTGAGGCCCAGGCTCGCGAGGAGGGCGAGGAGGGCGAGGGAAGGGAAGGCCGGTCGTACCGCAGTGGCGCGATGGCGACGGAAATTCATCATGGCGTGATCTCCCTGAGCGTCTTCGTGGTCGTCGGTCCCGGTGCTCCCGAGGCCGGCGGCGATCCTGCCGAGGCAGTCCCCGCACGAGACACGGCCGGAGGAGACAGGCGCCGTAGGAAAGCGCTGTGCCAGGGCGTGCGTGCCGCAGGCCTCCGGTGTCGGGTCGCCCCCGCGTCATCAGGCCGTGGTCGGCATGACTACACTGGTCCCGGGCATCGGCACCCGCGCGCGCCCGCGCCGCCGGTCCGATGCAAGACGCAACGCCACGAAACAAGAGAAGACAGCGCATGACCCGACCGACCCTCCCGCCGATCGCCCTGCACGGCTTCGCCGTGTCCAACTACTACAACAAGGTCAAGATGGCCCTGCTCGAGAAGGGCGTCGACTTCACCGAGGTCAACACCCGGCTGCCGCTGAAGGACCCGGCGCTGCGCGCCCATTCGCCCATGGGCAAGATTCCCTTCATCGTCACGCCGCAGGGCGCGCTCTCCGAGAGCCAGGCCATCGTGGACTGGCTCGAGCAGGCCTGCCCCGAGCCGGCGCTGCTGCCGGCCGACCCCTTCGAGGCGGCCAAGGTGCGCGAGCTCACCACCTACATCGACTGGCACCTCGAGATCTGCGCGCGCCAGCTCTATCCTTCCGCCTTCTTCGGCGCGCCGCCCCTGTCCGAGGCGAACAAGGACCGCATCCACAAGCAGCTGCAGGCCTCCATCGCCGGCTTCAAGGCGCTGGCCCGTTTCGCGCCCTATGTGGCGGGAGAACAGTTCACCCAGGCCGACCTGGCCGCCTTCGTGAGCCTGCCCCTGGTGGCCCTGGCCACCCGCACCGTCTATGGCGAGGACCTGCTCGAGGCCGGCGGCGTGGACCACCGCGCCTACAGCCGCCTGGTGGGCGAGCGGACCTCTGCGCAGAAGGTGCTGGCCGATCGCAAGGCCGCGACCCAGGCGGCGAAGGCCTGAGTCTCAGGGGGGCGAGGGGCTGGCGGCTTGAAACGGCCGCCGTCATCCCCAGCTACCTGGCATGAGCGACACCCAGCACATCGTCTGCCCCCATTGCCACACCACCAACCGGGTGGCCCGTGCCCACCTGGGCAGCGCGCCCGATTGCGGCGCCTGCAAGCAGCCCCTGTTCACCGGTGCCCCGGCCGCGCTGGATGAGGCGGCCTTCGCGCGTCACGTGGCCCGCAGCGACATTCCGGTGCTGGTGGATTTTTGGGCGCCCTGGTGCGGCCCTTGTCGCATGATGGCGCCGGCGTACCAGCAGGCCGCCGCGCAGCTGGAGCCCCAGGTGCGGGTGGTCAAGGTCGACACCGAGCAGGCGCAGCAGCTGGCGGCCCGCCTCAACATCCGTAGCATCCCGACGCTGGCCCTGTTCAAGGGCGGTCGCGAAGTGGCGCGCCAGCCCGGCGCCTTGACGCGAGCCGACGACATCGTGGCCTGGGCCCGCAGCCACGGCGCCTGAAGCCGGCCCCTGCGGGCGCAGTCGCGCGGCCTGCAACGGCCCATGGCCCAGGCCGTGTGCGCCGTTTCGGCAGGTGCCCTGAGCGGATGTCGGGCCGCTCCCGATAATGGGCCGCATGCCTGTGCCGCCCTCACTTGCCACCCCCGCGATCGATCGACGCCATCTGCTGCGCCTCGCGCTCGCCTCCGCGACCCTGGCGACGCCGGCGGCCCTGATCGGCCTGCCCCGGAAGGCGCATGCCCAGGCCCGCTGGCGCTTCGACCCCTTCGCCCTCGGCGTGGCCAGCGGCTCGCCTGCGGCCGACGGCGTGGTGCTGTGGACGCGGCTGGTCGCGCCCGGCCTGTTCGACTCGCTCGGCACCGAGCCGCTGCCGGTGCGCTGGGAGGTGGCGCACGATGAGGCCTTCTCGCGCCTGGCCGCCAGCGGCCAGGCCCTGGCCACGCCCGAGCTCGCCTTCAGCGTGCACGCCGAGGTGCAGGGCCTGGCGCCCGACCGCTGGTACTTCTATCGCTTCATCTCCGGCGGCGTCACCAGCCCGGTGGGCCGCACCCGCACGCTGCCCGCGCCCGAGGCCCGCGTCGCCCGGCTGCGACTGGCCTATGCCTCCTGCCAGCGCTGGGAGCATGGGCTGTACGGCGCCTACCGCCACATGCGGGAAGAAAACCTCGACCTGGTGCTGTTCCTGGGCGACTACATCTACGAATACCCCAACGCCGCCGCCGCGGTGCGCAATTTCCCGACCCTGGCCACCGTCGTCACCCTGGCCGACTACCGGGAGCGCCACGCCCTGCACCGGGGCGACCCGCTGCTGCAGGCCATGCACGCGGCCTGCCCCTGGGTCGTCACCTGGGATGACCATGAAGTGCAGAACGACTACGCCGGCCCGCTGCCCGGCGACGGCCGGCCCTGGGGCCTCAACGGCGCGTCGGATTTCGTCGCCCGGCGGAGCGCCGCCTACCAGGCCTTCTACGAGCACATGCCGCTGCGCGCGGCCGACTTCCTGCGCGGCGCTGGCGTCCAGGGCACGCACCAGGTCATGCTGCCCCGGCGCTACCGCTTCGGCCAGCTGGCCGACCTGGTGATGCTCGACACCCGCCAGTGGCGTGACGCCCAGGTCTGCGGCGACCCGCAGCACCGCAGCGGCATGGTCGATCCCGCCACCTGCCCGGCGCTCGACGATCCGTCCCGCACCCTGCTGGGCGCGGCGCAGGAGCAGTGGTTCGACCAGGCCATGGCCCAGGCGGGCAGCGGCTGGACGGTGATCGGCCAGCAGACCCTGTTCGGCCGGCGGGACGGGCGGGTGGGCTCGGGCGAGCAGGTCTGGAACGACGGCTGGGACGGCTATGGCGCGGCGCGCAGGCGCCTGACCGACAGCCTGCAGCGCCACCGGGTGCGCAGCCCGGTCATGCTGGGGGGCGACGTGCACGAGAACTGGGTGGGCCACGTCAAGGCCGACTACGTGCGGCCCGAGAGCGCGAGTGTGGGCGTGGAGTTCTGCGGCACCAGCATCACCTCACGCTCGGCGGCGGGCGCGATGGCCACGAAGCGGATGGCAGAGAACCCGCACTTCGTCTTTGCGGAGGGCACGCGCCGTGGTTACGGGGTGTGCGAGTTCACCCCGGGCGCGATGCGCACCACCTTGCGGGTGCTGGACGATGCGACGAGGGCAGACGCCCGCGTCGAGACCCTGGCCCGATTTGCGGTGCAGGCGGGGCGGCCGGTGGTGGAGCGGGGCTGAGGAAAAGCGGCTGGCGGAGAAGGGCAGGGGCCCGGCATCCCGGCCGCAGCAGTCAGGCGTCGGACGAAGCCAGACGAAGCCGGCCGCAGGCGGGCAGGCTCAGGGCCTCACCACTTCCAGCAGCCGGTCCAGCCCGCCGCTGTTGATCGCCACCATCGCCTGCTCGCGCACCTTGGGCTTGGCGTGGTAGGCCACCGAGAGGCCGGCCTCGCCCATCATCGGCAGGTCGTTGGCGCCGTCGCCCATGGCGATGGCCTCTTTGGGCGAGAGCCCCAGGCGGGCGCAGGTGGCGCACAGCATGCGGCGCTTTTCCTCGCCGTCGCAGATGGCGCCCCAGTCCTGCTCGATCAGCTGGCCGGTGAGCTTGCCTTCCTTCACTTCCAGCTGGTTGGAACGGGTGTAGTCCAGGCCCAGGCGGTCGCGGACGCGGTCGGTGAAAAAGGTGAAGCCGCCCGAGACCAGCAGCGTCTTGAGGCCGGCCTTCCTGCACGCGGTCACCAGGTCGGCCGCGCCCGGATTGAGCTGCAGGCGCTGCTCGTAGACCGCCATCAGCGCCGATTCCGGCACGCCCTCCAGCAGGGCCAGGCGCCGCCTCAGGCTGTCCTTGAAGTCGGTGATCTCCCCGCGCATGGCCGCCTCGGTGATGGCGGCTACTTCCGCCTTGCGGCCCGCGGCGTCCGCGATCTCGTCGATGCACTCGATGTTGATCAGGGTGGAGTCCATGTCGAAGGCGATGAGGCCGAAGGACCGCAGCGACAGGGGCGGGGTGAAGCCCTGGACGACGAGGCCGGGGGCGAATTCGGTGGCGGGGGAGGTCATGACGGTCTTGATTTTCTCATTGGGCCGCGGCGGCAACAGGCTGGCCCAGCGAGCGCAGCACGTCGCGCACCATCTGGGCCCGGTCCTTCGGGTCTTTCAGCTCGCGCTCGATGCGCAGCTTCTCGTTGCCGGCGAGCTTGATGTGGCGGTTCTTCTGCACCAGCTCGATGATGCGCATCGGGTCGACCGGCGGGTTGGGCTTGAAGGTGATGTGGATCACGCCCGGCGCGGCGTCCACCTTCACCACGCCGTAGGGGCGCGCCAGCACCCGCAGGCGGTGCACGTCGATCAGGGTCTGGGCCTGGGCGGGCAGCTTGCCGAAGCGGTCGACGATTTCTTCCAGCAGGCCGTCGATCTGGTCGGGGTTCTTGGCGGTGGCCAGCTTCTTGTAGAAGGACAGGCGCAGGTGCACGTCGCCGCAGTAGTCCTCGGGCAGCAGCGCCGGCGCGTGCAGGTTGA
>JACCEA010408962.1_pt1 | contig 29999 bp, 27 predicted proteins | sample 7449851 | NCBI WGS metagenome assembly JACCEA01 (sample SAMN15323453, study PRJNA562643) | freshwater metagenome | isolation source: river surface water | place: USA:Blue River Watershed | collected 2017-08-18
ATCTTTTCCATTCGATACTTTCGTCTACCGCCCTGTGAAACGTGAGGTGTAATTCCCCAGTCAGTGATCTTATTTCCTTTAAAAAAGCAATATCTAATTCAAAATTCTCTTTAAGGCCTCCGATAGTGATTCCCGAAGCGCCATTCGCACTAAAGTATGCAACATCCCGAATCATTACCTTCTTTTCATCTGAACTGTAACAAAACCCTCCAGCTCGAGGTCTAATCAAAACATGGGTTTCTAAATTAAGCTCCTTAGCTAACTGAAATAAACCAGGTGAAGGGGTTAAACCTCCTTGATCTAAATCTTGGCAAAGTTCAATTCGTGAAACCTTATATTTTGAAGCCAGAAGTAAGGACTCTACAGACGAAGCGCAAAGTTCAATAGATATGGAGTTCTTCATGATGACCAAAATTCGTCATTTTTTAAGAGTTATTCCTTAACCCGAGAAAAAAAAGGGGCTATTTTCCTTATATTTGTGCAGCGTAGAAACATTAATATGGCGACAAAAACCACCGAACAGGCTGTTCAACAAATGAAATTTGAAGAATTCAAACAACATGTACTTGCTGACTTTCGCTTAGCATGTGAATCAAGAGAAGCCTCACTTTTAGGTCGAAAAGAAGTTTTAACAGGGAAAGCTAAATTTGGGATTTTCGGTGATGGAAAAGAACTCGCTCAAATCGCTCTTGCGAAGCAATTTCAAAAGGGTGATTTTCGTTCAGGTTATTACCGAGATCAAACGATTATGTTGGCCATACGTGAATTGACGATTCAACAGTACTTTGCAGGCCTCTATGCACACACGGATGTTGACGTTGAACCATTATCCGCAGGACGTCAGATGGGTGGTCATTACGCAACGCGAAATTTAGATAAAGAGGGTAATTGGAAGAATTTAATGGAGCAACGCAATAGTTCTTCCGACATCTCCCCTACCGCGGGTCAAATGCCTCGATTGGTAGGTTTGGCTCAAGCATCAAAAGTGTATAGAAATAACTCAAATCTTCATAATGAATCATTTCAAAAATTTTCAAATAAAGGAAATGAAGTAGCTTTTGGAACCATCGGTGATGCTTCTACTTCTGAAGGTCCTTTTTGGGAATCCATAAATGCTATGGGCGTGATGCAAGTACCCGTAGTGATGTCTGTTTGGGATGATGGTTATGGTATTTCCGTGCCGCGTGAATACCAGACCACTAAAGGCAGTATCTCTGAAGCCTTGGCAGGAATGCAACGAACAAAGGATAAGCCTGGTTATGAAATATTTGTTACCAAAGGTTGGGATTACCCACATTTGTGCGAGACCTACGAAAAGGCAGTAAAATTGGCGCGCGAGGAACATGTTCCTGTTTTGGTGCACGTTCAAGAAGTAAATCAACCACAAGGTCACTCTACTTCTGGTTCGCATGAGCGCTACAAGTCTGCAGAACGCATGCAATGGGAAAAAGATTATGATTGTATTGCGAAATTTCGTGAATGGATCCTGGCTTTTAATGCAAATGGATTGACTATTGCTGATGATGCTCATTTGGACGACATTGCCAAGGAAGCCAAAGAAGCGGTGCGACAAGCAAAAAATGATGCCTGGAAAGCTTTTACCTCAGAAATAAAAAAAGATATTGACGGATTACTTCCCATTTTGCGTTCACTTGGTCAATCCTCTGAAATAGGAACATCCATAAACGCTATTGCCGATGAGTTGGAAAAAGCTTTTGAACCGATTCGAAAAGATGTATTGGGATATGCTCGAAAGGCGCTTCGAATAGCCATTCACACTCAGTCTCCATCGAAAAAATCCTTACAGGAATGGATTCAACAATCCCTTGAAGCCAATTTTGATCGTTACAGTTCCGTATTATATTCCGCTTCTGCACATGCAGCCACCAAGGTAAGCGGAATTGCACCTGAATATTCTGGTGATTCAAACATGGAGGATGGCAGAATTATTTTGCGTGAAAACTATAGAAAATTACTTGAAAAATACCCTGAAGTTCTTGTTTTTGGAGAAGATGCCGGTAAAATTGGAGGTGTAAATCAAACATTAGAAGGCCTGCAAGAACAATTTGGAGAGATTCGCGTTTTTGACACAGGAATCAGAGAGTGTACTATAATTGGCCAAGGTATTGGAATGTCTATGCGCGGATTAAGACCCATTGCTGAAATTCAATACCTCGATTATTTACTATATGCCATTCAAGTACTTTCTGATGACCTAGCCACCGTTCAATACAGAACAAAAGGAGGCCAAAAAGCCCCTTTGATTATTTCCACGCGGGGTCATAGATTAGAAGGCATCTGGCATAGCGGATCTCCTATGGGAATGATCGTTAATGCCGTTCGAGGAATTCATGTTTGTGTTCCTAGAAACATGACCAAAGCTGCCGGATTCTACAATACTTTACTCAAAGGTGACGAACCAGCTATCGTGGTGGAACCACTAAATGGATACAGAACCAAAGAGAAAATGCCAATTAACATTGGCGAATTCTGCGAGCCATTAGGGGTTCCTGAAGTTGTAAAAGAAGGTAAAGATTTGACCGTGGTTTCTTATGGCTCCACATTCAATTTGTGTCAGCAAGCAGCTCAAGCCTTGGAGGAACTCGGAATTTCAGTTGAACTAATTGATGTTCAGACACTACTTCCCTTCGACGTTCATCACCTAATTTCTGACTCTCTGAGAAAAACGAATCGACTTCTTATTGTAGATGAAGATGTAAGTTCAGGAGCCAGTGCATTTATTTTGGATAAAATAATGGTAGAACAAGGTGGGTATTATCACCTCGATTCAAAACCCATTACATTAACTGCGAAAGATCATCGTCCTGCATACGGAACGGATGGAGACTATTTTTCGAAGCCAAGTATTGATGATATTATCGAAACTGCTTACAGTATAATGCAAGAAGCTGATCCTGAAAAGTTTCCCGCTTTGTATTAAAGTTTTAATTTTAGCTTTAGTTCAAACTCAACATTAAAAAGTTAAGCTTTGAATTAATAAAACTTTATGTTGAAAGGCAATCTCATTTGAACGCCTGACATACTTTCTATCTTCTTCAATTCCTTGTAGTACTCCAACAATTCTTCCGGAAGCTGATTGGTTGAAGAAACATCTTTATCATCTTCCTCCTTTTCGTTTTCATCTTCTAGAAAATCCATTAATTTGTCTGCAAAATCTTTTTCCACCAACGGATAATACAATACTTCGTTCGTATCACCATTTACCAATTTTGCTGCATAGGCAATGGCTGACGTTAATCCACCAATTTCATCAACCAAGCCTATTTTAACTGCATCAGATCCGGCCCATACTCTTCCTCTTGCCACCTTGTTGACATTTTCTTTCGTCATTTTTCTTCCTGTCGCTACCTTAGAAAGAAAATCGTCGTAAATTTCGTCGACCTCTGCTTGTGTTATACTTAATTCCTCCTTTGTTAGCTTGCGATTTAAGGACAAGGAGCCGTGTTTATTTGTTGAAACGCGATCAAAGGTTATTCCTAATTTATTTTCCAACATTTTGCCCGTGTATGGAATCATCCCAAAAACTCCAATTGATCCGGTAATAGTACTGTTTTCAGCAAAAATTCGATGAGCCGGTGCTGCAATATAATATCCCCCAGAAGCTGCCACGTCGCCCATTGAAACAATGACTTTCTTTTTTGCCTTGGTTAGCTCCACTTCACGCCAAATTTCGTCACTCGCTAATGCACTTCCTCCAGGACTATTTATCCTAAAAACCACGGCTTCAATATTATCTTCCTCTCGAACTTTTTTCCAAAGTTTGCACAATTTTTCAGAGGCAATTCCATCTCCATCTCGCGAAATATCACCTTCTGCTACTATCACAGCGATTTTCGGTTTTTCAATCTGTCTAATTTCTTGATCTTCAAAAAAGAAATACTTTCCGTATTTTTCCACGGCAAGCATATTCAAACTACTTGGGTTGTTCACGCCTACTTTTTTCGCTAACACTTGCATCACCTCATCCCGGTATTTCACACCATTTATAAACTTAAATTTCACGGCATCTTGCATCCTTCGCAAGGACAAACTGTCCGCGTAATTATTCAGTTTTTCAACACTAATATTTTTATCTTTTGAAATGTCTTGGCATATATCGCTCCAAATTGAATTCATATAGGTTTTTGTTTGAAGCCTACTTGAATCGCTCATTTCTTTTCGGAAAAATGGTTCAACAGCACTTTTAAAATCATTGTTTTTTCCTCGAATGACTTCAACTTCGACATCCAATTTTTCTAAAAGACCGGTATAAAACATAACTTCTCCACCCAAACCTGTCCATTGAAAAACTGTTGATGGGAAACCATACACTTCATTCGCGGCAGAAGAAATATAATATGTTTTTTGAGATACATATTCTCCTGATAAATAGGCTACAACAAATTTTCCACTTTTTTCAAATTCGTCTATTGCTTTCCGAATTTCTTTAGCAGTTGAAACTCCGCAATTTACATCTCCGAGCTCCAAAAACAAACCTTTAATTCTATCGTCATTCTGAGCTTTTTTCAATCCATGTAAAATGTCAGGAAGACCTTTCTTTTGTTTGAAGGAGAACGTAGAGATTGATAAATCGCTTGAACTTTGTTCCGCAATTTCACCTTCCAACTTCATGTGCAATACTGTGTTGTCTTTAACTTCTAATTCACTGTCGCCCATTCCGAAGAACAGCGTTAAAACACCAAAAAGTGATAACATATAAATTACCGTGGAAATTATTCCTCCGATGACGACAGCTAAGAAGCTAGGCCAAAATATTTTTCCGAATTTGATTTTTCCTTCAGTCATTTTAGAATAGATTACCTAAGCGAAAGCTTGAATTTACCAAATTCATTTTTAACGAAAATCTTATTTCGCGCCCATACTGATTAAATTGCAATGCATCCAACGCATTTCCGGCACGATAAAGTGGGAAATACACACTTAAAACTGGTCCCAATTTCATTCCAACTCCTGCATTCAAGGCTGACTTATTACCGGCAATTCCAGCGTCCACAAAAACACCAAACAATTTAGGAATATAAGGTAACTCCGAGTAAATACTTACAGTTGATAAATTCTCAAAACGCTCATTTTGGTCATTAGCTGTATTAAACCCTCCCATATTATTCATTCGTTGATTACTCCAAAATCCGTTAGGCTGAAATCTGCCAAAATAATATTCTTCCATATAAATATCTTGATCACCCATTGCTCCACCGAAAGAATACAAAAATGCAGATTGATCTGTATTTGTTGCTAAATTCCAACCTGTAAAAGCACGAACCTCCATCCAACGTTTTTGTTTGTTGCGTAAATAACGCCATTTGTATTTCATTTCAGTTTGAACACGGTTCATCGAAACACTTGGTTCTATGTAATCTATAAGATCGTCCACACGGTTTCTATTCGCATATTCATAACGAACTTTCCAATCAAATCTATGGTCTGTCAAATTAACATTGTAATTGTATTGTAAGAATCCTCCTAATTGTGTGAATCCATTCATTCCATAATCATCCTTTCTAAACGAGCCTTGAATAAGCACGTCGTGTGATGTAGGGCTTGCCTCTCCTCGATTACCTAAATTCAATTTGAGATAAGGCGCCAAAGACACTAATTGCGCGTCTTTAGAATCTCCAGTTCCAAAATGACGTATCGACATTCCAAGTTTAGAAGATTTAAAACGAGTAGCCGGTAAAAAAGTATAACTAAACTCTGCCATTCCAACAGGTCGCAATCTACCAGTTGAAAATTGAGGAGCAAAAACAAATTGAAACGGTTTAAATGGAATACCAAGATTGTGAATTGCACCTCCAAACATAAATCCATCGTATGCATTTCCGCCGATTGTTGGAGTCCAGAAGAAATTTGTTTTATTTATGTCGTGATCGCCAATTAAAAATTCACCTTTCATAGGCTCACAGTACGGAAATAGTTTCTTATTCCAATGATTATTCGAACGTTTCAATTCAGGAATATCTTTACTTACATCAATAGAAAAACGAGAATAGTCTGTACCGTTAAAAGTTAAGGTAGATTTCTTTACTGGCTCTGCCCATTTGGTCTCCACTAACATACTATCCCTATCTTTTTTATCCATAAAAGCATTCACCTCTATGGGGCCTTGCACTTGTCCTACGTTTTTTACGGTTACTTGTGTCGTATTGGTAAGTTTATCCTTTTTAACACGTTGAATTTTGTAATCAATGTGTCGCGTCGTTTGAATCAAATCGGTGAACAACCAACTCAAGTTTTTTCCTGTGGAAGATTCAATTGCTTTTTTCATGTCTTCAGGTTGAGGGTGCTTGAATTTCCATTGCTCGTAATATTCATGCATGGCTTTATCAAAAAGCTCTTCTCCAAGATAATCTTTAAGGTAGAAAAATACCAACCCGGTCTTCTGGTACATAATAATACCATAATTTGCCGAGGTGAAAGCTGCAGAATGGGTTTCAATAGGTTGATCCAGACCAAAACCAGCAATAGCACGGTAAGAAATATCTCCCATGTCGTGATGATCTAGATCGTTAAGGTGGAATTTTCCATTTAATACCATGTCTGAAAATCGTGTATTGTTCGGATATTTCGTTTGGATGTAACGCATTTCATTTAAGGTATTCATTCCTTCATCCATCCAACCATGAACACGTTCATTAGAACCAAGTATTCCATAAAACCAATTATGTCCTACTTCGTGAACAATTACAACCTCCAACTCTTCTTTTGAAGAAGCGTTTCCAATTACAGTTACGTTTGGATATTCCATACCGCCACCTGCCGAAATAGTTCCATCCACGGCTGTTACTTGGTTATATGGATAATCGCCGTTCCAGAGTGAATAATAATACGTTCCATCGTTAATATATTCAATCGCATGTTGCCAAGTCTTCGCATTTGATGGCACAAACATGGCCCATGACGTAACCTTACGTTTACTTTGAGGCAATTCAACTTCACCTTTTAGCACCGCATAACGTTTATCGGCAAACCAAGCAAAATCGTGCACATTATTTTGAATGTAGCGAATTGTCTTCATGTTTGTTGAGGACGTCGGAAATTCTGATGCTTTTGTCTTGGATAGGGTTAATAAATCTCCAATACCCGATTCTGTTTCTTTCGCCTTTTTAGATAAGAAATCAAGCTCACTTTGGGTTTGTAAATCACCTGTGGCACCAACTACATAATTTTCAGGTAAGGTTATCGTAACGTCAAAAGAACCGTATTCAGAATAAAATTCACCTTGATTCAAATATGGAATTTGATTCCAACCATTCTTATCGTATACCGCAGGTTTTGGATACCATTGTGTTATTTGATATGATTGTCCAACATGACCTAGACGAGAAATTTCTCCCGATGGTATTTTTACTTTAAAAGGAGTTTCTATAGTAATGCGTTCTCCTGGCCTTAAGGGTTTAGCCAACTGTAAGATACAAATATCCATATGCTCAGGATCATAATCCCATTTTAGCATCGCACCTTCCGATTTAAAATTCAGCGAATCAATCCATCCGCGATCACTCTCAGGACCAAAAAACAATTCTGTTTGGCCATTTTTATACAATTGTTTTGCTAGAGCACTATTTCGGTTGCGGTAGGCATTCGGCCATAAATGAATATATAGTTTCTCGAGAACATTTGGTGAATTGTTAACATATTCCATGGATTCAAATCCCCTTAGGTAGTGATTTTGGTCGTCAAGAGAAACGTTTATTTTGTAATTCACCTCTTGTTGCCAATACTTCTGTGCCATCGAGAATGTTGCGCAAAGAGAAATAGCGGAGAAGACAATAATCTTTTTCATATGTATGTAATTTGTTTTTTTTTATTTGTCATATGGACCGCTTTAGCAGCCACGTAGTGAATCGCACAAGAGATTTTTTCATCAGTATTTTTATGGAAAAACTATTTATGCTTATTTCATTTAGTTAATTTTTACAAATGTAATCTTTTGACGATTTATCCTATAATTTGTTACCTAATTTAAAAGAAAAAGGCCTTCTTTTCAGAAGACCTTTCCTTGATAAAATATTGATTAGATATTATTTAATTACCTTAAATTCAACTCGTCTATTTTTAGCTTCCTTAACGTCAGCTTCATCATCCTCCACAATATCACTACTCACTTGCAAACTGCTTTTGTGAGAAGCTTTCAATCGTGATGCATCAATACCATTCTTTACAAGGTAATTAATCACAGCTTTCACACGTTCTCTATCTAAGTCTTTGTATTGCTCATCTTGAGCTCCAGCTTCGTCTTCTTTTACATCCGTATGACCAATCACTTCTATATTCATTTTAGGATCCTTTTTCATTGCATCCAAAATAAAAGATAGATTATCTGTAGCATTGGAAGTAAATTTGGCTTGACCACCTCGGAAATGCACTTGATGTGCTTCTACTTTCTGAGCTAGGGTCATTTTTTCATCTAACTCAATCGGTTTATTGTAAATAACTGGTGAAAAAGATTCTTCTAAATTAACCACAACAGGCTTGAAACATTCACATTCTTCTTCTTTATCGATTAGGCGAATTACAATATTATCCACGTAATAATAAGCATGATTCATGGCTTCTGCCTCAGACTCTTTTGGTTTTTTAACTGATTCAAATTTCCATGGCGTATCCGTTGACGTATAAGCTTGATTAGGCTGAAAATTACCAATGGTAATGAATTTTTCATCCCCCTTTGCAATATAAACGTTTCCAACCTTTTCCCAACCGAAAAATCCTTTGATTATTCTTCTCGGAACGCGATCCTTGGTTGGATTTAACACCAAATGATCGTCTGTATCACCAACTTTTGGAGGTTCTGCACCAAATGGACTTTTTGAAAAATACAATCCAAGATTGTTTATTGCATATTTAGAACTTTCCGCTAAGGAAACATCATAAGACACGCAATATTTTAATCCTTTTTTTAATGTTACTGTTTCTTTACCTTTTTTAAGCGCAATGGTAATATAACTTCTTTCTAAATTTCCATTCTTTCCTGGCTTATATGCGATTAATCCTGCATAAGCCTCTCCACCTTGTCCTTCTTTTGGGTTCTCTGAACCGAAAACATTGTTTGGAATACCAACATCACCCGATGCGTCCTTCATAAACAAATCAGCTTTTACTTCCATTGTCGAAAGAACTTCTCCTTCTAACATTTCTACAGCACCAATTTCAGTTACCGTTTCTTTATCTTTAGTGTTTTCGAATGTCATTTTGAACACTTCTTTTTCATTACCTTTTCCTTTTTGAGCAAAGGAAACATTTGTAACTCCAGAGGCAATAACCACTGAAAACAACGCGATTGATACTTTCTTACAATTCATAATTTTTAACAGTTTTAATGAATACTTTCACCTTTTCAGGGTCAATATCCGGATAAACTCCGTGACCCAAATTTACAATATGTCTTTGACTTTTAAAGGATTTCAACATATTTATTGTTTCTTTCTCAATTAATTCATCGGAACCATACAACACGCAAGGATCTAAATTTCCTTGTAATGTCTTTGTTTCACCGACCAAATTTCTTGCAACATGTACATCCATATTCCAATCTAATCCTAATGCAGTACAAGGTAATTTAGAAATATCGTCTAAACTCGCCACTGCACCTTTAGAGAAAACTGTTAAGGGTACGCCATCTAATGCTTTTACAATTTTATTTATATAAGCAATACCGAATGTTGCGTACTGTTCACGTCCCAAAATTCCTGCCCAAGAATCAAATATCTGTAGCGCGTCCGCTCCAGCTTCCAACTGCCCTTTTAAATAGTCAATTGTCACAACCGAAATGCGGTTTAGCAATTCATGTGCCAAATCGGGTTTTGTGTATAATAGTTTCCTTGATTCAGAAAAAGTTTTCGATCCTCTACCTTCCACCATATAACACAAAATCGTCCATGGAGCACCAGCAAAACCTATTAATGGCACTCTATGATCTAGTTCTCGTTTGGTTATCTTTAAAGCTTCAAAAACATAAGAAAGGCGATCGTAGACATCGATTTTTTTATCGAGTAAAGCAAATTGTTCTTCTGTTCGAATCGTATTTTCGAACCAAGGTCCTTTTTGTTCAATCATTTGATAAGGCAATCCCATTGCTTCTGGAACCACCAAAATATCTGAAAAAATTATGGCAGCATCGACTCCTAAAATATCTACCGGTTGAATAGTTACTTCAGCCGCAAATTCAGGTGTTTCCACTAATTCCTTGAATCCTCCCATTTTAGAACGAACAGCTCTGTATTCAGGAAGAATTCTTCCGGCTTGACGCATTAACCAAACAGGATAACGGTCTAATTTCTCCCCTCTGTGGGCGCGCAGATATAAATCATTTTTTAAAGACATGGACACAAAGATAAGGAATGATCATGTAAAGTATGAATCTACAATTCATAGAATCTACCATTGGATTTCTTTTTTTCCTAACATTCGCAAAAACTCGTTCGTTTTTGAAAAATGTTTACAGCCAAAAAAACCTCTATGACTCGATAGAGGAGATGGATGCACACTCGTGAGCACTAGGTGTTTTCTTTTATCGATAAAATCAGCTTTTGAGATCGCTTTAGATCCCCAAAGTATGAATACGATTCCCTCCTTCCTTTCATTTAATTTACGAATCACCGCGTCGGTAAACAATTCCCAACCTATTCCTTTGTGACTATCTGGTTTTCCTTCCTCCACTGTCAAAACGCTATTTAAAAGAAAAACTCCTTGTTTCGCCCAACGAACTAAATTTCCATTTTCGGGAATTGCAGAACCGCAATCATTCGCAATTTCTTTAAAAATATTGAGTAGGCTTTTCGGAAATGGTCTTACATCGGTTTCAACTGAAAAACACAATCCATGAGCGTGACCTTTAGTTGGATATGGATCTTGACCAAGGATTACCACATTAACTTGTTCAAATGGACAGGCATCAAATGCCGCAAAAATCTCGTTACCTTTTGGGAAAATTCTATTGGGAAATTCTTGATAAAGAAGTTTTACTCTTTGAACCAATTCTTGGAATGATTTTTTTTCAAATTCCTCTTTCAGAACATTTTTCCAAGACTCATCTATTTTAACATTCATTTTAATCAGCCATATCAATTAGAGCTGTCCATAACGTTATTCGACCTTGATCCATTCTTGGCCAAATTGGCCTAACCGTTCCGTTATGAGCAGCAATTCCGAGGTAGTCACCAAAAAACTTTGACCCGTGGGGTTGGAAAGGACTTGTTGAGATCGTAGTTTCGTTGAAAGTTATCCCTCCATCTTTACTCACCGTCCAAATTACATCTGTTTTTAAAGATCCTGGCTCGTATTTACTTCTATCGTAATATACAAAATGTAAATCGCCATTCGATTGATCTACCGTTAAACAGGTAAGAAATTGATGTGTCTCTCGAGTTTCCTTATTCACTTGAATAGGGCCTTGCCAATGCTCTCCATTATCGGTTGAAAACATTAGAAAAATATCCGTGTCGTTTTCTCCATTTCCTTGATCGGCCCAATTCAGGTAAAGCGTACCATTTCGAGTACCTCCCGATTGATCGGAAACCAAAAACGGAAGACCATTCGCACGGTAAAAACCTGGAACTTTTATATCCCAACCTCCCGGATGATCAATAATTTTCCGTTCTTCCGGAAGCCAAGTTTTTCCTTCATCTAAAGAGCGTTGCATCATCAATCCTCTAGGACCTGTCCATGTAACAACGAGCGCATTGTCTTTTCCAAATGCTGGAACTGCTCCTTCAACGGTGTTGTCCCCATCCAAACAATCACCACCGTATTTAGATATTCTCTTCGGTGTAGACCACGTAAGCCCTTGATCCGTAGATTTTGAAAACATAATAAATGAACTGTCTCTTGGATTGGAAGAGTCATATGCATCAAATTGAGTCCAAGTCATAAACAAATGATTGGTTTTAGGATGAATTGTAATCCAATGTTTATCTTGAACTTTTGAGCCATTAGGCGATGGAAAAGATCCTTTTGAAAAGGTCCCATCGATCTTATCCGAAAATTGACAAACAATTCGATCTAAATGTGAAGTTTTTTTATAGCTGGCTAAATGAAAATAATAAATACGCCCCTTGCTGTCGATTTTCATTACAGGATCTCCAAAAACACCGAACTTACTTTTCAATTGTTTACTTTTCCAAGACTTTCCTCCATCGGTAGAATAGTGATACCCGTCAAGTATAGAGCCCGCTACCAAACGCTCGGGATTCAATTCATCAATAGCAATTGAGGGCTCACAACCTGAATAGGTGTAATTTGACTTTGCCAAAGGAATTCTTACATTCACATAAGACTCTTGAGCACCTATTTTTTGATTTAAGAAAATAAAATGACTAACGAAGCCAATAATTATATAGTGACGCATTTAAAGAAGTTGAATTAGCACTAAATTGAAACTGAGGTTTTACATAAAGGGAATTATTGATCGATACGGAGAATAATTTCTGATCTCTTGACACCAACAATTCGGCTTTTCCCGTAGCTCCCATTTCTGAAATAATATCCTCTAAAAAATATTGGTCAGCTCTATACCCATTGCAACCTAAAATTTCGTCACCAACAGATAACCCACATAGCTCTGCAGCTGAATTAGCACGAACTGATTTTACAGTAACATTTCCACCACTTGTTGTGAATGCGGCTCCAAAAGAATAGGTCTCAGAGGTGGCATCCTTTACAGTAACACCAACTTTATCAAAAATACTGGCATATGGAATAATCTCAGTTCCGTTAATATACTTTTCAAAAAAACTTGTCAAGTCTCTACCTGTAAATTGCTCCAAGGTTAATTTCAATTCATTTTCTGTAAACCCACGTTTTTCTTGTACAAAGTAGACCATGTATAGATATTGCAAGGCATGATCTAAACACTGCTTACCTTTAGAATGCTCAATAATCATTGCGTCAAAAACCGCGGCAAGCAGGGCTCCTCTAGAATAATACGTCATGGTGGTATTGGCACTGTTTTCGTTTGGTCGGTATGCTTTTATCCATGCATCAAAACTTGCATGAGCAACAGGTTGAACACGCGCGCCAACAGATCCTTCGACATAATTCGCTAACCCTTGTATTTTTGATAGCATCGTTTCTTTGGAGTAAAATCCTGCTCTGCGCATAATAAGTTCATCGTAATAAGAAGTAAAACCCTCCATAACCCAAAGTAAACTGGTGTAATTTTCCTCACCATAATTAAACGGCCCTAATTCAATTGGACGAATTCGTTTTACATTCCATAAATGAAAATATTCATGGGCTACCAAATTCAAAAATCCGTAATAGTCATTTCCATATTGCCAACGATTTACACTTAATACAGTGGAATTTGTATGTTCTAAACCACCTTGACCATCAGAAACATTATGAATGATAAATACATATTCTTTATTTGGATTGAATCCAAAAACATCGGTGCATTTTTGAACCACTTTAGCCATATCAACTTTTAGTTTTTCAACTGAATAATTACCTTCTCCGTACATAGCTACAGTATGTTTAATTCCTGCAGCTTCAAAAGTAAATTCCTCTTGATTACCTATTTCGATGGGACAATCTACCAATTGATCATAATGTTGAAATTCATACGATTTTTGACTATCAGAGGCCTTAGAAATGTTCATTGATTCTAAGGCAGTTGAAACCTTTTTAAATGAACTATGCGGATATATTGTCAAGCTGCCCTTTTTATTCATCAATTCCTCCACATACATGAATACACCCGAACCACTTACAAATCCATGGGTTAAGTCAAGAAAAGAGGTGCGAACTGAAAGTTCAAAAGCGTACACTTCATATTTAATTTTTACAAATGAAGCATTGTTTGAATGTATAGTCCATTCGTTTTTTTTCTTCTTTTCAACGCGAATCTCTTTACCCTTTGAATCGAAAGCTTTTACAAGGTTGATGTTCTTCGAAAACTCCCTAATCAAGTATGAACCGGGAGCCCATACAGGTAATTTAACATCAAATGAGGTTTTCTTCAAATCTTCCACATCCATTTCTACTTGAAAATAATGGTTTTGTGGTTGTATCATTCTAAGATGATAGTTGACTTTTTGAGAAAAAACGCCACTTATCGTCAGTAGCAAAATTATTAATATTAAATGTCTCATTGTACCTTGATTTTTTCAGCCACAGATTTGGCGATAGTAACTAATTCACTCACTTCATTACTTCCATATGCAAGAGCTACAGCCATCCTTCGATAAGGTCTTGCACTAGGCTTTCCAAATATTTTAAAATCGGTGTTTGGAACCTGCGCAGCCTCAATCACTCCAACATAGTTCGGAAACGCCGATGACTCATGATGTGCGAGTACTACGGCACTTGCTCCGTTGCGTTCTAAGTTAATCGCAGCTATTGGAATTCCAAGAATAGCGCGAGCATGAAGTTCAAATTCAGAAAAATTTTGCGTTCCTGCCAAAGTAACCATGCCTGTATCATGCGGTCGAGGAGATAATTCAGAAAAATAAGCACCCTCTTGTGTAATAAAGAATTCAACTCCCCAAATTCCATTTCCTCCCAAAGCGCTCGTTACCTTTCTCGCCATTTCTTGTGCCTCCTTCAAATGATCTGGATCCATTGGCATCGGTTGCCAACTTTCTTGGTAATCTCCACGCTCTTGACGATGACCAATTGGTGGGCAAAACAAAGTGTTTCCATTCGCTTGTGTTACGGTAAGTAATGTTATTTCATAATCAAAATCAATAAATCCTTCCACAATGACTTCTCTCAAATCTCCTCTTGAACCTTCCATCGCATATTGCCATGCCTTTTCTATATCTGATTCCGTTTTGATTACGCTTTGTCCTTTGCCAGAACTTGACATTAAGGGTTTTACCACGCAAGGCATACCTGTGAATTCAATTCCTTTTTTCAATTCCTCTAATGTTGTGGCGTATCGGTAAGGAGCAGTTCGAACGCCGAGTTCAACAGCAGCTAAATCTCTAATTGCTTTTCGATTCATCGTGAAATTTGCAGCTTTAGCACTTGGGACTACCTGAATCCCGGCTTGCTCATAGGCATAAAACTGCTCAGTCCTAATAGCTTCTATTTCAGGCACAATAATATCTGGCGAGTGTTTATTTACAATGGCATCTAAAGCATGAGCGTCTAACATATTGATTACCTCATTTTCGTGTGCCACATGCATGGCTGGAGCACCTTCGTAACTATCCACTGCAATCACATATTGACCTAGTCTCTGACAAGCAATAACAAACTCTTTTCCTAATTCACCGGAGCCAAGAAGTAAAATTTTTTTCCTCATAAAACAAATATAGTTATTCAGACAAAGAAGAAAGATGCAAGTTTGCAATAAAAGTATCATCTTTACCTAAAAGGAAATAATTCTCTTAACTTTGGGTTAATGTCTAATTTAAATTTGGAAAATACTCTTGCTGCCTTTGAGCCCATCTCACTGACAGAAATGGACAGGGTAAAATTAATGAATCGAACTGATACAAAATTTGCCTTTCACTATGATAAACTGGCCTATTTTTTATCTGAAATGATTTCTCACTATCAAATTTTGACGATAAACGACACCAACACGCCACATTACGAAAGTTTGTATTTTGACGATCATCAGTTTAGATTTTTCAAGGATCACCACAACGGAAAAGGTGATCGGTTTAAGGTACGCATTCGTAAATACGTTGAGTCAAATTTATTTTTTTTAGAGATTAAACATAAATTCAAAGGTCGCACGGATAAAAAAAGAATTGAAACCCTTGATTTTCATAGCAATTTTGACAAAGATCAAAAGGAATTTATTTTGAAACAAATGAAGGAGGACGTCAATCTTCAACCAACTATGTGGAATTCTTTTCAACGAATAACCCTGGTGCATAAAACGTTAAATGAAAGATTGACATTAGATTTTAATATCGAATTTCATTTCGATAGCATTGAAAAAAAATTCCCACATCTAATAATTGCAGAATTAAAACAGGAAGAATTGAATCGAAATTCTCCTTTTTACGTACTTATGAAAAAACAACAAATTCGCCCATATCGATTAAGCAAATATTGTCTTGGATCTGTTGAGTTATACGGCGAGGAAAAACTTAAATTTAACCGATTCAAAAAGAAGTTACTTTTTTTGAATAAAATTGAAAATAATGAACACTAATTTAATTCTGTTTTTTGAAAATCTTGATGTTACTTGGTTTAACGATGACATTTACATGCTTATCCTGAGGATGTCTGTCAACCTATTCTTTTTGACCATTATAATTCGCTACTTATACTACCCAAAAACAAAAAGAAAGGATTATTTATTTACCTATTACCTAATCGGAATGATCACCTTTTTTCTATGCTTTGGATTGAAAAAGTTGGATATTGATACCGGTATGGGGCTTGGTCTTTTTGCCATCTTCGGCATAATTCGTTACCGAACAGACGCTATCGAAATTAAAGAAATGACCTATTTGTTTTTAGTTATTGGGATTAGCGTGGTGAATGCGTTAGGTATGAATAAAGTAAGTGTAGCTGAAATTGCCATTATAAATGTTGCAACGGTTCTACTAACCTTTGTTTTGGAGCGACTTTGGTTGATGAAGCATGAAACAAGAAAAACAATAAACTACGAGCGAATTGATTTAATTGTACCTGAAAAATATGAGGAAATGAAGGCAGATTTGGAAAAAAGAACTGGTCTCAGTATCAATCGCGTAGAGGTGGGTAAAATAGATTTCTTGAATGACACGGCATTAATACGGATTTATTATTTCGCAGACGAACAAGAATTTTCTGATTATCACGTTAGTTAGGTGTGAAATTTAACACAATGCTTCGGCGTTTCCTTTTTCCTTTTAGCCTTATTTGGTGGATAATTACCTGTGTCAGAAATTTTCTCTACGATAAGTCCCTATTAAGGAGTTACATTATCACCGATAAATCTATTACAGTTGGCAATTTATCTGTTGGAGGTACTGGAAAAACACCAATGGTAATTTACCTGACAAAATTATTGAGTGATAAACATGAACTCCAAATTTTGTCGCGGGGTTACGGAAGAAAAACAAACGGGTATTTATTGGTAAATGAGAACCACACCGCTATCGATGTTGGTGACGAGCCGCTCCTCTATTTCAATAAATTCAAAAAAAATATAACAATTGCAGTATCCGAGAATAGAGCCGATGGTATTCAACAATTAAGAAAGATTCAACCGAAAAGCCTAGTTATTTTAGACGATGCATTTCAACACCGTAAAATTAAGGCTGGTTTTTCGGTGCTTTTGACAACTTACAATTCGTTATTTTCGAGTGACTTCCTTTTACCTGTTGGTAATTTGAGAGAGGCAAGAAGTGGCGCAAAACGCTCAGATATCATTGTTGTAACAAAATGTCCGAAAAACATATCTAAAATAGAGAAGAATAAAATGAAATCGGCCTTATCGAAATACAATAAATCTATTTTTTTCTCAAGCATCTCGTACGCTTACCCTATCTCATTTGGAAGTACAACATCATGCTCCAAAAATATACTTTTAGTTACCGGAATTGCCAAGCCAGAACCTCTTATTGATTTCTTAAGCGAAACTTCAAGAGTAGAACATATTTCTTTTCCAGATCATCACAACTTCTCAGTCAATGAAATTCAAAAAATTCATGAAAAAATTGATACCTTTGTAAGTGAGAATTGGAGTATAATTACGACCGAAAAGGATTACATGCGTCTGTTGCCCTTCAAAGAAAAATGGGGCCTTTCAAAATACCCTTGGTTTTATATTCCAATTGAATTGAATATAGAAAATGAAAACGCCTTTAATCAACTTATAATAGATTATGTTAGAACAATTTGAAGCATCCGTAAAATTCATTCAATCCAAAACAAACGTTAAACCGTCAATAGGAATAATTCTCGGTACAGGATTAGGTGGTTTGGTGAAAGAAATCACCATTATTGATCAAATTCCTTACGAAGAAATTCCAAATTTCCCTGTGTCAACAGTGGAGAGTCATTCCGGTAAATTAATTTTTGGAGAGTTAGGAGGAAAACACGTTGTTGCCATGCAAGGGAGATTCCATTACTATGAGGGTTATTCTTTGCAACAAGTTACATTCCCCGTTCGCGTGATGAAATTACTTGGAATCGAACGACTGTTTGTAAGCAATGCTTCAGGAGGTGTAAATCCAGATTTCGAAGTTGGTGAAATAATGATTCAAAACGATCACATTAATTTGTTTCCTGGAAATCCTTTAATTGGAAAGAATATCGATGAGCTCGGACCACGTTTTCCAGATATGAGTGAACCGTATGACCCTGAAATGATCTCCTTAGCACAAAAAATTGCTGCAGAAAACAATATACGAGTTGCCGTTGGAACTTACGCTGGTTTGACGGGTCCGACACTTGAAACCCCTGCGGAATATAGCTACGTTCGTGCAATTGGAGCGGATGCAGTGGGCATGTCAACAGTACCTGAAGTTATAGTTGCACGTCACATGGAAATTCCTTGTTTTGCAATTTCGATCATTACTGACTTGGGTGTTCCAGGAAAAATACAAAAAGTAAGTGTTCAGGATGTTATTGAGGTGGCAAGTAGACAGGAACCAAAGATGACCTTGATTATGAAAGAATTAATTTCAAGAATCTAATGGCAATAGACGATTCAATTAAATCAAAATACGAGGCGGTAATTGGTTTAGAGGTGCATGCTCAAATGCTCACGAAATCAAAAGCCTATTCAAATGATATCAACGAGTATGGTGCTTCACCCAACACCCAAGTAAGTGTCGTAACCTTAGGTCACCCTGGTACCCTACCCGTTATGAATAAAAAAACAATTGAATATGCTGTTAAGTTGGGAATAGCCTGCGGATGTACAATTGCGCCAGAACAATATTTCGCAAGAAAAAATTATTTCTACCCTGACTTACCAAAAGGGTACCAAATTACACAAGATAAAACCCCAATTTGTACAGGAGGAAGTATCATCATTCGCGATGAAAACCAAGAAGAAAAATCTATTCGATTGACGCGTATTCACATGGAAGAAGATGCAGGAAAAAGCATCCATGACGTGGATGTATACGACACATTGGTCGATTTAAACCGTGCAGGCACTCCCCTATTGGAAATTGTTACTGAACCTGATATTGGAAGCTCTACTGAAGCATACAATTATTTAACCGAGGTAAGAAAACTATTACGTTACTTGGAAATTTGCGATGGAAATATGGAAGAGGGATCTATGCGCTGTGATGCGAATATCTCTGTTCGTATAAAAGGTGATAAGGCTTTCGGAACCAAAGTTGAAGTTAAAAACATGAACTCAATTCGGAATGTGCAACGTGCCATAGAGTTTGAGATTAATCGTCAAATTGAGGCCATTGAAAATAAGCAACCCTTAACACAAGAAACTAGGGCTTTTGATGCGCTAAAAGGAATAACCATTTCCATGAGAACGAAAGAAGCTGCGAACGATTATAGATATTTTCCTGAACCGGACCTGCAACCTATAACTGTTAACGAAGCTTACATTCAATCGGTAGAAAAGACAATGCCTGCGTTACCAAGAGTGCTCTTTGAAAAATACACCAAGGTGTTTGGGCTTTCCTCCTATGATGCATACAATTTAACAGATTCCAAAGGAATTGCGCTCTACTATGAACAACTAATTGCATTTACATCAAACTATAAAGCGGCAGCTAATTGGATGATGGGTGATGTGAAATCATATTTAAATGAATTTGGCGTTGAAATTGATCAATTTCCTATTACTCCACAACGGCTATCTGGATTGATAACCCTAATTGAACAAGGAAAAGTTTCAACTTCGATGGCTTCTCAAAGAATATTTCCTGAAATGCTAAATTCAGAAGCGGAGGCTATTCAAATTGCAGAGCAATTAAATCTGATACAAGATTCATCTGAAGACTCTCTAAAAGCTTTTATCTTAGAAGTTTTTAATAATCATCCCAATGAGGTTGAGCGCTTTAAAAACGGAGAAAAACAGCTCACGGGTTTCTTTATGGGGCAGTTGATGAAAGTTTCAAAAGGGAAAGCCGATCCTAAAACTTCGAATAGTTTATTGAGACAAATGCTTGAAGCACTTTAAATCATGATGATAAAAAAATATTTACCTCATTTGATCATCTTACTTGTAGCCTTAGGTGCAGTCGGTTATTTCGTATATCAAAACAGAGATTTAAGCGATTCCAATAACGAAGATACAAATCGAGAAAAGGCCAAAAGTGTAACCATAAAAGGTGTGATAAAGGGAGCCGAAGGCATGGATATTTCACTTGATTTTCCTGCAGAAAACAAGTTAGAAAACATTTCAAAAACAAAAATTTCAGCCGATGGAAATTTCGAATTGACCGGAAATATTAAGGAATTAAATGTATACCAATTAACCATTCCGAACATTAAAAAAGCTATTCCACTTTCTTTATTGCCGGGTGATCAAATTACCCTACAAACAAATGCAGATGATTTTGCATATAAACCAAATGCAAGTGGAACCGAATGGTGCGGAACTTTAAATAAATTTGCCCAATTCACGGCTCCTCAACCTGGGTTATCACCCGAAGAATCATTTCAAAAACTAACGACTTTTGTTAAATCCGAAATGCTTGCGAAACCGGAAAATCCCTTTAATGTGGTGTTGTTGTATTATTTAATCCCTTCGGCAGATAATATTAAAGTATTAGAGGAAGTGGTAACGGCCTACGAATTCAATTACCCTAATACGATTCCTGCCTTAAGATTTCGTAAAACATTGAACATGGTTCGACCTCAATTCGCCTTGAAAACGTTAGAAGGAAAAGATTTTGATATCGCTGCGCTCAAAGGCAAAATTGTATTGGTTGATTTTTGGGCATCGTGGTGTGGTCCTTGCAGAAAAGAGAATCCCAATATAGTAGCCATGTACAGGAAATATAAATCAAAAGGATTCGAAATTGTCTCCATATCTTTAGACGAAGATTACAAAAAATGGGAAGAAGCTATTACCACTGATGGACTTATTTGGCCCAATCATATTAGCGATTTAGGTGGTTGGAATTCTTATGTAATTGGAGAGTTTGGAATTAGTTCGATTCCATATACGATGGTACTTGACAGGAACGGACTTTTGTTAGCTCAAGGGTTGAGAGGACCAGAATTAGAAGAAACTATTAAAAAAGCTTTAGATGAAAAATAGACTTTTATTCTTATTTACCGTAGTTCTTTCGTGCCATCTCATGGCTCAAAAGGGAACGGTTAGAATTTCCGGAATGATCTTTAATTCGGATGAAAAACAATTTACAGTACGACCTTTAGTTGGAAATGCAAATGACCAAACAACAGATAAATCACTGACAATATCTCCCGATGCTAATGGTAACTTTTCTGTTCTGTACACCTATGATCAACCTGATTATTACCAATTTCAAGTAGGTCAACGCACCATTTTTTTAATTATTAAGGACACAACTTCATTAAAAATTTATGCAGACGGAAAACAACTTGAGAAATTTTGCAATATCGTAGGGTCAGATGAATCGAAAGCTATGTTTGATTTTCTTTTAGTTGCAGACAAGTGGAAATTAAAAATCGACTCGGCAAACAGAGCAATCCAAGCAGATAAAAGTAAGGAGAAAGAAATAAATGAATATATGCAAAAGCAATATTTTTCTTTTCAAAATGAACTACAAACCTTCACTGGAGCGAATCAAAATTCCCCTGCTCTAATTGCTGCGCTTTCAGTTATGAATATGCAAAATGATTTGGAAGGATATGATCGTATCTTGTCTCAGTTGCAACAAGCTTTTGGACAAAGTTCCCTTGTCAAGCAGTATGTAGCTGATTTTACCAATTATAAAAAGAAATTAGACGAAGGAAAACCTCTTGCTCAAGGAAAAGTCGCTCCAGATTTTGAAGAAATCTTAGCAAAACCACTTAAGGGTAAAAAAACCATGAAATTATCCGACTTGAAAGGTAAAGTTGTGCTGATTGATTTCTGGGCATCTTGGTGTGGACCGTGTAGACGAGAGAATCCAAATGTGGTGAAAACATACGAAAAATACGAAAAAGATGGCTTTACAATTTTGAGTGTTTCTTTGGATAATGATAAAGCGAAATGGCTGGAAGCAATTGAAAAAGACAAACTTGTTTGGCCTTATCATGTTAGTGATTTAGGAGGTTGGAACAGTAAGGTCGCTAGAATGTACGAAGTTTCAAGTGTACCCTTCACTGTTTTGTTGGGAAAGGATGGTAAGATAATTAAAACAAATTTGAGAGGTCCTGCATTGGAAGCAGAATTGGTTAAAATTTTTGGGCACTAAATCTCCTTGAAAAAATCCGAGCATCATATTGCCTATTTCGCATCTGATTTTCACCTAGGAACTCCGAATGAAAAAAGCAGCAAAGAACGGGAAAAAAAAATTCTTTCGTGGCTTAATGAAGTTCAAAAAGACGCAACCCATTTATTTCTGGTTGGTGATGTTTTTGATTTTTGGTTTGAATACAAACACATAATCCCTAAAGGTTTTGTAAGAATTCAAGCTAAACTAGCTGATCTCGTTGAAGCTGGTATTCACGTGCATCTGTTTCATGGAAATCACGACATGTGGATGTTTGATTATTTCTCGAAAGAACTTGGCGTAACTATTCATTCGAATGAATTTGAGATTGAATTAAACGGTAAGAAGTTATTCATTGCTCATGGAGATGGAATTGGACCTGGCGATCGTGGTTATAAGTTCATAAAAAAAATATTTAGAAATAAATTTTGCCAATGGCTATTTGCCCGGTTGCATCCTAATTTCGGCCTTGGACTTGCCAACCATTTTTCTAAGTCAAGCAGAAAAAAAACTGGCCATCTAGATGAAGAATTTAAAGGAATGGAACGTGAATGGATTTTTCAATTTTTAAAAAATGAACATTCAAAATTCAAAGCCGACACTTATATTTTTGGTCATCGACACCTACCACTTTTCGTTAAAGAAGAGGAATTCCAATATATAAATTTAGGTGAATGGTTAAGCAAATGTTCCTATGCTAAATTCTCTGAAAAAGGATGGGAATTACTACAATGGAAGGAAAACCAAGTTTTGCCGTTAACTTCTGCTCATTTACTATGATTATTGAAATTGAAAATGAATCCGCTTTAAAACAAGCTGCGGAAAAACTTATTTCAACGTTTGGGCTTGGCGTCTATGCCTTCAAAGGTGATATGGGTGTGGGAAAAACGACTTTCATAAGAAATATTCTGCATCACTTAGGAATTGCTGACTTTGAGGGCTCACCGACCTTTGCTATAATTCAATGTTACGAAGGAACAAATTTAATTTACCATTTAGATTGTTATCGCATTGAAAATCAAGCCGAGGGATTCGATATTGGGTTATTTGAACTTTTTACTGATTCTGCCTATTTTTTTATAGAATGGCCAGAAAAAATTGAATCATTTCTTCCAACTAACGTAATTTGGGTGTATATTCGTAAGGAAGAGCATAGCGAAAAAAGAATCATTGAAATAACACATGATAACCAACCCTGAAATATTGCAGTCATTACTTCATCAAGGAAGTTTGAGCCCTCAAGAGGAAATGCTTGAAATTAAGAAGAAAAAAGGTGAACTGTTTATAGGTATACCAAAAGAAATTTCTTTTCAAGAAAGAAGGGTCGCACTTGTACCGGAAGCAGTTTCACTTTTAATTGCTAATGGTCACAGGGTTAGAATTGAACACAACGCCGGCGAAGGAGCGAATTTCAATGACCATGACTACAGTGAAGCAGGTGGAGAAATTTGTCACGACCCTAAACAAATTTATGAATGTGACATAATACTTAAAGTAGCACCACCTACCGAAGAAGAAATCGATATGATGGTTGGAAACCAAACGTTTATTTCTGCTCTTCAATTAGCTATCCAACCAAAACAAATCCTTCAGAAATTAATGTCCAAGAAGATTACAGCCATCGCGTGGGATTATGTTCGCGATGAAGAGGGAGTTTTTTCTGCCGTGAGAACACTTGGAGAAATTGCGGGAACAACTTCTATTTTAGTGGCTGGTGAATTATTGAGCAGCTTTTCATCTGGTAAAGGAATGATGTTAGGAGGAATAGCCGGTGTTCAACCAACAGAGGTGGTAATTATTGGAGCGGGAACGGTCGGTGAATTTGCCTCTCGATCAGCAATTGGGCTTGGTGCCTCCGTTAAAGTTTTTGATAATTCTCTTTCGAGATTAAGAAGGCTCCAAAACGATATTGGTTCACGCGTGTATACGTCAATTATTCAACCTAAAGTTTTAGCAAAAGCAATTCGCAGAGCTGACGTTGTGATCGGAGCATTAAGAAGCCCTATTGGCAAATCTCCTTGCGTTGTGACAGAAAGTATGATAGAATCAATGAAGGAAGGATCCGTAGTCGTCGATGTGAGCATAGATCAAGGTGGTTGTTTTGAAACTTCTCGTGTTACCAATCATAATGAACCAACTTTCATTAAACATGGCGTGATACATTATTGTGTTCCAAATATTGCCTCAAGGGTTTCACGAACTGCTTCGTTTGCCTTATCTAATATCTTTTCACCCCTAATTTTAGAAATGGGAGATAAAGGTGGAGTTTCGGAATTAATACGCGCTCAAAGAGGATTTAGAAATGGCGTGTACGTTTACAGAGGGATTTTAACAAATGAAGTGCTGGGAAGAGCATTTGATTTAAAATATAAAAACATTGAACTTCTCTTACCAGGGATTTAATGCTACCGTTTCCTGTTCTTACTTTACCTCCTGCACGCTTAGACATAAAGAAAAATAATGACCAATATTTTGTCAGATGTCTGGTGAGAAAAAAATGGATAAAACTTACGCCAGAAGAATGGGTACGCCAACATTACATTTTCTACCTAGTTAATAATCTTAATATTCCAATTTCTTGCGTTAGTGTAGAAAAAGCCATCCAATATGGAGAATTAACTAAAAGATGGGATATTCTAGTTTATTCAAGGTCACATACTCCGCTAATTCTTATTGAATGTAAAGCTCCACATATTGTACTTTCGAATAAAACCCTTTTTCAACTCTTCACCTATCAACATGTAATTCAAGGTGAATATTTAGGAATAAGTAATGGAATCGATCATTCATTTTATTCCATTGATGCTGAAGGCGACAAAAAATTGGTTGAAATTACAAGTTTTCCTTCTTGGAACTAGTTTTGCATATAATTCCACTCTCCTGATTTCATTTTCTTATATTCTCTCGATAAATAGGCTAACTGTAAACGCATTTTATCCATGGATTCTTCTGTTTCTGGAGTTAGCGTTTGCTTACGAAGTTTTAGTTGCATTTTCATGAACATGGCGTGCAATAATACCTCAACTTCATGATGACGTTCTAATTTTGACTTGATCTTAAAGGCTTGAATATCATCATGACAAGCTTCACACAAACCCTTGTATTTTTCATCATTTACTAAAGTAATTAATGTATTGTGAAGGTAGATCAACTCCAAAACGATTTCTTTTAATTCTTCTAAATGACCGCTTTTTTCTATCCCTTGAGACTTCATTTCGCTCATAAAATTTCGATAAAAAGCTCTTAAATCTTTGATTTCTGCATTTTCAGCATCTCCTTCTCCCGTAAACAAGCTCAACACTGTTGATTCGTCAAAAGATAAGGACCGAATTAACTCCTCTATTTGGTACATTAAGAGAATATACTCTGCGATATTCTCACTTTTTTTATTGTTCGGATGCATTTTCGTTTTTAGTTCTTACCAAATTGATCTTGGTTCTCGTTGAGGTAATTGATAAATTCTCTTGTAACATCCATCGATGGGTTAATATAAGTGAACTGACCACCTTTACTGTGAGCAATGAGCACATCTATTTTATGCTTCTCTGAATATTTTTTACCGATTCCTTCAATTTTTTTATCTATAATCTCTAATTTCTTAGCCATGTCTTCTTGAATTCTAGCGCCTTCAGATTGCTGATATTTCATAATATCCTCTTGCATTTTTTGAGCCTTTTGTTGTACCGCTATCATGTCGTTTTCAGATAAAAGTCCCTTTTTAGCTTCAGCATCTTTTTGAATTAAATATTTTTCATACACTGCAGTTCGCTTTTCAACTTCCTTCTGAAATGCGAGTTGACGTTGAGAAACCACTTCGTCTTGTTGTTTGTAATACTTAAATTGAGAACGCAAACTATCCAATTGATAATAAGCAATTTTTAATCCGGACGTATCCTTAGATACGACTGCAGGAACTGTGTTCTTTTCTTCTTTTTTCTCTGGTTGAGATTCATTTCCACAAGCAAATAACACGAGGGAACATAAAACAATGAGGTAACTTCTTTTCATTTAAGTGATTTTTGTATTTCCGTCCAATCCGAACGCATCGCTAAAAAACGTTGAAATGCATTTGGCAGAAGATTATTAATTATTTGATTCTCCAATTTATCAAGGTTCTCAACTTCTTGAACATGTATTTTATACAGCTGTTCAAACATTCCCAACTCAATTTTTACAATATACTTGTCATTATACTGATGGAGTTGAATTAAAAACCTATCATGCGGTATTTGTTTTATCAAACGCATGTTACAAAAATAGGAATTCTCACTAAGTTAAATGATGTGCTCTAATTTAATTTCAGAAATTTCAAAAGGAACTTTCAACATGTGAGCATAATCTTTACCGACTTCTTTCATGTCAGCATCCTCTGCGTAATAATGCCACTTCACTTCTGCCGTTTTTCCTTGTTGAACCATGTCGTTTAATTTGTACAACAGATGTAGAAGCTCCTTGCTAGATGAAGTGTTTAGGTAATCTATTTGAATATTTATGGTAGTGTGACTAGCTGGATTTTTCACGTAATCACTAAACCATTCTTGTATTCTCCCCCAAAATTCAGCACTGTTTTCTGGAATGCATTTTCCTGTAATTTCAATTGAACCCTGAGGATTTAAGAGAATCATCGGGGTGGTATTCGTTGCTATAATTTCAATATATTCCATACGATAAGAGTCGGAAAGTTACTGCTATTTTAATTAATTGAAAAATCAATTTATTCACACATCGCTACAATCTTAATATTAAAAGACTCATATCTTGTTGATTTCATGATAAATAATCACTCTGCTAAAACAAATTATTGTATTTTTTTTATTATTTTTTTTTTGAGCGTATTGAATAATCAGAATTTTATTCTAATTTCGACCCTAATAACGGTTTTATAAACCTATAAATTACAACGTTTTAACCATTTATGACCAGTATTTTTGTTGCCAAGTTAGATTTTGGCGTTACGAATGAGCAATTAAAGTCGCTATTCGAGCAACACGGAAAAGTAGCTAAAGCCAGTGTTGCAGTTGACAGAGAAACAGGGAAATCAAGAGGATTTGGATTTGTTGAAATGCCTGATGAAATTGAGGCTCAAACGGCAATTCGAGCACTTGATGGTTTTCATGTAAACGGACGACCGATAGCCGTAAAGCAAGCAGAAGATAGATCGGCTAATAAAGGACAAGCCAATCCATCGAAACCGAATTACAGCGGCAACAATAACACGTCGAACAGAAAAGAAGAATATTCGAGACCCAAATCGGAATATACGCCTCCGCCGGTTACACTAGATGTTTTTCCTCCTGATGCTTTTAAAACGGATCAGCGTAAAAAAGGGAAAGAAAAAACGAAAGCCGAATTAGACGCAGAAATAAGAGCCAAAAAACTGAAAGTAGATGCACAAAGCAAAAAGGCTAATAAATACAATAAATTCTACGAGGAGGACGATGACGACTTAGATCCAGATCTTTTCTCCTATCGCAAAAAAGACGAAGAAGATTTCTTTGACGACGAAGAAGATGACGATATTTAGTCATCAGCCGTATTAATAATTAATTTTGTGGGATGTCAAATTCGTTTTCAAGTAAGTTGAAACATCCTGTTTTTAAGGTTATTTCTCAAGTAATTGAAGAAACTAACCAGCCAGCATTTGTAATCGGAGGATTTGTACGTGATCTCATTTTAGAAATTCCTTCAAAAGATATTGATGTTGTAACTGTTGGCGATGGTACTGCTTTTGCCAAACGGGTTGCTGAAATACTTCGGGTAAAAAAAATTACAACCTTTAAAAATTACGGTACTGCACATTTTAAATACAAAGACTTAGATATCGAATTTGTTGGTGCACGAAAAGAATCATACCACAGTGAATCAAGAAATCCTAGTACTGAACTCGGTTCCTTAAGTGACGACCAATTACGCCGCGATTTCACCATAAATGCTCTCGCCTTTGATTTGAGTAAAAGTAATTTCGGTGAACTCATAGATCCATTTAACGGATTAATTGATCTTGAAAAAGGAATAATTAAAACACCAACAGATCCAAAAACAACTTTTAGTGATGATCCTCTGCGCATGCTTAGAGCCATTCGTTTCGCTACTCGTCTTAATTTTTCAATTGAAATTTCATGTTTAGAAGCCATTAAAGAAAATTGTGAAAGGATTTCAATTGTATCAAAAGAACGGATTTCAGAGGAATTGAATAAAATGATCTTAACAGAAACCCCTTCGCGTGCATTCAAATTATTAAAAAGTACCAATCTATTACCCTTGATTTTCCCTGAAATGGAAAGCTTGTGTGGTATTGAAACAATTAATGGCAAAAGTCACAAGGACAATTTCATTCACACCTTACAAGTACTAGATAATTTAAGTTTAAATACCGATTCACTTTGGTTGAGATGGGGTGCAATTTTACACGATATTGCCAAACCACCAACCAAACGCTTTGACCCTAAAATTGGATGGACTTTTCATGGGCATGAAGAGCTTGGAGCTAGAATGGTTCCTCGTATTTTTAAAGCTATGAAATTACCCCTCGACAATAAAATGAAATATGTCCAGAAACTTGTGCGACTACATTTACGGCCTATTGCCTTAGTAAAAGGTTCTGTAACCGACTCTGCGATTCGCCGATTGTTACATGAAGCTGGAGATGATATTGAGGATTTAATGCTCTTGTGCAATGCAGATATTACATCAAAAAACGAATTCAAGGTTAAAAAATATCGAGAAAATTTTCAACTCGTTTCACAAAAATTAAAAGCTGTCGAGGAAAAAGATAAAATTCGAAATTTCCAACCTCCAATTAGTGGTGAATACATAATGAATACTTACAAAATCGGTCCTTGCGCTGAAATTGGTGCAATTAAAAATAGTATCAAAGAAGCAATACTTGAAGGTGAAATAGCAAATAATTTTGAAGAAGCGTTAGCGCTCATGTTAAAATTAGGTGAACAACATGGATTAAAGGCACCAGAAATGCCTTCGGTCTAAAATTAGTTTGTATATTTACATGAAGATCCAACGCGCATATGCCAGGCCTTAAATTCAGAGTACTTCTAGACACCGATAAAAACGAAGAAATTTTTCGCGACATATTAATTCGTGACACCGATAATTTTGAGTCACTTTTTCAATCCATTGTAAAAGCGTTTAATTTCAAGGGTGATCAAATGGCATCTTTTTATGTCTCAAATGATAGCTGGGACAAAGGTCATGAAATTAGCCTTATGGATATGTCTTACGACGACGACAGTATCGATGCTCTTCCAGGGGTAATGAAAAATGCCATAATAAAGGATTTTCTTGAGGAACCAGATCAGAAATTCATACTTGTTTATGATTTTATGAAAATGTGGATATTTTTGGTAGAATTGATTGGATTCGATAGAATAGAACCAGAATCTCCAGAAATCATTTTGGCTGTAGGCACCCCTCCAATTGAAAGCACTAAGGAAATGTTGGATGAAAGTATGTTTTCGAGTGAAGATGCTGGGGTGGCAGACTATGAAGAAGAGGACGAACTTGGCTTCAACGACTTTAACGATGACTACTCCGATGATGACCTCGCGGATTACAATGAAGAATTTTATTGATGAATAAATTGAAAGGAGATCCAGTTGGTAAAGCTATTTTGGATTATTCCAAATCTCGAAAACCTGCAGATATTATTGTACATTCTGACTTGTGCGAAGATGATATTATCCC
>JACCEA010615813.1_pt1 | contig 29988 bp, 25 predicted proteins | sample 7449851 | NCBI WGS metagenome assembly JACCEA01 (sample SAMN15323453, study PRJNA562643) | freshwater metagenome | isolation source: river surface water | place: USA:Blue River Watershed | collected 2017-08-18
ATAATTATTTCTTAAATGAGTTGGGTATTTCTATGATCTATCCGAACGTTCGTGGATCAACAGGTTATGGCAAAACTTTTTTAGATGCCGACAATGGTTTTAAAAGAGAAGAATCTGTGAAAGATATTGGAGCTCTATTAGATTATATTAAAACACATAATGATTTAGATGCAGATAGAGTAATGGTTATGGGTGGAAGTTATGGTGGATATATGTCATTAGCTGTTGCCTACAATTACAGTGACAAAATTAGATGTGCTATTGATATTGTTGGCATTTCGAATTTCAATACTTTCATGAAAAATACAGAAGCTTACAGAAGAGATTTAAGAAGAGTAGAATATGGTGATGAAAGAGACCCGAAGATGGCAGAATTTTTTGAGCAAATTGCTCCATTAAATCATACTGATAAAATTAGAAAACCAATGTTTATCATTCAGGGTGGAAATGACCCTAGAGTACCATTATCAGAGGCAGAACAAATGAAAGAAAAGATTAAATCGAACGGAGGAGTAATTTGGTATTTGATGGCAAAAGATGAAGGTCACGGATTTAGAAAAAAGAATAACGTTGACTATCAATTTTATTCAACGATTGAATATATAAAGAGGTATTTATTAAATTAAAAAATTATGAGAAAATTTCTACGCTCATTAATTGCTTTATTATTTATTTCAAATATTTTATATGCACAATTAACACATATTGATACTACATTTAATGTGGGTACTGGTGCTAGTAATGTTGTAAATAAAATAAATATTCAAAGCACAGGTAAAATAATTTTATCAGGAGATTTCCAAACATTTAATGGCACTAGCAATAAAAGAATTGTTAGATTATTATCGAATGGAACAGTTGATAACAATTTTACATCAGGCTTAGGTGTAGAAGGTCCGGTTAGAGCATCAGCATTACAACCCAATGATAAATTAATTATTGGTGGTTTGTTTAATTCATACAATACAACTTCAATCAAAAATTTAGCAAGAATAAATGCTGACGGTACTATTGACAATACTTTCAATACTGGTGTAGGTCCGAATAATGAAGTCTTTGAAATATTTCTACAAAAAGATGGTAAAGTATTAATAGCTGGGTTTTTTAGCAAGTACAACAATGTAAATTACAATGGCTTTGTTAGATTAAATTCAGACGGTAGTATTGATACAAATTTTTTAATAGGAGCAGGCACTAATTTAGCACCAGATTGTTTTGCACAACAGAAGAACAACATGTTGTTAATAGGTGGTCCATTTTTAAGATACAAAGGAATTAATGTAAACAAACTAATAAGAATAGACTTAAATGGTAATTTAGATACCACATTCAATACTGGTTTTATTTCTGGCAACGTAAATGAAATATTAGTTTTACCTGATGATAGAATTATAATAGCAGGCACATTTTCAAGTATAAATGGTAAACCTGCAAATAGAATTGCGAGACTATTAAGCAATGGTAATTTAGATACTACATTCAATGCAAATTTTTCGAGTCGAATTAGAGCAATGCATTTACAGAAAGATGGTAAAATTATTTTAGTAGGAGATTTTACAACAGTTAATTCACAAACAGTGCAACGCTTGGTAAGGTTAAATAAAGATGGAAGTATTGATAATACTGTTTATGTAGGAACGAATGGAAGCATATATGATGTTGCAGAGCAACAAGATCAAAGTATAATTATTGCTGGAAATTTCACACAATCAACACAAGTTGGTACACCAAATACGAACAATAGTAATAAAGTTGTAAGAATAAAAAATACATATAATATAACACCACCGTGTGTTTCAGCAACGGCACCTACAACAGATGCAGACACTACAATTTTTTTATGTAAACCTAAATTATTAACCATAAATATAATTGCAGGTCAATTAAATTCAGGTAGTAATTGGTTTTGGTATAAAGACAGTTTGAATGGTCCATTCATAGACTCAGGTTTGTCAATAAATATTTTGCCACAAAGTTCAGCAATGTATTATGTAACTGCCGGACTTACCTGCAACGATACTATAAAGAAATACGATTCATTTAGTGTGATACTGAGTGACACTATGAGTAAAACAGTTTACATAGGTTCAGCAAGTTTAGGAGCTGATGAAGGCAACGCAATTTCATATCAGTGGTATCGATGTGATAGTGGAATGCAAATGTTAGTCGGTGATACAGGTAGATATTATACCCCAATGAATTCTGGTAACTATGCTGTTGTTATGACTAATAACTTCGGATGTGTGGATACCAGTTACTGTGTTAACTATATTACAGGTTCTGTATTTGTAAACAATGTTAAAAAGTTAAACATCGTTAATCCGGTTAATTATAAAATTAATTTACCAAATCATATTAATTTCAGAGAAATAGAAATAATTTCAAGTATAGGACAAAAGGTATATGTGTTTGAGGGAACTCAAAATGAATATCAAATAGATGTAAGTTTCTTAAGATCCGGAATTTATTATTTGCGAGCAATAGATGATAAAAACGAGGTTTATTTTGAAAAAATATTAATTCTAAATGAATAGTAGAAAATGTCACGATTGTAATGTCTTAAAATTCAGCATCTAAAGGTTTTAAAAAATATTAAATTAGAATCAATCTAAATTTTTATAGATAATCAAGAAATAACACATTATAGATACATTTGCGGTTAAGAGTGTAATTAGAAAAAATTCAATTATGAGTAAAAGTAAACTGTTCAAAACATCGATTGGGAAGAAATTAATAATGGGCTTAACAGGCTTATTTTTGATTTCTTTTTTGTTAGTACACGTTGGTATTAACTCCCTGATATTTTTTAATGATGGCGGACATAAGTTTGAGGAAGCAGCAGAGTTCATGGGTACTAATTGGTTAATTAGAACTATGGAAGTAGGCTTAATGTTAGGTTTATTGCTCCACATTGTAGATGGTTTATTGTTGTGGTCAGAAAACAACAAGGCAAGACCAGTTAAATATGCTTATACTAATGCAGCAGCAAACAGTACTTGGTATTCAAGATCAATGGGATTATTAGGAACATTGTTACTAATCTTTTTAATACTTCATTTAAAACATTTTTGGGTAGTAAGTAGATTTACTGACGCTATTACAAGTGGTAAGCAAACTTTATATTATGAAATGCAAATGGTATTTCAGAGTTTACCTGTTGTTATAGTTTATGTTTTAGCAATGGTATCATTATCATACCACTTAATGCATGGATTTGCTTCAGCATTTCAGTCATTAGGTATGAATCACAAAAAATATACTCCAACAATAAAGACTATAGGTTACGCATTTTCAATAATCGTACCGTTACTATTCGCATTAATGCCAATAGCTTTACATTTTGGTTGGGTAAAATAATTAAACAGTAAAAAATATCTAAGACATGTCAATATTAGATTCAAAAATACCAGAAGGAGCATTAGAGCAGAAGTGGACAAAATATCGTTCAACTGTTCCATTAGTAAATCCTTCGAACAAAAGAAATTTAGAAGTTATAGTTGTAGGTTCAGGTTTAGCGGGTGCATCAGCTGCATCTTCGTTAGCAGAACTTGGTTATAAAGTAAAAGTATTTTGCTTTCAAGATTCACCTCGTAGAGCGCATTCAATTGCAGCGCAAGGTGGTATCAATGCTGCAAAAAATTATCAAAATGATGGTGACTCAGTTTACCGTTTATTTTATGATACCATTAAAGGTGGTGACTATAGAGCGAGAGAAGCAAACGTTTATCGTTTAGCAGATGTTAGTAGTAGCATCATTGATCAATGTGTTGCACAAGGTGTACCATTTGCACGTGAATACGGAGGATTACTTTCGAATAGATCTTTCGGTGGTACTCAAGTACAAAGAACATTTTATGCAGCTGGTCAAACAGGTCAGCAATTATTATTAGGAGCATATTCATCTTTACAACGTCAAGTAGGTATGGGTACAGTAAAAATGTACACAAGACATGAGATGTTAGAAGTTGTAAAAATTGATGGCGTATGTAGAGGTATTATCGCAAGAAATTTGGTGAATGGTAAATTAGAAAGACACTTCGGACATGCTGTATTATTATGTACAGGTGGTTACGGTAACGTATTCTATTTATCTACAAACGCAATGGGTTCAAATGTTACAGCTGCATGGAAAGCACATAAGCAAGGAGCATTATTTGGCAACCCATGTTTCACACAAATTCACCCAACATGTATTCCGGTTTCAGGTGATCATCAATCAAAATTGACATTGATGTCTGAGTCGTTAAGAAATGATGGTAGAATTTGGGTACCTAAAAAACAAGGAGATACTCGTAACCCTAACGATATACCTGAAGAAGAAAGAGATTATTATTTAGAAAGAAGATACCCAGCGTTTGGAAACTTAGTACCAAGAGACGTTGCATCAAGAGCAGCTAAAGAAAGATGCGATGCAGGTTATGGTGTAGGTGCTTCAAAAATGGCTGTGTACTTAGATTTCGCTTATAACATTAAGAGATATGGTACTGTAGAAGCAAACAAGCGTAATATTGCGAATGCTTCTGAAGAAGAAATCATCAAAATGGGTAAGGAAGTTGTGAAAGAGAAGTATGGTAACTTGTTTGATATGTATCAACAAATTACTGGTGAAAACCCATATGAACAACCAATGAGAATTTACCCAGCAGTTCACTACACAATGGGTGGTTTATGGGTTGATTATAATTTAATGACAACTGTGCCTGGCTTATATGCATTGGGAGAAGCAAACTTCTCAGATCACGGTGCAAACAGATTGGGAGCCTCTGCATTAATGCAAGGTTTAGCTGATGGATACTTTGTTATACCTTATACAATCGGAGCGTACTTATCAAAAGAAATTAGTACAAAAGCAATTCCAACAGATCATGAAGCTTTCGTTGAAGCAGAGAATAGAGTTAAAGAGCAAATCAATAAATTATTCTCAATTAAAGGAACTAAAACTGTTGATAGCTTCCACAAAAGATTAGGTAAAATCATGTGGGATAAATGTGGTATGGCGCGTAATGAAAAAGGATTAAAAGAAGCAATTGCTGAAATTCAACAATTGAAAAAAGAATTCTGGTCAGATGTTCGTGTACCAGGTTCAGCAGATGAATTTAATCCGGAGTTAGAAAAAGCAGGTAGAGTTGCAGACTTTATTGAATTAGGTGAATTGATGTGCTTTGATGCATTAGATAGAAACGAATCATGTGGTGGTCACTTCAGAGAAGAATATCAAACTGAAGAAGGTGAAGCATTACGTGACGACGAAAACTTTGCATACGTTGCAGCATGGGAATATAAAGGTGAAGGTCAAGCACCACAATTACACAAAGAAGAGCTGAAATATGAAAATATTAAAATCGCTCAGAGATCGTATAAGTAAGATTTAGAGAAACAATATTTTTTAATTATAGTTATTGGTAATTAAGTTATTATCAATTTAGGTTTTGGAAGTGAGGTGGATATGGAGAGTTTTGAAGAATTAGAATGTTGGAAACTAGGAACATTTATTAGAAGAAATATTTCTGAAAAATGTAAATCATTTCCAGCTACTGAAAAGTTTAACTTAACGAGTCAAATAATCAGATGTTCTCGGTCGGTTACAAATAATATTGCAGAGGGATACGGGAGGTATCACTATCAAGAAAATATACAATTTTGCAGACAATCAAGAGGTTCATTATTTGAATTAATAGATCATTTGATAATTGCATTAGATGAAGGATATATAGACGAGTCTTGGTATAAGAGTACGAAGGCAGATATATTGAAATGTATTAAAATATTAAACGGATATATTAAGTACTTAGTTAATTCGAAGGGTACTTAATATACTTAATAACGATTAACTTAATTTTTTCTCATATGAGTAACGGAAACATGAATCTAACCTTAAAGGTGTGGAGACAAAAGAATACAAATGCTGAAGGTAAATTAGTTACTTATCAAGTAAAAGAAATTTCACCTGATATGTCATTCTTAGAGATGATTGACGTTTTGAACGAGCAATTAATTTCTAAAAATGAAGAGCCGATTGCATTTGATCATGATTGTCGTGAAGGTATTTGCGGAATGTGCAGCATGTACATCAACGGCAGACCTCATGGTCCGAAAGATAAAGTAACAACTTGCCAATTACATATGCGTTCATTCAAAGATGGTGATACTATCGTAATTGAACCATGGAGAGCACAAGCTTTCCCTGTAATAAAAGATTTAGCAGTTGATAGATCAGCATTTGATAGAATTATTTCTGCAGGTGGTTTCATCTCAGTTAATACAGGAAATGCTCGTGACGCAAACAGTTTACCAATTGGTAAAGAAGAAGCAGATTTAGCATTTGATGCTGCAGCTTGTATAGGTTGTGGTGCTTGTGTTGCTGCATGTAAGAATGCTTCAGCTATGTTATTCGTTTCTGCAAAAGTTTCTCAATTAGCATTATTACCACAAGGACAACCTGAGAGATACATGAGAGTTCAAAACATGGTAGCTCAAATGGATGCTGAAGGATTTGGTAATTGTACTAATACTGGTGCTTGCGAAGCTGAATGTCCGAAAGGAATTTCATTATCTAATATTGCTAGAATGAATAGAGATTTCTTAACTGCCTCTATAGCTTCTAATAATTAATTATAAATATTATTAAATAAAAAAGGTCTTGAATTTTTTCAAGACCTTTTTTATTTCTGGTATTGTTAATCAAAATTTATGGGGAGAGAAAAAAGCACATCTACTTTCTTTCCATCTTTTTCTCCGGGTTGCCAATTAGGCATATTATTAATTACTCTTAAAGCTTCTTTATCACACTCATCGTTTAAACTTTTAACAATTTTCGCTTGGGTAACTTTACCAACTTTATCAATAATAAAAGAAACGACTACCTTACCTTTCACCTTATCTTTTTTAGATTGAGAAGGGTACTTTATACTTTTACTCAAATACTTTACTAATGCAACTTGACCACCAGGGTATTCAGGCATTTTATCGACATATACAAAGGCACCATCATTCGACTGAGCTAATATTGGCTGAATAGAAATGAATGATATTAAGAGTATAAATATTGATTTCATTTTTTAAATATATGTATAATCATTTGTAAATCAATGTTAAATTATTTACATTTAGTCATGCGTAAGCAACTAAAACCATACTTCTTATACTTATTTTTTACTATAACGTTACAAGTATTTCTAACGAATCAGTTATTTGCGTTTGAGAAAAATCAAATTGACCTAAGAGAAGAGTATGGTCAAAATAAAAATTTCATAGATAAAGTTGAATTACCTGCATTAATTGCACTTAGTTTTTTTCCTGAATTAAAAAACACTCCAATTACTTTTGAATACAGAAAGATTAAAACTACCATGTCAACAAGACCACATATGGGTCAGTTTTTAATCAGTAATCGAACTTATGTAATTTATATTAATTCTCAGGCCAAAGAACTTGGTGGAGTATCTTTTGATGAATTAGGTTTACAAGAACAGATTGGAATTATTGCACATGAGTTATCACATATTGTAGATTATCAAAAAAGAAAAACTTTTTCAATGTTGAAATGCGGATTATACTATAGTATTTTTGAGCATTATCATAGAACATTAGAAAGAAATACAGATTTACTTGTTATACAAAAAGGCTTAGCGCATCAATTGTACGCTTTTAGTAATTATGTATTAAATAAATCTTCAGCATCTCCTCAATACAAAGAATTTAAGAGAAAAAATTACTTGTCTCCTGAAGAAATTTCAGATTATTTATAATCCTGCATTCTTGCAGTTGAACTATTACATTTTAAAGCCTAAATTGCTGTTCTTATTAAATAATGAAAGAGATGACGGCAAGTGAGATAAAAAGCTCAGCATTTGAGCTTGCAGAAAGATTTATAAATCATACCAATAGACATGTATTTTTAACTGGTAAAGCTGGTACTGGTAAAACAACATTTTTAAAATACATTACTCAAAAGACACATAAAAAAACAATTATTGCTGCACCAACAGGTATTGCCGCATTAAATGCTGGTGGTGTTACTTTGCACTCGCAGTTTCAATTGCCATTAGCATCTTTTATTCCAACCAAACAAGAGTTTCATACGCATCTAAATGCGAACTTTGAAACGCAATCGACCATACTACGTCACCTTAGAATGTCGAACGATAAAAGATCTATAATTCGAGAAGCAGAACTTTTAATTATAGATGAGGTGAGTATGTTGAGAGCTGATATTCTTGATGCAATTGATCATATTTTAAAACACATCCGAAGAAATCAAAAATCTTTCGGTGGACTACAAGTTTTATTTATAGGAGATATGATGCAGTTGCCACCAATTGTAAAAGATTCTGAATGGGATGTGCTTTCAAAGTATTATTCAAATATATTTTTCTTCAATGCAAAGGTTTTAGAAAAAGATAAACCTGTATATATTGAACTTGATACAATTTATAGACAATCTGATAAAATATTCACTGATATTTTAAATAAAATTAGATATAATGAATTAACAGAAGATGATATAAATTATCTAAATACTTTTTATAAAAAAGACATACCTGAAAATTTATCTGAGTACATAACTCTTACTACACATAATGCAAGAGCAGACAGTATTAATAAAGAAGAGTTGAATAAGTTAAGAAGTCAATCTTTTTTTTACGAAGCTAAAATTGATAATGATTTCCCAGACCATATAATTCCGAATGAAAAAAAATTGGAATTAAAAGTTGGAGCTCAAGTGATGTTTTTGAAAAATGATCATTCAAGTTCTAAACTTTATTATAATGGAAAAATTGGTATTGTACATGAATTAGCTAAAGATTCAATAAAAGTTAAAATTGATAATGATGTGATAATTGATGTTAAACCTTTTGACTGGGAGAATATAAAATATTCAGTAGATGATGTTAGTAAAGAAATTAAAGAAGAAGTAATTGGTTCGTACTCTCAATATCCGTTGAAATTAGCCTGGGCAATTACGATTCATAAGAGCCAAGGATTGACTTTTGATAAAGCAATTATTGATGTTAAAAATGTATTTACTTCGGGGCAATCATATGTTGCGTTTTCAAGGCTTAGAAATTTAGAGGGCTTAATATTGTCATCTCCATTTTCATCTAATATTATAAAGCATAATGAAACGATTGTTGATTACGAGAAAAATAGATTAGCATCAGATATTGCTTATGATATTCTCATGGAAGAATCATGGCAGTACATTTCTGATTTCAACAAACTTGCATTTGATTTTCATGCGGTATACAATGCATTAAACAAACACATTGATTCTATTAAAAAAGAAGATGTAGTGTATGAAATTTTAAAAGAATCAAGCTTGCAAATATTTTTTAGTTTTCAAAAAGAATTAGAGATAGCTGATAAGTTTAAGCAGCAGTTGAATAACTTGTTTTTTGCAAAAGATATAAACACTTTATATGTAAGATTAAATGATGCGAAAAATTATTTCGAGAAAAATTTAAAAGAAATTTGTTTAAATATAAAGACACAGATTGAAATACTTGCCAAACTGAAAAAAGTAAAAGCTTTTATTACCGAGCTTGAAGAGTTAGAATCGTTAATATTTCAAAAAATTCAACAAATAAATAAATCATGTCATATTGTTGAAGCATATCTATTCAAAAAAGACTTAAGCAAAAATGATATTAAAAATTCTTTAAACATTGAATGGAGAGAGTCAAAATCAAAACCAGTAAAAGCAGAGAAGTCTAAACCTGAAAAACCTAAAAGCGAAAAACGTAAAGTAGTAAAAGGAGACAGTGTATTAGAAACTTTTGAACTTTATAACAAAGGGTTTAATATAGAGGAAATAGCAGCGACGAGAGGATTAAAAAAGGTTACTATATACAGTCATTTGAATGAGTTGATCTCAAGAGAAGAAATTAAAATTGAAGATGTTATGACAGCAGAAAGAATTGAGCCAATAAAAGATTGTATTGTAAAGAATGATCAAAAGACATTAACAGAATTAAAAACAATATTAGGCTCTGACTATACTTTCGAAGAAATCAGATTAGTTAAAACAAGTCTTAAATAAAAAAAGGAGCTTATGCTCCTTTTTTTATTTTATAATAGAAATTTGTTTTATCTGGTTCAACATCTTCTAACTTGCAATTATTATAAATTATAGATTGTTTTTCATTCTTGATAAGAATTCTTTCTCTCTTACCTTTAACCAAAATCTCTATTGGCATCTCAAAATCTTTAACATCTGTATTCCAGTTATAGTCAATAATTAGATTTCCATTTTCTACTCTACTATTCCAATCTAATTCAGGTATAGATGAGTATTTAAGATATTGATCAAAGAGTTTATTTAAATTTTGCCCTGATTTTTTATTCATAAAATTTAATACATCTTCTGTATTTAAATTCTTATGTCTATAGCTTACCTGTAAATCATAAATAATAGACCACCACAATTCATCATTATTGATTACAGATCTTAGTGTATGTAAGAACTGCGCACCTTTAGGGTACATGTCTCCACTACCTTCTTCGTTTACTCCGTAAGGGCCAATTATAGGCTCTTTGTTTTGAATACCACCCCTTATGCCTCTTAGATATTTTAAAGCACTTTCTTTGCCATATAATTCTTCAAGGTAAACAACTTCTGAATATTGACCGAAGCCCTCATGTATCCACATATCTGCAATATCGTATGAGGTTAATGAATTTCCCCACCACTCGTGTGCAGTTTCGTGAATAATGATATAATCAAATTTTAATCCCTCACCAGAGCCAGACAAATCGAAACCCATATAGCCATTTTTATATGCGTTGCCATATGCTACACAACTTTGATGTTCCATACCTAAGTATGGCGTTTCAACTAATTTATATCCGTCTTTATAAAATGGATATGGAGAGAATCTCTTTTCAAATGCATCGAGCATTGGCTTTACTTGCTCAAATTGCTTGCGAGCTTTTGCTTCGTTATCTTTTAAAACATAATAATCAAGTGTTAATATTTCCGAATTTATTTTACTCGTATAGGTATCTGTCCAATGATAATAATCTGCTATGTTTATACTTACGTTGTAATTATTAATCGGATGGTTCACTTTCCATGTTCTTTTGGTATAACCATCTTTCATATCAATTTTTGAGACCAATCTGCCGTTAGACACTTCTTCTAAATCACTTGCTGAAGTAACTCTTATTTCCATGCTATCGGGTTCATCACTTTGATGATCTTTATTTGGCCACCACAAACTTGCACCAGTACCCTGACAAGCAACCCCTACCCATGGTTTACCATTCTTATCTTTCTTAAATACTAATCCACCATCCCAAGGTGCACGTTTAGCTATGGTCGGATTTCCTTCATAGAATATAGTAATGGAATGCTTGCTACCTTTTTTTAATGTTTCTGGGAAACTTACAAACACAGCATTAAACTCTCTGTTGAATTTTAATTTTTTATTATTCCATTCTACTTTATTCACTTTCATGTTTTCAAAAAGATCGAACTGTAAAACCGGCAGATCATTTTGAACCTCGAACGTTATTTGATTAGAACCTTTGATAAACTTTTTTTCAATATCAATTTTTATATCGAGCAAGTAATGTTTTACATCATAGTTTATTCGCTCTGCAGAAAGAAATCCTCTAAGCGTATCTTTTCTAGTAAAAGATTTTTTGCCATCCATTAACTGTGCGTTTGCAGTTAATATAAAATGACCTACTATTAAAAACATTAACGTAAATTTTTTCATAATTAAATTTAAGAAGACTTTCTTAGTAATTGAAATTTTAATAAAGCTGCTACTGTCATAGCATCTGTTATTTCACCATTCATCACCATTTTTAATGCATCATCAAAATGAATTTTTTTAAGCTCTAATTGTTCAGTTTCTTCTGGCTCTGCTTCAAATTGTTCTAAATCTTCTGCAATGTATATTATTGCTAGCTCATCAGAAACTGAATTAGAAAGATGCATTTCCATTAGTTTGGTCCATTTATTTGCTTTTAAGCCTGTCTCTTCTAGTAGTTCTCTTTTGGCAGAATCTAATGGGTCGACACCTAGTTTACCACCTCCCTCAGGAATCTCCCAGCTGTAAACATCCAGCGGAAATCTATATTGGCCAATTAAAATAATTTCACCATCATTATTGATAGGTATAATGCCAATTGCAAGGTTTTTAAAATGCACTTTGCCATAGATGCCTTTACCACCATTCGGATTTATTACTTGATATTCGGTTAGATTTATCCATGGGTTATCATACTTCTCTTCTGAAGAGATAATCGTCCATGGGTTCATTTCTTTCTTCATAAAATCTTTGTTACCTTAATGTACTAAAGTACTTAATTGATATTATTTATTTTCCTTTGAGTAAACTATTATTTATGAAAAAAATCTACTGCGCTTTACTATTTATATTATTTACCTTGAATTTACAAGCCCAAAGCTATTTGTATTCAGGCAAGGTTTTAGATAACAAAACGAAAAAAGGATTAGCTTTTGTATCTATTCTAGTATTAGGTGAACAAAAAGGTGTACAAACCGATATAGACGGTAAGTTTAAAATATATGCAAGTAAGCCTTCTAATAAATTTAGATTACAATATGTTGGTTATGAAACGAAAGATATAGAATTAAGTACAGGTAATGATTTAATAGTTTTATTAACTGAAAAGGAGAATAAAATTAAAGAGGTAGTAGTCTTCGCTGGTGAGAACCCAGCACATAGAATTATTAACAGAGCAATCGATAATAAAGACAAAAATAATCCGGAGAAATTAAATTCATTTAAGTACATGTCGTACAATAAATTTTATTTCACTGGAAAGAAAGATAGTTTAGTAACGGCAAGGATTGATAGTTATTCAGTTAATTCTAATACTATGAAAGAACTGAAATTAAAAGATTCAGTAGCATATGCTAAAAGACTAGATTCAATTTCTTTAGAGAATAAAAAAAGATTAGAGAAATCAGATTCATTATTTAATACTCAGTATTTATTTTTAACCGAAACTGTTACTGAACGCAGCTATTTAAGGCCTGAAAAGACCTAGGAGAAAATTAAAGCATTGAAAGTATCTGGACTTAAAAATCCGCAGTTTGTATTAATTGCTTCACAGTTTCAATCTTTCTCTTTCTATAAAGATTACTTAAAAGTTCTTGATAAAAATTATTTGAGTCCGCTCGCTACCGGCAGCACCAGCAAATATTTCTTCAACATTGAAGACACTTTATACAAGGCAAACGATTCAATATTTGTCATAAGTTTTAAACCAATGAAAGGTAAATACTTTGACGGATTAAAAGGATTGTTATATATCAATACAGATGGCTATGCAATTCAAAACGTAATCGCTGAACCATCAAAATCTTCATACTTCAATATTAGAATTCAACAACAGTATGAGAAAGTAGAAGGAGCATGGTTCCCTATGCAATTAAATACTGATTTAGATTTCGGCAAGTCAGTACAAATTAATGATCGAACAATGTTTGGTGTTGGCAGAACTTATATAAAAGACTTGCAAATAAACATAGAAGAGAAGAAGAAAAATTTCAACGGAGTAGTATTAGATTACGACAATAAATCTATTAAAACTAACAGTGATAGTTTACTTAATAAATACAGAGTTGATACTTTAAATGTACTAGAAAAAACACTTACAGAGTTATTGATAGTATTGGTAAAGCAGAAAAGTTAGATGAAAAAATTAAGTACGCGACAATTTTAGCAAAGGGAAGTTTACCCGTTGGAAAATATTTTCAAATTGATTTAAAGAGAATTTTGAGTGCCTATAATGATTTTGAAGGTCTTAGATTAGGTATGGGTGTAAGTACATCCGAAAAACTAAGTAAAAGATTTTCTCTAGCAACGTATTTTGCATGGGGTACAAAAGACAATAAGTTTAAATATGGAGCAAGTATTGATGTGCCAATTTATAATGAGAGAGATATTCGTTGGTCTACTTCATACATTTATGATGTTATAGAATCAGGTTCAGTAAACTTCAAAGGTGATAAATTCAATTTCAATGATAACTACAGAAATTTAATCGTAAGCAATATGGATTTTCAAAGGGGTTTTGAAACAAGTATAAGTTTACGATCACAGAAATATGTATTGCATCATTTTTATGCATCACAATACAGAAGGAATGTTACGAATGCTTATACATATCTCTCTGATAATAATATTATCTCAAATACATTTGATATTAGAGAAATTGGTATAAGCACAAGATGGGCATATGGTGAAGAGTTTATGAGGCAAGCCGGACAAAGAATTTCGATTGGCACTAAATATCCTGTTGTGTTTTTAAAGATTTCTTACAACGAAGGTTTATCAAATAATTTCAATCAATCATTCTTAAAATATGATTTAAAAATTAATAAATCATTTACGATAAGAAATGTTGGAAAATCGAGTTTTCAAGTTAATGCTGGATATATTGACGGAAACGTACCTTACCCATTTGCTTATAATGGTAGAGCTAATTATAATGGCAGTTTCAGTTTATCTTCACAAGGTTATTTTGAAACTATGTTGATGAATGAATTTCTATCATCAAAGTACGCTGCTATTTTTTATCATCATGATTTTGGTAAACTGTTATACCAGTCAAAATATGTTAAGCCAGGCATAGCTATATCGAGTGCTGCTGGTTGGGGTGAATTGAATAATAAAGTTCAACACAATGGCATTGCTTTTAAAACCATGGAGAAAGGTTATTTTGAAAGCGGATTAATAATTAGTGATATTCTATCTTTAAAAACAAATTTATATAACATGGGTTTTGGTGCAGGGGTGTTTTATAGATACGGACCTTATAGAAATACAATTGAAAAAGATAACTTAGCGTATAAATTAAACTTTAGTATTTCATTTTAATGAACGACAATAAGAGAAAATGGTTGAAAAGATTGGGTGTTGCTGGCTTTCTATTCTTTCTGATAAAGGGCTTGGCCTGGATTGTCGTATTTGTAATAGCCTATAAAGGATGTCGATAATATAAAATTCAAACAATGAAAAAATTATTACTAATAGCATTTACTGTAATTAGCACATTTGCTAATGCACAAGAAAGAATGCAAGCAGAAACACTTTGGAAATTTGGCAGGGTCTCTGAACCAAAAGTTTCACCCAATGGAAAACTAATTGTGTATAACGTAACTAGATACAATGTATCTGAAAACAAAGGCAACAATGATTTGTGGTTAGTTGATATAAATGGAAAAGATGCTGTACAATTAACCAATACTCCATTCTCTGAATCAAATGCAAGATGGAGACCAGATGGAAAAAAAATTGGTTTCTTAAGTTCAGAAAGTGGTAGTTCTCAATTATGGGAGATGAATGCGGATGGTACTGAAAAAAAGCAGATAAGCAATTTTGAAGGTGGCATTTATAATTTCAATTATTCGCCAACAATGAAACATATCTACTTCAGTCAAGAAGTTGAAATAGATATGTCATTAAAAAAGAGATATCCTGATTTGCCAAAAGCAAATGCATTAATGTATGATGAATTAATGATGAGACATTGGAACCAATGGGAAGATGGAGCATATTCACATGTGATGTATTGCAGTTACGATGCAGGTGTGTTAGGTAAGGCTATTGATCTTATGCCAAATGAAAGATATGATGCACCTACAATGCCTTTTGGTGGTGAAGAGCAAATGAGCTGGAGTGCCGATGGGAAAACTATAGCATATACATGCAAAAAAGAAGTTGGTGCAGCATATGCAGTAAGTACAAATACAGAAATATATTTATATAATATTGAAACAGGTACAACAATAAACATTTCGCAACCTAATAAAGGTTATGATGTTGAACCAAGATTTTCTCCTGACGGAAAACAAATTGCTTGGCTCAGCATGGAGAGAGCAGGCTTTGAAGCAGATAAGAATAGAATTTTTGTGATGGATTTAACTACTAAAGTAATTACTGATATCACCAAACCTATTGATCAAAGTGCTGATAATATTTTATGGTCTAGAGATTCAAAAACAATTTACTTTACTTCATGTGTTGATGCAGTTCATCAATTATATTCTTATAGTTTAACTGCTAAAAAAGATCCATTAAGAAAAATTACTAATGGCTTAAGTGATTTAGGTAGTATCGATTTAAGTTTTGATGGTAAAATTTCAAACATCGTTGCAACTCGTGTAAATATTAGCAGTCCGACAGAAATTTATAAAGTTGAATTAACAAAAGGTAATTTATATAAATTAACTAGCACTAATGATGAAGTATTAAATAAGTTAGAATTAGGCAAGGTTGAAAAAAGAATGGTAGAAACTACCGATGATAAAGAAATGTTAGTATGGGTGATTTATCCGCCAAATTTTGATAAGAGTAAAAAATACCCAAGTTTATTAGTTTGTCAAGGTGGTCCACAAAGTACCGTAAGTCAGAATTTTTCATACAGATGGAATTTTCAATTGATGGCTGCACAAGGTTATATAGTTATAGCGCCAAATAGAAGAGGCTTACCATCATTCGGACAAGAGTGGAATGATCAGATAAGTGAGATTGGGGCGGACAAGCGATGAAAGATTTATTATCGGCAGTAGATGATGTAAGTAAAGAAGAATACATAGATAAAGATAGAAGAGCAGCAGTAGGCGCAAGTTATGGAGGTTATTCAGTTTACTGGTTAGCTGGACATCACCAAAATAGATTTAAATCTTTTATTGCACATTGTGGCGTGTTTAATTTAGAAAGCATGTATGGTTCAACTGAAGAAATATTTTTCGTGAATCACGATTTAGAAGGTCCTTATTGGAAAACACCAACTCCAAAATCTTATGAATTATTTTCACCACACAAGTTTGTAAAAAACTGGAACACTCCGATTTTAGTAATTCATAATGATAAAGATTTTAGAGTGCCATTGGGCGAAGGTTTGCAAGCATTTAGTGCTGCGCAATTACAAGGAATAAAAAGTAGATTTTTATATTTCGCAGATGAAGGCCATTGGGTAACTAAACCGCAAAATAGTTTGTTGTGGCAACGAGAGTTTTACAGATGGTTAGATGAAACACTGAAATAAAAAAAACGCAAACATCCGAATAAATTATTATTCGGATGTTTGCGTTTAATACAAATTAGTTTAATTCAGTTAAACTTTTTTGTACGACACCTTTCGGACTAGTAAATGAAACTTTAGAACCATCTACATCGATGATTTTTTGTGATCCATTTTCATTTGTCATTGTCCAAGTTTGAGAAGCTACATCAAAAGTTAAATCAGTCGCTTTGCCTTTGTTTTCACCTTCTAATGGTACAATGTTGAAATTGTTTTTAGTTGCAGTGATCTGATATTTTGAACCTTTGTAATTCACTACTCTTTGTTCAACTTCACCTTCAGCCATAGCTAATGGATTTGAGCCTGTCCAGAATTCAATTAAGTTTAAAACAACTACATCTAAGAAACCTGCGATACCATAAACTGGCACAATGTTCATTGCATAAAACACAATTGTTTTAACAAAATTATTGCCTAAGCCATCATTAAAGCTGTAGACTTTACGTGTTAATGCAAACTCACCGAAGCAACCAGTAGAGCTAATACTAAATACAGCAAGCATACCAACTGCTGTAGCTTTTAAAATCATTTTTTTCATAATATGTTTTTTGGATTTATAAAATCAATTTACAAAATAGAAACATATAAAAAAAGAAAACCTCCTAATTTTTGTTAGGAGGTTTCTAAAATTTTAAAAATTATAATTATTTAATTTTAAATTCTTTTTTGATTTTATCAGTGTAATCTAACTTTTCCCAAGTGAATAATTCAACTTTAAGTTTTTTCACTTTACCGTCAGGTGTAGAGAAAGTTTTAGATACTACTTCATTTTTACGACCCATGTGACCATAAGCAGCAGTTTCAGAGTAAATAGGGTTTCTCAACTTCAATCTTTGCTCAATTGCATAAGGGCGCATATCAAAGATTTTTTCAATCTTCTTAGCGATATCACCATCACTCATTTTAACTTTTGCCGTACCATTCGTATTGATGTAAATACCCATAGGTTGAGCAACACCAATTGCATAAGATACTTGAACTAATACTTCGTCACATAAACCAGCAGCTACCATGTTCTTTGCAATATGACGAGTAGCATAAGCAGCAGAACGGTCTACTTTTGAAGGGTCTTTACCAGAGAATGCACCACCACCGTGAGCACCTTTACCACCATAAGTATCTACGATGATCTTACGACCAGTTAAACCTGTATCACCATGTGGTCCACCGATAACGAATTTACCAGTAGGGTTAATATGATATTTGATTTTATCGTTGAATAATTTTTTATACTTAGGGTATTTTTTCATTACACGAGGAATCAAAACTTTGATAATATCAGCTTTGATTTTTTCTAACATCTTTTTCTCAGAGTCAAAATCATCGTGTTGAGTAGAGATAACAATTGAATCAATTCTTACTGGGCGATTATTATCATCGTATTCAAGAGTAACCTGTGATTTAGCATCAGGTCTTAAATATTTAATTTCTTTATTTTCTCTTCTTATAGCAGCAAGCTCTAATAATAATGTGTGTGCTAAGTTTAAAGCTAATGGCATGTAGTCATCAGTTTCGTTAGTAGCATAGCCAAACATCATACCTTGGTCACCTGCACCTTGATCTTCTTTTTTCTTACGCTCAACACCTTGGTTAATATCTGCTGATTGCTCATGTATTGCAGATAAAATACCACAAGAGTTTGCTTCGAACATATACTCAGATTTAGTATATCCGATTTTTCTTATAACGCCTCTAGCAATTTCTTGAACATCTAAATAAGCTTTAGACTTAACTTCTCCTGCTAATACAACTTGACCAGTAGTTACTAAAGTTTCACATGCTACTTTTGAAGATGCATCAAATGCTAAAAAGTTATCAATTAACGCATCAGAAATTTGATCGGCTACCTTATCTGGGTGCCCCTCTGAAACAGATTCAGATGTAAATAAATACGACATAATTTAAAAATGTTTTCTAAGTTAATTCAATCAGGTCGGATGAAAGGGGGATTGCAAATGTATGCTTTAGCCTTTTTTTTAAAGTGGTTGCAATCGACGCAAATCAATCCACATGAATGAGCGACAAAAATAGAATAATTTTTTCATATTCAGTTAATATTCAATAAAAATGAAATAATATTCCCTTAATATTGCGTCATTAATTAAAGTATAATGTCTTATAAGTTCGCCCATTTTCGTTTAATTATAAAAAACATAGCCATTTTACTTGTTTTTTATGCTTTAACAAGACTCTTCTTTTTGGTTTATAATTTCGAATCATTTGAAAACTCTAGTTTTTCAGATTTAGCTATAGCGTTTTTGCACGGATTAAGATTCGATTTATCTGCAATCATATATGTAAATTTAATTTGGGTACTTACCTATATACCAGTTATATACAACTATAAAAACAATATATATTTAAAATTCACTCAGTGGATATTCTACATAGTTAATTTCTTCGCAATTTTATTCAACATTATAGATGCAGAGTATTTTCGATTTCAAAAAATGAGATCTGGTGCTCAATTGTTCAGTGGAGAGAACGATATTTTGAAATTATTACCAGCATACTTAAGAGATTATTGGTGGATGATCATCATGTCTATATTCATTATGTATATAGTAAGTAGATTCCATACAAAAGCACAAATAAGTTTAAAAAAAGAATATAAGAGCTTTATTGCTTTAAAATCGATTGCATTAATAATGTTTTTTGGTGTTTTGATTATTGGCGCTAGAGGTGGCATGCAAACAAAACCATTACAAACAATTTCTGCTTCATATTATGGTGATGCACAAAATGCAGCGTTGGTATTAAATACTCCCTTTACCATACTTCAATCGATCGGCAAAAAAAACTTAGAGACTAAGAATTATTTTACAAATGATGAGCTCGATAAAATTTACAGCATAGATAAAAATTATAATTCATCTTCAGTATTTACACCTAAAAACGTAGTAATAATTATACTCGAAAGTTTTTCAAATGAATACATAGGAAAGTTAAACAAAGGTGTTAGCTATTCGCCATTTCTTGATAGTTTAATGAATGAGGGATTTTTATACAGCAATGCATTTGCAAACGGTAAAAAATCTAATGAAGCAATGCCAAGTATAATTGCTAGCATCCCTTCTTTAATGGATGAAGCATATACTGGTAGTATTTATCAAAATAATAATATCAATACTTTGCCATCACTTTTAAAGAGTAAAGGATATACATCAGCTTTTTTTCATGGAGGATTTAATGGTTCTATGAATTTTGATGCATTTGCGAAGAAGGCTGGCTACGATAAATATTATGGCATGAATGAATATGATAATACAAGTGATTATGATGGCAACTGGGGAATTTACGATCATAAATTCATGCAATATTTCGCAGAAATTTTAGGCTCAACACCTAAACCATTTTTAGCAACTCTCTTTTCATTATCATCTCACTTGCCTTATTCAATTCCAACAGAATTTGCAGAGAAGTATAAAAAAGTTGAAAACCCAAAACATAGAAGTTATTTATATGCCGATTATTCATTAAAGATGTTTTTTGAATATGCTAAAACTAAAATGTGGTATACTAATACCTTGTTTGTAATATTACCAGATCATACACCTGACGCAGATGATAAATACTATGACACAAAAGTCTCGTATTATAAAATTCCAATTCTTTTTTATGACCCAACCTTTAACTGGAAAGGCGAATCAAATATCGTTGCAGATCAAATAGACGTAATGCCAACAATACTAGATTATTTACATTACGATAAAAGTTTTAGAGCCTTTGGCAAAAGCTTATTATCTGAAAAAAATAGCAATGCAATGACTGTAAATTATAGAGACGGTATATACCAATGCATTGATTCAAATTATGTATTGCAATACTCAAATGATCAAGTGTTAGCTTTTTATAATTATACTGAAGATTGGTATTTGAAAAATAATTTAAAAGATCAAAATATTGCTAGAAAACAAGAAATGTTAAATTACTTAAAAGCATATATTCAAAAATTTAATGTTACTTTGATTGATAATAATTATAACATAAAGTGAGGCAAAAAATTCTATTTATTATCAACCCAATTTCTGGAGGAAAAGACAAAAAGAAAATTCCAGCATTAATTGATACTTATTTAGATAAAACAAAATTTGATTATCGAATTAGTTTTACCGAAAGAGTTGAGCATGCTTATATGTTATCTAAAGCAGCTTTAAAAGAAGGCTATCAAATTGTTGTAGCTGTTGGAGGTGATGGAACAGTAAATGAAGTTGCAAAAGGCATTGTACATACTGAAACTATATTAGGAATAATACCATTCGGTTCTGGTAATGGTTTAGCAAGAACATTGAAAATACCATTGAAGGTTATTGATGCGATAAAGAATATTAACAATAATTACTATATACAAATTGACTCTGCAAGACTAAACAATAGATTGTTTTTTAATATGGCAGGTAGTGGGTTTGATGCAGAAGTTTCGAATGAATTTGCGGGTGATAAAAAACGCGGATTATTAGGATATGTAAAGGTTGCATTTCAACAAATAAGAAACTATAAAGCACAACAATACAAACTAGATATTGATGGAATAATAGTTGAGAGAAAAGCATTTATATTAAGCATTGCAAATTCATCTCAATATGGTAATGATGCTCACATTGCACCTCATGCAGACATTAAAGACGGCATACTAGATATTGTTGTTGTAAAACCATTTCATTTTATAAAATTACCTTTTCTAGCTATGTACATGTTCACAAACAAAGCCGATAGAACATCGTATGTTGAATATTTCAAGGGCAAGAAAATATTTATTCAAAGAGAGAGAGCAGATGCTATTCATTTAGATGGTGAACCTTATTCTGAAGAGAAAGATTTAAATATAGAAGTTTTACCTTTGTCATTAAATGTAATTGTACCCAAACATGTCTAAGAAAACTAAAAACATTCAAGGTGTTGTATATTCTACTGACCCTAATTATAGCTATCAGTTTGACCAAGATGAAATAAGTGAAACTCTTGCAAACGAAAAGCAAGATCTGAGAGTAATGTTAGATAAAAAGCAAAGAGCAGGTAAATCAGTTACTCTTGTCAAAGGCTTCATTGGTAAAACAGATGATTTAGAAGCTCTAGGTAAATTGCTTAAAAGTAAATGTGGTGTAGGTGGAAGTGTGAAAGATGGAGAGATACTTATTCAAGGCGATTTTCGTGATAAAATCGTTTTATTACTTCAAAATGCAGGCTATAAGGTAAAAAAAGCGGGATAACACCTAAATTATAGCAATAATTCTTATTATATATAATTCCATTTTTTTATACCTTTGTCAGCCTATAGACTATTATAAAATACTAAGCAATTTTTATGACAAACGAATATGGTTTAAAGTCAGCAAAAGCTACAGTAGCTGACCTTGGATTAGCAAATGTAGCTGCGGCCTATTGGAATTTAACTCCCGCTGAATTGGTTGAAGAAGCAATCACAAGAGGCGAAGGCACATTGGTAGATTCAGGAGCTTTAGCAGCTGATACTGGTGAGTTCACAGGGAGATCACCAAAAGATAGATTCATCGTTTGTGATGAAACTACTGAAAATAGTGTATGGTGGGGTGATGTGAATATCAAATTCGACCCTGCAAAATTCGATTTATTATATAACAGAGTTTGCGCTTATTTATCAGGCAAAGAAGTGTTTGTTAGAGACTCTTATGCTTGCGCTGACCCTGAATATAGAATGAACATTCGTGTTGTTACAGAACAAGCTTATCACAACATCTTTGCGAATAACTTATTCTTAAGACCTACTAAAGAAGAGATTTTAAGTTTTGATCCAGAGTGGACAATCATTAACGCACCAGGTTTCAAAGCTGATCCTAAAATTGACGGTACACGTCAACATAACTTTGCGATTTTAAACTTCACTAAGAAGATTATCTTAATTGGTGGTACTGGTTATACTGGTGAAATTAAGAAAGGTATTTTCGGAGTTTTAAATTATGTATTACCACATGATAAAAATGTATTATCGATGCATTGCTCTGCAAACATTGGTAAAGACGGTGATACTGCAATATTCTTCGGATTATCTGGTACAGGTAAAACAACATTGTCAGCTGACCCTAACAGAGGATTAATTGGTGATGATGAACATGGTTGGGCAGATAAATCAGTATTTAATTTAGAGGGCGGATGTTACGCTAAATGTGTTGACCTTACTAAAGAAAAAGAACCACAAATTTGGGATGCTATAAAATTCGGTGCATTACTTGAAAACATTGTATGTCATGATGGTACTAGCACTGTAGATTTTACAAATATTTCTAAAACAGAAAATACTAGAGTAGCATACCCAATTAATCATATTAACAATGCAGTTGAACCTTCAATTGCAGGTACTCCAAAAAATATCTTCTTTTTGACTTGTGATGCATACGGTGTATTGCCTCCAATTTCAAAATTAGATGCAGGTCAAGCGATGTACCATTTTATTAGCGGTTACACTGCTAAGGTTGCAGGTACTGAAGCAGGAGTTACTGAACCACAAACTACATTCTCTGCATGTTTTGGTAAAGTGTTTTTACCATTACACCCTGCTAAATATGCTCAGATGTTAGGTGAGAAAATGAAGTCAAGCAAAGTGAATGTTTGGTTAGTAAATACAGGTTGGACAGGCGGTCCGTATGGTGTGGGTTCACGTATGAAATTATCATACACAAGAGCAATGATCACTGCAGCATTAAATTCAGAGCTTGATAAAGTGAATTATGAGAAACATCCGGTATTCGGATTAGACATGCCAACAACATGCCCTGATGTACCATCTGAAATATTAAACCCTAGAAACACTTGGTCTGATAAATCAGCATATGATGCAAAGGCAAATGAATTAGCATCGAAGTTTGTTAAGAATTTCGAACAATACGCTGAAGGTACTTCAGAAGAAATTTTAGCTGCAGCACCTAAAGTTGTTCAGAACGCATAACAATATTGCAGGTCGTAAGTCTTAAGGCTTACGACTTTATAAATAATATTTAAATCAAAAATAATGGCATTAGAAATTCAAGGTAAACTTGTAGAAGTGTTTGAAGCACAGCAAGTAACTGATAAGTTTAAGAAAAGAGAGTTTGTAGTTGAGACAGAAGAAAGAGGTTATCAGCAATACATCAAGTTTCAATTAAATCAAGAAAAATGCAATCTTGTAGATGACTGTAAAATTGGTGAAGAAATAAAAGTAGCTTTTAATTTAACTGGAAGACCTTATACAAGAAAAACTGGTGAAAAAGATTACATTACTAATATTGTAGCATGGAAAATTGACAAGATGGGTTCAAATTCTGCCCCTGAGAGTCCAGTTTTCAACATTGATACCATTGAAGACGATGGTTCAGACCTTCCGTTTTAATTAAATAGACCAAGAAAATCTAGCGAAAAAATGTAAGCCGATTGTCATAAAGTTAAATTTATGTTAATAAATCGACTTAAAATTTTTTTATTGCTTAAAAATTATAATTTTGTGAGCCCTATAAATGTTTATAGGGCAATTTTTTTGAAAAGTAAAGCGTTAATAAATCAATTTAAAACAAATTAAATTTATAAAATGGCAAATGAAGCAAAAGTAGCTACTGCTGCAAAAAGTGAGAAAAATAGTCTAAGCTCGGTGTTCGCATCGGTGGCTATTCCAATGTGTTTACTAGTAGGTATTTTAATCTACAAGTTTGTATTAGGTAACCCAGCAAACTTCGAAGGTGGTGACCCAACAAATCACCCAGTATCAGAAGGTGTAGGACAAGTATTAGGCTTGGTTTACAAAGGTGGTTTTATCGTACCTATCTTATTATCTCTAGTATTAATTAACATCTCGTTTTCGATCGAGCGTTTTTTAACAATTTCTAAAGCACAAGGTAAAGGTAGAGCAGAAGCATTTGTTCGTAAGATTAGAACTCATTTAGACAACAACAATGTTGATGCAGCTATCAAAGAGTGTGATGTACAAAAAGGTTCAGTTGCAAACGTTATGCGTTCAACATTGATCAAGTACAAAGAAATGGAAAACACTACTGGTTTAGATTTAGACCAAAAGATTGTTTCTATTCAAAAAGAATTAGAAGAGTCATTAACATTAGAATTACCAGGTTTAGAGAAGAACTTAGTAGTTATTGCAACATTAGCATCAGTATCTACATTGATCGCCCTATTAGGAACGGTAATTGGTATGATTCGTGCATTCGCGGCATTAGCAACTGCAGGTTCACCTGACTCGGTAGCGTTAGCAAATGGTATCTCTGAAGCCTTAATCAATACAGCTTTAGGTATCGGTAACTCAGCGATTGCAACAATTATGTACAGTGTATTCACTAGTAAAATTGATGCTATCACTTACGCAATTGATGAAGCAGGTTACAGCATCGTTCAAACGTTCGCTGCTAAACACAGATAATATTTTTAAGTATAATTTAATTTGTAAATAATGTCAAAAGTAAAGATACCTCGTAAGAGCACGGTAGTAGATATGACGGCAATGACCGACGTTGCTTTCTTGCTACTTACGTTCTTTATGTTGGCAACTAAGTTTAAGCCTGATGAGCCGGTGATGGTAACAACTCCATCGTCTATATCAGAGATAAAGCTACCAGAAACAGATATTTTATTACTTACTATAGACAAAGATTCAAGAGTATTTTTTAGTATGGATGGTGAGCAAAACAGATTGGCATTGCTCGACAAGATGGCTGAAAAATATCAATTGACTTTCACTGAAGCACAAAAGAAAGAATTTACTTTATTGAGTTCATTTGGTGTGTCTATTAAAAACTTAGGTAATTACTTAAACCTTGATGCTGAAGCTAGAAAAGCTTTTCCGCAAACAGGTATACCAAGTGATTCAACTAATAATGAGTTAGCAGACTGGATTGTACAGGCGAGATATACCAACAAAGATTTACGATTCGCAATTAAAGGCGATGGTGATGCTGGTTACCCTGTGATAAAACAAGTTTTAGCAACTCTACAAGAGAAGAAAGTAAACCGTTTCAACTTTATCACGAGCTTAGAAAAAGCTAACGAATAATAATTTTAAGATCTAGAATTTAGATAATATGGCAGATATAGATAGCAGCGGCGGCGGCGGCGGTAAGAAAGGTAAGAAGGTCAGAGGTAAGAAAATGTCAACGAGAGTTGACTTTACACCAATGGTTGACTTGGGTTTCTTATTGATCACATTCTTCATGTTAACAACATCGATGAATAAGCCTCAAACCATGGAGATCAACATGCCGGTTAAAGATAAAGAGTTGACTGAAGAAGAACAGACGAAAGTTAAAGCTTCACAGGCAATGACTATTCTTCTTACAAAAGACAATAAAGTAGTTTATTACTTTGTTGATGGTAAAACTGGTGAGCCAGGTACACCACAAGTTACCAATTTTGGTAAAGGTGGTATAAGAGCTGTTCTTTTGAAAGAAAACCGCATGCGTAACGATAGAGTAGATTCAATAGCCATCTACAAAGAGCAGTTACAAACAAATAAAATTGATGAAGAAACGTTTAAAGCTAGAGTGGGTGATATTAAATCATTTAAAGATGGTTTAATTGTACTAATAAAAGCTGACGACGAATCTAAGTATAAAAACCTAGTTGATATTTTGGACGAGATGAACATCTGTAACATTGGCCGTTATGCCGTAGTTGATATAACACCAATGGAAGTAGATATGTTGAAAGAGACTCCATTGTAATCGAAGAAATAATTATGGCAGGTAAAATAGATTTATACGATGGTAAATGGATCGACCTAGTATTCAGAGGTAGAAACCAAGAATACGGGGCATACGAAGTCCGTAAAGTATACCCTCGTAACGCAATGTTAGGTATTGTTTTAGCAATTGTATTGTTTACTCTTGCTATCAGTGCGCCATTAATCATAAGATTAATTACAGATGCGTTACCAGATGAAAAAGTTGTAACAGTAAATACAACTACTAACTTAGAGGAACCACCTCCGGTAGATAAAAATCAACCGGCAACTCCTCCACCCCCACCTCCGCCACCGTTGAAGTCTACTATTAAGTTTACTCCACCAGTGATTAAACCAGATGAGGAAGTTCCAGATGAACCACCTCCAACACAAGAAAAACTACAAGAAGTAGATGCAGGTAAAACTACCGTTGAAGGTGACCCAGATGCCGATGTAGATTTAACAGGTTTAGATGGTACAGGTGATGTGATTGGTGAAGTTGAACAAGCATTTATTGCAGTAGAAGAAATGCCTGAATTCCCAGGTGGTGAAAGTGCCTTAATTGCACACATTGCAAAAAACACTAAATACCCAGGTATTGCTCGTGAAAATAATATTGAAGGTAGAGTATTCATCTCTTTCGTTGTTGAAAAGGATGGTTCTATTTCAGATGCTAAAGTGATTAGAGGTATTGGTGGTGGTTGCGATGAAGAAGCATTAAGAGTTATAAAAGCCTTACCAAGATTTAAACCTGGTAAGCAAAACGGACGTGCTGTACGTGTACAGTATAACGTACCTGTAAACTTTAAATTAATGTAATTCTCTTTAGAGATTTTACAATGGAAAGTAAGGAACGATTAGAACACACGATGAGTGTAAGAGAAAAAGTGTTTTTTGTGTTCGGGTTATTAATGGGTTTAGTTTATTTATCTATAGGCGTTGCCCTTTTACTAATACCTGAATTCCTTGCTGATTATCATAAAATTATTAAAACTGGAATAGGCTGTGTTTTCATAGTCTATTCCTTTTTTCGTTTTTATCGAACGATCAAAAAATATAGATCTATAGATGATGAATTGTAAAAACATATTGCTAATTCTATCAACTGTTTTTTTGTTTTCTTGTACAGAAAAAGATAAGAATGGTAAAGAGTTAAGCACTACTACTTCTGGCACAGTACAGATTGTAGTAGATGAAACACTCATGCCTATAGTTGATTCAGAAGAACAAGTGTTCGAGACAATCTATCCAAAAGCTAATTTAGAAATCACCTATTTGCCAGAAGCTGAGGCAATAGCTAGATTTATTAATGATAGCGCTCAATTAATAATATTGCCGAGAGAATTAAGCGAACAAGAAATTGCAATTTTCAAAGAAAGAAAATTATCAGTACCTCGTTCTAATAAAATCGCAACCGATGCAATTGCATTAATTGTCAACAAAAACAACTCTGATACTACACTAGAAATTTCTCAAGTTAGAGATATCATCAGAGGGAATATTCAAAAATGGAAACAACTTGATGCTAAATCAAATTTAGCAGATATCAATATAGTTTATGATAACCAAAATAGTAGTACTGTAAAGTATATGACTGAATTGGTAAATCAGAAAGACCTTAAAGGCTATGCTTTAAAAACCAACAAAGAGGTTATAAATTATGTTGGTCAAAATAAAAATGCATTAGGGATAATAGGTATTAATTGGATAAGTGATCTTGATGATTCAAGTACAACTTATTTCAAACAAAACATCAATGTTATTGGTATTAAAGAAGATGCTACTGAAGAAGGTGATGATTATTTTTATCAACCTTACCAAGCTTATTTAGCAACGAAACAATATGCATTGATTAGATCAGTTTATACTATATGCAGAGAACCAAGAGCTGGGTTAGCAACAGGTTTTGCATCTTTTATTGCAGGTGATAAGGGACAAAGGGTGATATTAAAATCAGGATTATTACCAGCGAATGCACCGATAAGAATTATATCAACAGAATAGAATATTAATATTAAAAAATACAATTGAAGAACAAGATGAGAATGTTAAAGAGAATTAGTTTGGCTATAGGAGCGTTGGCTTTGACGATTACATTTGCTAAAGCACAAACTGCTTTAGATGGAATCAGAGCTATTGAGGTAGAACAATATGAAAATGCTAAAAAGATATTTTCTACTCTTATTAATGCTAACCCTAGTGATGCGAATAATTACTACTACATGGGTAAAGCTTTCTATGGTCAAGAAAAAATTGATTCAGCGAAAATTTATTTTGATAAAGGTTTAGAAATAAATCCAAATTCTTCATTAAACATTGTTGGTAACGGTTCAATATTATTTGACACTGGTAATGAGCTTGAAGCAAAAGCAAAATTTGAACAAGCTGTTACTTTAACTCAAGCAAAAGACTATCAAACTTTATTAGACATTGGTAAGGCTTATACTGAGTTAGGTAAGAAAAATTATAACGAAGCATTAAATTATTTAACTCGTGCTAAAAACTTAAATGCTAAAAATCCTGAAGTATTTGTTGCTATTGGTGATGTTTACATGCAACAAGTAAATGGTACAGAAGCTATCAAGTTTTACAATGAAGCGTTGAAATTAAATCCGAATTATGTTAATGCATATGTAAGAACTGGTAAATTATATACTAGAGCATTGAACTATCAAGAAGCTAAATCAGCATTTGAAAAAGCAATCACTATCGACGCAGCATATGCACCAATTTATAGAGAATTAGGTGAGTTAGAATTAACTGCAAAGAAATATGATTTAGCAGTTGAGAATTATAAGAAATACATGGACTTAACTGATAAGTCATTGAACTCACAATTACGTTATGCTCGTTTCTTATACTTAGGTAAACAATACCAAGAGTCAGCAGATCTAATCAAACAAATTATACCTAAAGATTCATCTGATAATATCATCTTCCGATTATTAGGTTATGCATCATACGAGATTAAAGATTATAAAACAGGATTAACAGCAATGAATAAATTCTTTGCTATGAACCCTACAAAAATATTAGCTCAAGATTATTCATATTTAGGTAAATTACAAGTAAAGAATAAGCTTGATTCTATGGGTGTATCTAACATCTTGAAAGCAATTGAAATGGATTCTACTTCAAAAGAACTTTATGGTGATTTAGCAGAAGCTTATTTTTCAATGAAAAAATATAAGCTAGCTGGCGAATCATATGAGAAAAAAATTGAAGGTATTACACCAACAGCAGTAGAT
>JACCEA011876462.1_pt1 | contig 29922 bp, 25 predicted proteins | sample 7449851 | NCBI WGS metagenome assembly JACCEA01 (sample SAMN15323453, study PRJNA562643) | freshwater metagenome | isolation source: river surface water | place: USA:Blue River Watershed | collected 2017-08-18
CGACATAGAGTAATCTATGTAGGCCGTTTTCATCTGCTCTTCTATGTTGACGGGAATTATTTTATTGGTTTCCTCCGGAGATTCCTGAGGCACCAGATCCTCGTTATTTTGATCCATAAATTATTTTAAGATAAGACTTGCAAATATAATCTTTCCAAGCCGTAATACCCTTGCAAAAACACTAATAGATACGTTAAAAACCGGGGTTGTGAACACCGTGTGGAAAGCGTTCCTGAAGCGGTGCACAAAGCAGCCTTTCCCTCCCTGCTTCGCCCCCGAACATTGGGCTGGTTAAACCTCTGAAAAGTGGACAAAATTCCAAAAAACGGAACAAACAGAAATAAACCACATATCTAATCGACTCAATTTCCATAACGAACGATCTGAGGCATAAATTTTGCCGCATGTATTATACCCTACTTTGACTCGGATAGCTCTACCTTTTGTTGGACGGTAAAATGATGTTACTGTCACATCGGACATCTGGGCACAACTGGTGCTCTATGCAACATGCAGTTCACCTGCTTTTACTTGCTTGCGCTTGATGTCTCTTACTGGCTTGTAACACCGATTTTTTAACGTCAAAATCTGACATTATGACTATCATCTTCGTAGCAACGATCGGATGCATGGCTTTTCTATTGGGTGTCAACAGAAGGGAACGAAAGTACAACGCATGGCAACGCTCACGCCGCATGTACAAACGCCTGACCAATAGGTGACACCAAATCTTGGCCACTTTTTGTACATCCCTCCAAAAATTAGAGCCGAATCCACAAAATGGAACGTATAAACTTTTCATTTACTTACAAATAATTGATTTTCAATACAAATAATGACTGGCCTAGAGTTTGCAGTACGTCTGGCAACCTCTGAAACGGAAACCAGAACATTGATTTAAAACCAAAAAACATCTGAGATTATGTATCCGGCAAACACTTTCAGCAGACTGGTCCTGCAGTGCCCTCCTCGCATAAAAAGCTGGGAAGCTTCTACACCAAAGGCGCGCACCAAAAGAACCACAACAAAAAAAACAACTAACAACAACCAAAACGTATTTACCAACCTTTAACACGCAACAACAATGGCTACTTTATTCATCACATTCCTCGGATTTGTCGCATTTATTCTGGGCTACTCCAAGAAAAGCCGTAAGAACCAACCATGGGAACGCCGCCGCAGAACCTCCGCGTTCAATCCATTCCACCACTCAGCTATGTGGGGTTAGTTCAGCAGTTTAGCCAAAGACTCCTTTTCTCGTGGGGTGCCGTTGTATGCCGCAACGGCATCAGCTATCTGCTTTTTGAACTTATTCTGTGCATAAAAATACCTGATGGTCTCGCCCGCCGGCCCTGCTAGTCTGCCGTTGCTGCTAAGGCTTGCTGAAAGGCAATTAGCGATCAGCTGATCATCACAATGGTTCAGCCTCCGCAATGCTGCCATGGCGTTCCCGCGGGTCACAAACTCATACGACACCGACGTATATCCAACCAATTCATTGACAAGGGCCGCGTCCGGCTTTTCACCGATAGAAAGCTCCAGCCATTTGATCAGTACATTCCTGCCATTGGTACCTTCAATACCCTTGGTAGCAGCAAGATACCTGGCTGCGTTAGCCGGGAATGCCGCACATAACTTCTCGAGCGCCGTAGCTATCGTCACATATGATGAGTCCTGCAACAACGGCTCATAATCCGCCATCATCGAGGCATCAATAGTTTTGGTGTTCTGCATCACACCTTTGCGCACCAGCGCGTCTTTGTCTTTCAGCGCCATCCGCACTATATATTCGCTGCCCTTATCTCCTAGTAACTGTGTAGCGATCTCTGTCTTTATACCGTGGAAAGTATTGCTTTCGTACACCTGCTTCAGGATATCCCTTTTCTTCGCGGGCTCCATGCCGCGCATGGCACACACCGCGTCATAACGATCCAGCATATTCGGCGCATGCAACGCCTGCTGCTTCAGCATTTCAAAAGGCTTGTCAAATGTCACTGTTTTCAACACCTGACTATTCGGGTCAAACAGCACAAATGCTATCTCCTTCCTGCCCGCATTAGGCACCTTCAAAATGTGTGTTTCTTTTTCTATCCACTCAGTCCTTTTATCTACACTTCCGTCGGTATAATGCACTTCAAAAACGATTGGCATTTTGAACAGCCCCATCACTTCATTGGTTGGCTGCACCTGAGACACCACAAACTGCGTGTACCTGTTGCCGCCACTCGTTACATCTTCGTAAGACACTTTGTAGTCCGGCTCACCGCCTCTATACACCCACTCATCCCAAAACCACTCCAATCCCATGCCCAGTTCATCCTGAAAACCGTTCAGCAGATCGTCGCCATCCACATTTTCGTATTTGTGCGCCAGCAGATAGCGCTTCACCGATCTGTTAAATCCTTCTCTGCCGGTCACATACTTCAGCATTTCCAACACCACCGATCCCTTCTGGTATATCAGCGATGTCGGCGTCTGGCTGTGCGAGATCGACTTCTTATCGGCTGTTCCAATCGCAGTGTTGTATGCCTGCCTGCGCACCCAGTCAAAATGGTCCTGACCAAAACACTCGCGCTCCGCGGTTATGTTGTAGTGCGTGGCGAAACTCTCCTGTAGCCAATGACTGTTACCGCTGCGTGCAGTCACCATATCGCCAAACCACTGGTGCGCCAGTTCGTGTGCGTTTACCGCCACATAATTGCGGTCATTATAACTACGTGCATCCACCTCAAAGAAATCGCCGAACAGTGTCGCCGACGTATTTTCCATGGCTCCGTACATAAAATCCTGCACCGGTATCTGTGAATATGACTCCCAGCCGTAAGGCACTCCTATCTCGCTCTCCAGAAAATTGAAGATCTTCTCGTTGTATTTGTAAGTATAGTCATACCTGTCTTTCCATTCCGGATAATACCATTGGCGCAACGGCACGCCCGATGCCGATTTCGTCTCCTTCACATCATACTTCCCTATACCCAGCATCACCAGATACGAAGCATGAGGTTTTGACATCCGATAGTGCCATAGTATGTTACCATCCTTCAAGTCTTTCTCCATTACTTTCACTCCGTTCGACAGCACTTTGTATTCCTTGTTGAACTTCACTATCAGCTCGGTGATGAGTTTGTCGTTCGGTGTATCATAACAAGGAAACCAGTTGCGGTTGTCTACACCCTGCCCCTGTGTCCATATCTGCTTCCGCGACAAACCCTTCGGATCATTCCAACCAATGAAATAAATTCCCCGCTTGGGATATGCTGAATATTCTATGTTAAGACTGTCTGAACTACCTCGGTGCAGGGTCGCAGCCGGATAGAACCATATCCCCTCCTGATTCGTCTTGTAGGTTACCGGCTTCCCGTTCAAACTGGCAGATTTCACCTGAATACCGGGGCCGTCCAGAAAGAAGGAATCCACCGCATCGCGCAGTGGCGTGAAACGATGGGTAATATTACCTTTCACCAATCCCTTTTCCGGCTCAAACTCCACCGACAGACGCATGCTCACAAAATCAAGCGGATGCTCACGCATGGCACTTCCCGGGTCATACAGCTGCGTTACATTGTGGTGTTGTGCATAAACAGGCGCACCTGCGATCATTATGGACAATAAAGCCGGAAGAAACCTTTTCATATAATAACAATAATACATTTTTATATCTGAACTGATATCGGTTACAATATAGCAATTAACACTTTGCCTGCATAACCTATCCGTAGCCGCATGGGTCTTTTCCGTAATTTTGAAGCCGATATATGAAATCTTTCAACGTTCCGGTACACTACCGCAGTCCGCTGGTCACAGCAATCAAGAACAAACGCAAGGCAGACGACAAAATGAAGCGCGACTTCAAACCTACGCTGCTCGAGCTGGGTTCACTGCACATTGTTCTGGCCCGACACTTCGGCTTTTGCTACGGCGTTGAAAATGCTATCGAGATAGCATTCAGAGCTGTCGATGAAAACCCCGGCAAAAGGATATTCCTCCTCAGCGAAATGATCCATAACCCCGGCGTCAATGCCGACCTCATCGCGCTCGGCGTGCGCTTCATCATGGACACCAAGGGAAACATGCTCATCAGCTGGGACGAACTCACCCCCAACGACGTGGTCATCATTCCCGCCTTCGGCACTACCCTGGAGCTGGAAGAAACATTGCGCAATAAAGGCATTGACCCCACCCGCTACGAGACCACCTGTCCGTTTGTAGAAAAGGTGTGGAACCGTGCCGAAAAAATAGGCAACGACGGGTACACGGTGGTGGTGCACGGCAAACCCGGCCACGAAGAGACACGCGCCACGTTCTCTCACAGCAAGGCACACACACCCACGGTGGTCGTAAAAGACATGGAACAGACTCAGTTTCTGGCAAAGTATATCACCGGCGAACTGGACCACAACAATTTCTACACCGACTTCAAAGGCCAGTACTCCATGGGCTTCGATGTCACGAAAGACCTTGCTCGCATTGGCGTAGTGAATCAGACAACCATGCTTGCCAGCGAAACACAAGCCATTGCCGACTATCTTAAAGGGATCATCATAGGTCACTACAACACACCCGCCGATCAGATCGCCGATCGTTTTGCCGACACCCGCGATACACTCTGCTATGCCACCAACGACAACCAGGGAGCCGTGCAGGGCATGCTCGAAGAGTCTGCCGATCTCGCACTGGTCATCGGTGGGTACAACAGTTCCAACACGTCACACCTGGCCGAATTATGCGAGCATAAACTACCCACTTACTATATCAACGATGAGTTCTGCCTGGCATCAGAAAAGGAGATCAGACACTACGATCAGCACAAACATTTGGAACTGGAAACGGCAAACTATCTACCGGCTCAGCGCCCCCTCAGAGTCATGATCACTTCTGGCGCTTCGTGCCCCGATGCTTTGGTAGAACGCGTTATACAACGCCTCGCCGCAATTACCGGCAACGAGACTGCATTTGAAACTGCCATTAACGAATGGGCTAAGTAACGTTGCTAAAAACCTGTTCAGCACGCAGTACCGACGAACTAATTTATCGGAGCCACTTTGTAATAACGGTACACATTCATAAACTCACTGCCTGTTACAGGGTCGGTGATAACAACTGAATCGCTTTTCGTTATCTGATTGGGATACTCCCTCACTGTCTCCGACTTATTGGTGTGATAGTCTACCGTCATCCACAGGTCTGTTCCGGCTTTGTCATACCGATACATGATACGTTCGATCGGCAAAGGTTGCCACAATCCGTTCGAGTCTTTGTACTTGTTCACATGGTCCACATACTGGTACACCTTCGATAAAAAACGCAGACGCGTATAGTCCTTCAAGGTATCCACCCCCAACTTTTTACTGTCTATATCATAGGCATCATACCGGATGATGGTATCTCCCAGCCGCTGCTGCATGAAATTGAAAAACTCAGGTAACAGGTAAAAATTCCTTACCGGCACGCTATACTGCTGCCGACCGAATTTGTCCATCGGGTCGTCAATTACATAGTTATAAACCGGTACTTTCTCTTCCTTGTCCTTCTTTTTCCTACGTTGCGCCCATGTGGGCAGCACCAGCAGCAGCATGATCACCGTAAGTACAGTATTGCGCATAGTTTCAGATTGTGCGTAGTAAAGATATCCAATTAAGACAGCCGTTCACTCAAAAAAGCTAGTCGTATTTGTAAAGTTTATGCTTCTCTATGAGGTTTATTAATAGCTGGGGATATTTGGGGTTAGTCGCATAACCTGCTTTTTTCAATCCCTTTGCCCATCCTTCGTAGTCATCGCGATCCAGTTTAAAGAGCGCTTCATACCTTTTTCGTTTCAGAAACTCAGAATGGTCGTGAAAAGAGGCTTCGGCATGTTTGTACCGCCTGAAACACTCGTTGGGCTTGTCGTCGTCCACATGATAAGTCCTTCCGTTCCAGTCACCCGTGCATTTAATGCCAAAGTGATTGTGCGCTCTCCGCGCCAGCTCGCTGTTGCCGCTGTTCGATTCCAGTATCCCCTGCGCCAGTGTGATGCTAGCAGGAATACCATGTTTGCGCATTTCCTTCTTGGCTATCTTTTTGTAGGCTGCTATATATTCTTCCGTCGTCAGTTTGTGCTTCGTGGCCCTTCGCTGTTTGTGCAACTTGCGGTGGCAGGAAGAAAACAAAACCAGTATCAGTAACGGAACAAGATAGTAACGGGTCATATGCAGTTGTGAATACTGCGAATTTAAACAAAAGCCGTGTAACTATCCCTCTTTCACAGCCTGCGGACGTTTGTGTTTCCACCGCCTGTGCGACCACAGCCATGTTTCAGGCTCGGCCATGATGTCGCGCTCCAGTCGCCGCGTGTGTAGCTCAGATATCTCTCCTTCTTTAGTCGCGGCAGGGTCGGCCACCAACAGCTCCGCATGCAACTCGTAATACCCGCGCTTCACCCTGCTTATATGCACATACACTATAGGTAGCTTCAACTTCCTCGATATCACTTCAGTCCCCCAGAACACAGGCGTATCCTGATTGAGGAACTTGGCCCAGTAGGCATTATCGGGCTGCGGGGTTTGGTCGGCAATGAAAGCCGTCACATTCACTCCGCTCCTGTTGCCTAGCATCTCCTTAAAGGTATTCTTCATCGGTATCAGCCGAGCGCCGAACCGGGTCCTCATCTTGTACATCAACCCGTTGAAATACTTGTTCCGCAGCGGATGATAGATCACATACAGCTGTTGCATGTTCTCCAGACTGAAGCAGTTTCCACCCCATTCCCAGTTACCCAGGTGCCCCATCACCAGTATCGCACTTTGCTTCTTTTCATTCAGGTCCGAAAATAACTGCTTCGCTCCGGGCGTCAGATATGCGTGCTTCCGCATCGTGTCCGGACTTATGGTCAGTGTCTTAAAAGTCTCTATGAACAGATCACACAGGTAGCGGAAGAAGGCCTTCCTTATGGCCAGCAACTCATGTCCTGTCTTTTCCGGAAACGAATTCCTCAGGTTCTGCAACACCACTTCCTTTCTGTACCCTATCACCCTGTACAGTAGAAAGAAAACAAGATCAGAGAACAGGTATAGTACAGGGAATGGCAGCAACGACAGCAGGTAGATAAACGGAAGAGAAATGTAATAGACCAGCGCTTGCAAGTTCGTTGTGTTTCGGTAAAATTAGTTTTTTCTGCCCAACCACTACGCCTCTGCTGGACGTCATAATAACAGAAAATCCGCACAAGTTGCTGGCAATCACTTTTTTGCGGGCAAAACTTGACTATTTTTGCCCATAACTTACCTGCTTCTGAAACGCTTTCTGTTCATATCGCTCACCTGCCTGGTTGCCGCCTGCAACAAAGACAAGGACTCCACACCCGCTGTTACACAACCAACAGGCCCGGTGTCATTCTACAACCTTGAATTCAGGGGCAAAAAATACAAAGAAGTGTCGGACAGTATCACATCCGTGCAGGTCGATACACTGTTTATCGGCAATAACCCGAAGACAGGTAAGCGTGAATACCAATTGCAGATCTATTGGCCCGGGAAGAATCTCACTCTTTCCGCTGTGGGCCGTAAAGACGATACCACTACTGCCACCGGCACTTATGTGACCACACTAACCGGCTACACGATGCCGCGCCCTGTCTCATCTGCATTGTCAGTATTGGTTTTGGGCGATACTACTTTCACCTACATGGGCGCTGAGACCTCTTCCATCAACGTTACCTCCGCCGACAATACCGGCATGAAGGGAACCATCAATTTCACGCTCTTCAACAATAGCGGTTCCTTCCCCGCAACGGGCGATTTCGAGATATATAGGTGATCATCAGATCGCTCTTGCCAGTTCCAGCAGCTTTGACACCGCTTCTGGCCTTGGCTGCAGCATTTCCTGCTTCAACGCAGCATACAGCTCGCGTTCATCCCTCAGCAGCGAATAAGTACCATCTTCCAGACCTGCCTGGGCAATTCTGAGGAAATTTGTGGCGGGATTGTGAGTAAGTTTCTTACGTAAAGTTCTATCCATTGAGTGGCTGGTTTACATAAAAAACGTCATTCTCGTTCCTTTATTGCACCGGCTATGAAAATATATGTTAAAGAATCCCCTTCCACCCCTCCGCCAAACATGCTTTAGCTAATTTCGACAGAAAATCAGGGGGTTATGATGCAGATCGGGATAACAGGAGGTACAGGTACAGTAGGTAAGCGCATTGCTGCCCTGCTCTCCTCAAAAGGTTATGGTGTCACTATTCTCACCCGGTCGCCGGGTCGGGCCGGTGGTAACGGATACCAATACGCCCTCTTCGATGCCGACAATAACCGCTGCGACACCTCAGCTCTGGCAGGCATCCATGCCGTTATCCATCTGGCGGGCGAGCCTGTTGCCGGCAAACGCTGGACCACCGCACAGAAAGACAAGATAGCCTCCAGCAGAATAGCTGGCACCCGCTTCCTCGTCGATATGCTTAAAGCGCATGCCCCCTCCTGCAAAACCTTCATCGGCGCTTCGGCAATAGGCTATTATGGCCCCGATAGTGAGCCGCCAAAACCATTTACCGAAACCTCACCCGTCCACTCCGACTTTCTCGGCACTGTGTGCAGGCAGTGGGAGGAGGAGGAGAACCGCGCCGCACCCACCATGCGCACGGTCAATATCCGCATTGGAATTGTACTGGCCCCCGAGGCAGGAGCATTCCGCGAATTTGCCAAACCGCTGGGCTTCGGCGTCATGCCCATTCTTGGCTCAGGCAAACAGATCATTAGCTGGATACATGTAGACGATCTGGCTCAGTTGTTCATGAAAGCACTGGAAGACACAACAATGGCGGGCGTTTATAATGGCGTAGCACCCACACCTGTGAACGGCGCCACCATGATGCGCACCATTGCCGTTGTAAAAGGTGGACTTGCCATTCCCGCACCGGTGCCGGCATTTGTGCTCAAATTAGCCCTCGGCGAAATGAGTATCGAAGTACTGAAAAGCTGCACAGTAAGTGCCGACAAAACCCTCCGATCAGGATTCGCCTTCCGATATCCCGATCTGCATAGCGCAGTCACCCAGCTACTGAAGGGCTGATCACTGCACTACAAACTTCTTGATAACGGTTCGCCCTCCGGCATCCACCAGCTTCATCACGTAGACACCACTGGCCCACCGCGCCACAGATAGATCGCTGTTGCCGGTGAGCTCACCGCTCCATTCCAGGTGGCCTGCCACATTATACACAGCCACCTGCACCAAACCATTGTTGTCTGACTTTATGTGCAATGTGCGCGATGCAGGTATCGGATAGATATCCAGCGCTGACGCAAAATTGCGAACCACACCAAAGTCCTTCGCGTTAAGGTTAAAGAAAATGTTACCTGCCCCCTTCACCTTAAACCGTGCAGCCGTGATGTTGGTATCAGGATTGGGCACCGTCACGGTTGCCGATCCATTGTTGGGGAAGGTGCCCAAATTGTACGTCCACGTTTTTCCGCCATCGGCAGACATATAGATTTCAACGTTAGAAGTATTGATCGGTGCACTGTTTGTAGACGCCACGTCCCATGTTATGGTCTCGCTGCTGTTGCCCGAAAGCACTATGCCGCTGGTCTTCTGACTCGTCACCTTAAACCCGCTTACCCCTGTCCTTATCACATCGATATGCACAGAATCATCAGGCAGGTTGAATGAACCATAAGTTCCCTTCAAGCTGCGAACAGCCAGCCTGAACGTCATAAACCTTGCAGTATCAGGCAGCTTCTGCCCCGATGCTTTGTCTACACTTGCATTGCTCAACAGACCATTGCGTATCATTTCCAGATCAGGAAACAAGCGCATGGGAGATGAAGATGGTGTCATAGATCTGAACAGCGGCCCGCTCAACCGGGCGCCCACCTGAGTCTGGCCAAAGTCGCCGGTATTCCATTGCTCCCAGCAATAAGTGATGGTAGCTCCGCTCATAGAGTCGGTAGCAGTTGGTGCCACCAACTCAAATGGAGTGCGTGCCGGAATCACATAACTCGCCCCAAATGCCGCTACTCCGGCAGGCTTGTTACCGGTAGCAGTCTTTACCGGGCAGGTGTTGCCATCGGCCAACATGTATTTCTGTATCTGCGCCAGGCTCGCCCTGTGAAAATACGGATCGCTATTCGGCTGCACATTGTCTGTTGTACAGATACCCGCATACGCCATTATCGTCGATCCGCTGCCCGGCTCAAATGCGGTCTTCACCATTGCGTTGGCATAACAAGCGCCCGACTGATTATTGTTGAATGTGTGATCGGCACCAAATTCGTGACCTATTTCATGCACCACATAATCTATGTCAAAACCATCGCCATAAGGTGTCGCGCTGCCTGTCACGCTCTGCGCCTTCAGCGGATCCTTGCACACCACCCCAACCTGCGAAAGCCCGCCGGCGCCGGTACTGAATGCATGACCTATATCGTAGTTCGCGTTGCCTATCGCCGCGTCACACACCGTCTGATTCTCCGTCAGCAGCGAACTTGCACTCGAGTTGTATGCACCCAGCGGATCTGCCGAACTGCTTACAAATATTACATCCTCTTGATTCGGTACAAACGTCATCGTCACCGACAGTTCCTTTTCATACACACCGTTCACCCTGTTCATGGTAGTGGTCATCTTACTCAGAACCTGGGCCTTTGTGGGGCTGGCGCTTCCTGTTACAGCCTCGGCATACTGATGCGTACACGATAGCGCCAATCTGTATGTGCGAAGGGTATCGCCATTCAGCTCCCTCGCAGCTTCGGCTGTGGGTTTCGCCTGAAGTCCGGCAGGTTGCAACTTCAGCGCGTCATGCAATGCTTCGCAGCCACCATTATCTTCGGCTCCGCGCACCTCGTCACGCTTGTAATGCGCTACATAGACACCGCTTGCAGCTGCCCCTGCAGGGTCTACAAAACTCGTATTGTAGCCGTCATAGATCATTGCATGAAAACCATACACCGTATAGTCCAGTTTCGCCGTTACGTTTGCATCATCTATAGCTACTGCATCAAAAGTCTGCAACTGAGGGAATTTTGCCGCAAGCGCTGCGGGCAAAAGGCCCGACCGCTTCACCCTGAACATTCTTGTCGATCCATCAGGCAGTGGCACTTCCACTACGCTGCCCTCTGCAAGCACGGACTTTAAATCGGCCTCATCTGCCACGAATGTCTGCCACGCGCTCGCCCTTATCACACGGTCCACAGCCATTCCGGGGCGCGCCGCTACTTTCTTCCATAGGTTACCGGCCATCGCCTGCACAGTGGCGCTCAGGCACAGCACCAGGGTCACAAGTGTTCTGTTTGTCTTCATTCGTTCGTTTAGGTTCCCCGCAAGTGTATGGGAACATGTTCAACAAAAATAAAAAAAGCGCATGATGTTATTGCATCATGCGCCTTCATGAATGCTCATTTATACTTACTGTATCACAAATTGTTTCACAGTTTGCGCTCCTGTGGCCACATCCACCAGTTTCACATAGTAGATGCCCTTGCTCCACAAAGCCACGTCTATGTCAGCTTTCCCGTCTATACGACCTGTCCATACACGCTGGCCTACCACATTGGTCACAACAGCATCGGCAGCCAGGGTGGTGGTCATGTGTACCACCTCCGTAGCAGGTACCGGGAAAATGTTCACCTCATTTACCGGAATCAGTACATTCGAAGCGCTGTTATAAGAAATAGGCACCAGCGGATTGTAGTCAACTTTGAAGTTCACACTGTTCACGTTGAAGAACACATTGTTCTTGCCTTTCACCTTGAAACGCGCAGTGGTTGTAGAGGTTGCCGGGTTGGGCACTGTGATACTTGCAGATCCGTTGTTGGGGAAAGCACCTACATAGTACTGGTAAGTAGTACCTCCGTTCTGCGACATCCATATTTCTACTTCCGATGCGCCTATCGGGGCCACATCAGTATTCAGTACCGTCCAGGTCACCGTTTGGGTAGAGCCCCCCAGGTAGGAGACACCCGCTGCGCCCTGGCTCGTAACCTTAAAACCGGCACCCGTTCCGGTGGTCACTGCATTTACGGTCACCACCTCGTCGGGTATGGTCACACAACCTTTGTTGTTCCGTATGTTGCGATAGGTACACTTGAACTTCATGGCCCGGGCCACTGTAGGTGCTTTTTCGTAGGCTGTATTAAGATTGCCTATCAACACCGACGCTATTTTAGGGAATACCCTTGTATTCGACTTAGACGGCGTGATGGAACGGAAAATTGGACCACTCGAAGTCGTTGATGCGAAGCTACTGCCGAAGCTACCCAGATCGTGCTGCTCCCATGCATATAATATGACAGAGTCGCCGGCAGAATCGGTCACCACAGGAGAGGTAAGCTCAAACGGGGTGAGGTAAGGAATGGTATAAGAAGTTGGCGATATAGTAGTGTATTTCACCAGTTTGTTGCTTGTAGGTGTTTTTGTTGCACAATTGCCACCCGAGCTGTTCACATAAGTCAACACCTGCCCGATACTGTGTCTGTGGAAGTAGGCATCGCTGCGCGACTGAACATTGTCCGGCGGACAGATGCCGGCATAAGCCATGATCGTTGACCCGCTACCCGGCTCATAGGCCGATCCCGACTCGGCATTGCCACCACCGCAACTACCATTGGTATTGTTATTGAACGTATGCTGTGCACCAAACTGATGTCCTATCTCATGCGCCACATAATCTATATCGAAGGCGTCGCCGGTTGGTGTTGCCGAACCTGTTGTGCCTTGTGCTTTGCTGAACGAACACACACAGCCAAGCGTCGCCAAGCCGCCCGAACCGGTTGTGAACACGTGGCCGATATCGTAATTAGAGAAACCTACTATTGAATTACACTGCGACTGATTGGTCGTCAGGCATGATCCCGGATTAGAGTTGATCGCATTGAACGGGTCGCCCGCGGCTGTAGTGAATATCAGATTGTTCTGAGCCGAGGTGAATACCATGGTTATCGAGAACTCACGCTCATACACACCGTTCACCCTGTTCATGGTAGTGGTCATTTTGCTCAGCACCTGCGTCTTGGATGGTGTGGGCAAACCTGTCGCAGCCATAGCATACTGATTGCTGCAGGCAAGTGCCAGGCGGTAGGTGCGCAGTTCGTACCCGTTCACCGTTTTTTGTGCCAGTTTTGGCAGCCCGCCATTGGCCATCTGCATCTGCTCTCCGGCCGGGCCGTTCTCATCTGCACCATGCACACCGCACAACATCCTGTTGGCAAACTCCCTGTCCAGGTCGCGTTTGTAGTAACCGATGTAAAAGCCGTCGTTCAGATTATCAAACGGATCTATAAAGGCAGTATTTTCCCCATCCAGCACCATTGCATGGAAGCCATAGAGGGTGAAATCGAATTTGGCGGTCACCGTGCGGTCGTCCACAGCATAACCGCTGTAAGTCCTGATATCGGGGTGCTGAGCAGCAAGGTCTTGTGGCATCATGCTTGTCTCCCACACCCTGAAGTCGCGGGTGCTGCCATCAGGCATGGGTATGGTCACTATCTCGGCAAAGTTCTCGTTCTGGGGAAGGTTACTGAAGTGCATACGCAACGTAGGCTCATCCAGTTGATAGGTACGGTACACCTCCGGGTGTATCACCTGCACATTCTTTGACGGCAATCCCGTCTGAACCTCTTTCCACACTTCCGATGCACCGGCAATAAAAGGGGTAAACAAACCGGCACACAACACCAGTTTCAGGAAGAACTTTTTCATTTTACGCTTTTGATGATCTGATAAGCACTAACGGACATAGCCCGCCTTTTTCCAAATATGAGTCTTAAAATTAGGGGTTTTGACCGTATGAACCACGCACACACTACCAAAGCCTACCGTTTTTTGCCTGAAATAACGCAGACATGACACTACCCAACCGTGACAAAAACCATGCCGAAGTGATTGATTGTGAGGAGGAAACACAGTTCTGAGCGGCAGAACAACAGCCGTAGCAACAGCAAAACACCGGTAACCAACTGCCAGGGCGGACTTGTATGCAACAGCCCGCTTTTGAAAACGATTATATGTATCTTACACAAGCTCACGTCAATTTTCACCGGCGCATCAATGAAAAAGTTCATCCTCCTCACAATCATCGGCACCGTCACCTACTTCCTGGTGGGATGGCTGATATTTGACCTCGCCCTCGGCACCTACACCGAGGCAAACACAACACATTTGGCCGGATTCAAACGTTCGCCCGAACAATTTAGCTGGCTATTCCTTGTAATATCATGCACGGCCTATGCAGCACTGATGGTTTACATCCTCTCGCACCTCACCCGCACCACCGATCCGGTAAAAGGAACGATGACCGGTGCAGTGGTCGGTATTCTGGTTGCCATTATGGCCAATACCTATTGGCTTGCATCCAGTCACTTCTATAATAATGTAGTAGTTGCGTTTGTAGACGTTGCCGGTGCAGCCGTTGCCGTTGGCATACTGGGCTTGGTGATCACGCTGGCATCAAGGAGACTTCAATAGTGGGTTCGGCCCTCGCTACTCCTACAGATTCTTTTATGATACTGCGTTAAACGCAGTATCATAGATTTTTCTACTTGCTACGTTTGCTCGTTTGACAGACCTTTATGTAGCGCCTGAAAAGAAATAGTCTTTTTGCCGGCATTTAACATCGCAGCAACACCCTCGCCAATTACATCACGACATTTTATGGCTGTAAACAAAAATCAGGATTATCTAACAAAAGTGTAAACCTATTTCAGGACGATGCAACTAGGCAGGTGGGAAGAAAATGAGAAGCAGCTGCGCAGGTTTTGAGAAGCAAGTGCGCAGTTTTTGGGAAGCAGGTGCGCAGTTTTTGGGAAGTAAATGAGCCCGGGAAGCACTTAAAATGTTCAGTATTACCCGCCCAAAGAAGACTCGCACGTTTCAGCACAGCACACAACCAATTGATTTTCAATGCAGAAATCTTTCTCGCATATCGCACTATCGAAAAATGAAAAAAAATGCATGGAACTACTCAGCCTGGGAAGCCTGCAGCAAAGAAAAAATTACGTCCATGGATCAGATACGACCGCGACTTAGCTTATTGAGCAGCGAAACATAAGCTGCCCGTGCCTGAGGCGTGAAGTCCTTTATGAGATCGGGTTGTAGCTCAGGATAAGATCTGTCATCTTTCCAGGTCATGGAGCCACCCCATTTCTTCTGAATACCGGGTTCCAGCGACCTCACGATCTTGGAAAATGCAGATTCGAACTGACTGCGCAATTCAGGAGTAGTTACCATATAGTTGTTGTTAAAGAGCGATACTCAATGAAGGTAGACTATTAAAACCACAATCCTTGTTTTATTTCAGAACAGAGGCTGTAACGATCAGCTATACCGGTTTGGGTATTCGCGCACGTGAAAAGAAAATAGCTGCTCCCGCAGGGAACAGCTATTTGAAAAAACGGATATAAGAACCGGTTATTCCAGCACCACAGTACGCGCAACCTGCTCACCACCGGCCGCATCGGTGACGCGCACAAAATAGATGCCGCGGGCCCAGTTGCTTACCGGCACTTCGGCAGCAGCGCCAATGGTCCCCTTCCACATCATCTGGCCGGTGCTGCTGATGATGCTGAGGAATGAATTGCCGCCGGTGCCTGTGGTGATCTGCAGCACATCGTGCGCAGGTACAGGATACACTTTGAGTGTGGCTGCCAGCGTACCGGCAGGTTGGGCAATGCCGGTGGGCAGACCCGGATTGTTGGTAACAGTAACACTCTTGGTGTTGATGTTGAAGAAGATATTGTTCTCCGCCTTCACCTTGAAGCGCACCACTGCACTGGTAGCAGGCGGGTTGGGCACGGTGATGGTGGCACTACCTGTGTTGGGGAAGGTACCCACTGTGTAAGGCCAGGTCACACCGGCATCGGTAGACATATAGATCTTTACATTGGCGACGTTGTAGGGTGCGCCATCGGTGCCGACTTTATCCCAGGTGATGGTCTGCGTGCTGCCGCCGGCATAGGTAATGCCGAACCCATTCTGGCTGGTCACCTTAAAGCCTCCGTAGTTGTTGGCGGCTCCTGTTGTGATGGCGTCTATGTGCACGGTATCATCGGGGAAGAGGAAACAACCTGTACCGGTGAAGATGTTGCGCACTGTGAGCTTGAAGGTGAGGAAGCGGGTAGTATCGGGAGCTTTCTCGCCCAGCGCACCACTGGCTGTAACAGCGGTAAGATTGCCGGAGAGGATCATGCTGAGCTTGGGGAAGGTGCGCAGCGGATCGTACTTCTTAGGGCTGTAGGACCTGAAGATAGGACCACGGAAATAGGTGTCCTTTATACGCGACCCGAAGTCGCCGCGGTTCCACTGTTCCCAGCAATAGGTCACAGAGGTATCGGCAACGGAGTCGACTGCTGTGGGTGCAATCAGTTCGAACGGTGTCTTGTATGGGATCTTGTAGCTGGCAGTGAATGGTGCCAGATACACGAGTTTGTTGCCCGTGGGTGTTCGCACGGCGCACACATTCTGAGAGCCTGCCAGTTTGCTCTGAATCTGCACGAGGCTGGACGCATGGAAGTAGGCATCGCTGTGCGTCTGCACATTGTCGGACGGACAGATGCCTGCATACGCCAGAATGGTAGAACCGCTGGATGGCTCGTAGGCATAGTTACTGGAAGCATTGCCACTGCAGCTGCCGTCGCTGTTGTTGTTGAAGGTATGGTTGGAACCGAACTCGTGGCCCATCTCGTGCGCCACATAGTCAATGTCGAAACCGTCACCCACAGGGCTGGGCAAGCCGGTAACACTACGACCCTTCTGGCCGCTGTTGCACACAATACCGAGGCCGGAAATGCCGCCACCACCCGTGGTGAAGACGTGACCGAGATCGAAATTGGCCGTACCGATGCGGTTGGTACAGGTAGTATGATTGACACCGAGGCACGCTGCGCCGTTACTGTTGATGGCATTGAACGGATCGTTGCCATTGATAGTGCCGGTGGGTGCGGTCCAGATGAGGGTATCCTCGTTGGCCACAAAGTTCATCTGCACCGAGAACTCGCGATTGTATACACCGTTCACGCGGTTCATGGTGGTGGTCATCTTGCTGAGTGTCTGGGTGATGGTGGGGGATGCCACACCTGTAGCGGCCACAGCATACTGATTGGAGCAAGAAAGTGCCAGACGATAGGTGCGTAGTTCATAACCGTTGGAGGTCTTCTGCGCCAGTTTGGGCAGGCCGGTCTCAGCGGTCACCATGGCTTCGCCGCCGGCCAGCTCATCGGCCTCGTTGCGGAACTCGCAGCGCATGCGGTCATTGTCGTTGCGGCGCTCATCGCGCTTGTAGTGCACCAGATAAAAGCCGTCGTGGTAATTATCGAACGGGTCGATGAACGAGGTATTCTCGCCGTCATAGATCATGGCACTGAAGCCATAGACGGTGAAGTCTAGCTTGGCAGTAACAGCAGGCGCGCCCACTGCTTCTGCAGTAAAGGTCTTGATATCAGGATACTTCTGTGCCAGTGACGGCGGCATCATAGGTGTTTGCCAAACCCTGAAGTCGCGGTAACTGCCATCGGGCAGCGGCAGCGATATGACGATGGCCTCGGCAGGGTTTTCTGAAAGGTTCCACATGCGCACCTTCAGTTCGGCCTCGTTCAGCTGATAAACGGTGAACTTGTCCGGGTGCTGCAACTGTACGTTCTTTGGCGCCGCCGACGGATCGACCTGCTTCCAGTAATTGCCGGCAAGGGCTGTGGCCGGTGCCCACATGAACTGCAGGGCTATGATCGCTGGTAAAAAATGCTTCATTACTGCTATTTTGTTAACTATAAAGTACTGATAGACTGAAAAATATGAACTCTTTGAACTACAAGTCAGGCAAGTTAGGGAAAAATGCCATCCGACAAAATAATCGGGGCGGAAATTATTAGGGGTCATTAACTAATTTTGGAACTATTAATGGCAACAATATCATTTGAGTACACATTAGGCAATATTGACAGTATTCCCGCAGAATTCTGGCAACATGCCGCACCATACCGGCTCATCACCTTTACCGGAGAAATGGGAGCGGGCAAAACCACCTTTATCAGCCACCTATGCACCTACCTGCAGGTGGAAGATGCAGTGAGCAGCCCCACGTTTGCCCTGGTGAACGAATATGCAGCATATATAAAAGGAAGGGAAGAGGTGATCTATCACATTGACCTGTACCGCCTGCGCGACGCCGCCGAAGCTGTAAATGCCGGCATGGAAGATTGTATAGACCAGGCCAAACACGGCAGCGCGTACTGTTTTGTGGAATGGCCCGGAAAAGCAGACGCGCTGCTGTTTGCCCCCCGCCTGGATGTGACCATAGAAGTGACCGGCGAGACGGAGCGGCGCATGACACTACATATTGTGGAGCGCTGAGAAGGTCGACACCCCTGCCACCAACGAGCAGCGCCATCCTTAAACTGCGAACTTTTCCTTACTTTCACCCCTCCAAGAAAGAACATATGCACGAGATATTAGAACTATTAAAGACGCTTTTAGCCGACCCGGACAAATTAATGAACTTTATTACTGATCATGGCGGTCTCTACCTGGTCATGTTTATCATATTCGCGGAAACAGGACTGTTTGTTGGTTTCTTCCTGCCGGGCGACTCTTTGCTTTTTGTAACGGGTATCGCCATAGCCAACACAATGTCACCTTTCAACAGCACAGCTGCCAACCTTATTTATTGGATGACCCTGATAAGTATTGCCGGAATACTGGGGAATTTTGTGGGGTATTGGTTCGGCAAGAAATCGGGGCACCTGCTGATGAAACGCCCTGATTCCTGGCTATTTAAAAAGAAGCACCTTGTGCAGGCACACGACTTTTATGAAAAGAAAGGCGGGGCGGCAATATTGCTGGCGCGCTTCCTACCAATAGTACGCACATTTGCCCCGATAGTAGGTGGCATGGCCGAAATGAACTACGCAAGATTTGTGAAGTTCAACATTATAGGCTGTCTGGCATGGGTGATCAGTATGACGATGGCCGGCTTCCTGCTCGGTGAAGTGCCGTGGGTGAAGGCTAATCTGGAAAAGATCGTTATCATCATCATCTTCGTCACTACGGCACCGGTGCTGTTCAAAATGTTCTTCGGAAAGAAAGACAAGGTGCCTGCTGAACAGGCCTAAAAACACAACCGGCAACCAATGGAGCAGCACAAAAAAACAGCCTTACTGAGCATACCCGTCATAGTGGCGGCGCTGGGCTATTTTGTAGATATATACGATCTGCTGCTGTTCAGCATCATCAGGGTGAAGAGCCTGAAGTCTCTGGGGCTTACCGATGCACTGATAGATACAGAAGGGAAATTCATTATCAGCATACAGATGTATGGTCTGCTGCTCGGCGGCATACTGTGGGGCATGATGGGTGATAAGAAGGGCAGGTTGAGTGTACTGTTCGGATCTATCGTACTGTATTCACTTGCCAACATTGCCAACGGATTTGTGACCACTGTGAACCAATACGCCCTGGCGCGCTTTATCGCGGGTGTGGGGCTTGCCGGAGAACTGGGAGCCGGAATAACACTGGTGAGTGAGCTGGTACCCAAGGAAACACGAGGCAAGGCTACCTCCATCGTGGCCGGAGTGGGACTGACGGGTGCAGTAGCGGCCTACTTTGTTGCCCACTCATTCGAATGGATGGCTGAGGGTGGCAATACATGGGCACAGGGCATTGTATCGGCGCACTATGACTGGAGGATCTGCTATTTCATTGGCGGCTTCCTGGGACTGATGCTGTTGCTGCTGAGGGTGAGCGTATTTGAATCGGGTATGTATAAGAACATACAACATTCAAAGGTGCAAAAAGGCAACTTCCTCATGTTCTTCAACAACGGCAAACGGTTTAAAAAGTACATGCTGGCCATATTGGTAGGGTTGCCAACGTGGTATGTGATAGGTGTCCTGATAACGTTCTCAAAAGAATTTGCCGAGCGCTTCGGGATCAAGGAGCCGGTAGATCCGGGTAAGTCCATTATGCTGGCCTATGTGGCTATCTCTATCGGCGACCTGCTCATTGGTTTCCTTAGTCACTGGCTGGGCAGTCGCAAGAAAGCATTGTACCTGTTCTATTCTCTGACGGTGATCTCGATAGCACTTTACTTTTTCCAGGAGAATGGCACCGCCACGGGCATGTATGCAATATGTATGCTGATGGGTTTTGCCACCGGGTTCTGGGCACTGTTCGTGACCATGGCGGCCGAGCATTTCGGTACCAACCTGCGCGCAACCGCCGCAACTACTGTACCAAATATGGTGCGCGGTTCGTTGCCATTGATCATCATGCTGTTCAACGGCTTGCAGCCTTCGCTCAGTTACATCAATGCGGCGGCGGTGACGGGGGTTGTGGTGATGGCTATCAGCATCACGGCTGTATTAATGACCGAAGAGACCTTTGGTAAGGACCTCAACTTCATGGAAGAGTAAGCAGCAGGCAAGCCCTGTGTAGTAATCTGTTTCGCTTATGCAACTGTCTTTAACACCCGATGTTCCTTTACTGCAACAACCGATCATCTATTCAGACAACATACTGCTGATCGGGTCATGCTTCACGGAACACATCTCGGACAGGCTGGCGCAACACAAGTTCAGGGTATTGCAGAACCCGCACGGCATTTTGTTCAATCCGCTGAGTGTGGCGCAGAGCCTGGACAGCTACATAGATGGAAAGCAGTATGAAGAACATGAGCTGTTTTATCTGAACGAACTGTGGAACAGCTGGGAACACCATACCCGATTCTCGAACACTGACAAGGCTGCAGTATTGCAGGGAATTAATGATGCGCAAACACAGGCTGCGGCATTCATACGCAAGGCCGACAGGGTGATCATTACGCTGGGCTCGGCGTTTCAGTATTACCTGAAAGAGAACGGCAAACATGTGGCCAACAACCACCGGGCACCGGCACAGTGGTTTGAAAAGCGACTGCTGCCGATAGGTGAGATCATAGCCGCGCTGGATAACACCATCAACAAGTTGAAGGCGGTCAATCCGTTTGCTCAGGTACTGTTCACTATAAGTCCGGTGCGCCATATACGCGACGGAGTAGTTGACAACAACCGCAGCAAGGCAAGGCTGATAGAGGCAGTGCATGACCTGTGCGGCAGACACGAAATTGCTCACTACTTCCCGGCGTATGAACTGATCATAGACGTGCTGAGGGACTACCGGTTCTATGATATCGACTTTGTGCACCCCAACTATATGGCCACCACCTTTGTTTGGGAACAGTTTATAAAGGCCTGCATAGCTAAAGAAGCAGTGCCGGTGATGCAACAGGTGCATGAGATAATGACGGCAAAAGCACACAGGACACGCTTCCCGGACACGGAGGCACACAGGAAGTTCCTGAGCAGCTATCTGAAAAAGACGGAGTTACTTGCGGCACAACATCCTGTACTGGACCTGACGGATGAGATCAGGTATTTCAGCGGTCTTTAGGTGCGCCGGCCCTTACCAGCTCCCACAGCACGATACCTGCAGTTACCGATACATTGAGCGAGTGTTTGCTACCCCATTGCGGTATCTCAAGGCAACCATCTGATAGTTGCAGAGCGGCATCGCTGACACCGGTGACCTCGTTGCCCAATATCAGAGCGACTTTGCTGCCATCGTAAGCTGCAGATTGGAGTTGTGTACTGTTGTGGGCCTGCTCTACAGACAGGATACTGCACCCTTCCTCACGGGCGGCACGGATGGCATCCGCCACATCGGGGAAGTGTTTCCAGGCAACCGTCTCGGTGGCTCCGAGGGCGGTCTTGTGAATGTCGCGGTGAGGTGGTTGCGGTGTGTAGCCGCAGAGAAATAGTGCCTGTACAGCAAAGGCATCGCAGGTGCGGAACACAGAACCTACGTTCTGCATGCTGCGCACATCGTCGAGAATAACGATGATGGGGTACTTGTGTGCCGAGTGAGCCTGAGTGGCGTCTATGCGGCCGAGATCGTCCATTGATTTGCGCTGTATCATTGCTGTGTATCGGTATTTGCAGCGCAAATGTACATCGTAAAGTGCGGAGAATCAGACAGCGTATAGCTGCTCTATCTCGCGTGCATATTTCTGCTCTATCACTTTGCGTTTCACTTTGAGCGAAGGAGTAAGTTCACCGGTATCGATGGTCCACTCAGCGGGCAGCAGACAGAACTTCTTAACCTGCTCGGGGTGGCTGAACAGCTCGTTGTACTTATCGACCTGGCGCTGCACCTGCGCTATGGCTTCGGGTAGTTTGAGCAATTCCGCGTCGGAGGTAGGTATGTTAATATCGGGATGGTGTTCACGAAGGTATTTACGCAGGTTGGTAAATGAAGGCACAATGAGGGCTGCGACGAACTTCTGTCCGGCACCTGTCACCATCATCTGCTCGATATAGATACTCTCCTTCATGCGGTTCTCGATGGCCTGAGGTGCGACGTACTTGCCACCGGACGTTTTGAAGATCTCTTTCTTGCGGTCGGTGATCTTGAGGAAACGGCCCTCTACCCACTGACCAATGTCGCCGGTGCAGAACCAACCATCTTTGAACGCGGCTGCTGTAAGATCGGGGTGTTTGTAGTAACCGATGGTGATGTTTGGACCTTTGACGAGTATCTCTCCGTCGTCGGCGAGCTTCACTTCAACATTGTCTATGAGCGGACCAATAGAACCAATGCGCCTGCCATCGCTTTCGAAGCGGTTGACGGAAACGACCGGAGATGTCTCGGTAAGGCCGTAGCCTTCCATGATAGTGATATTGGCTGAACTGAATATGCGCGCCAACCGCTCCTGACATGCAGCAGAACCGGTGACAATAGCTTTAACACTGCCGCCCAGTGCTTCGCGCCACTTGCTGAAGATGATCTTGTTAGCGAGCCACAACTGCAGCCGGTACCAGGGCGAACCCGGAACCGCGTTGTCGTACTGCTTGCCCAATGCCAGCGCCCAAAAGAATAGGGCCTTTTTGATGCCCTTCAATTCCATAGCCGTGTTCATGATTCGCTCGTACACCTTTTCGAGCAGGCGCGGAACGGTGGTGAATACAACGGGTTCCACCTCTTTGAGGTTGGCACCTATTGTGTCCATACTCTCGGCATAGTACACAGCCAGGCCTTTGTTGAGGTAGACATACGTGACCATGCGCTCGAAAATGTGGTTGAGCGGAAGGAAACTCAATGCTTTATCGCCCTCGCCGGCAAATGTGAATACCGGCATGGAGTAGTGTACGTTTGATGCAATATTGCGATGGGTGAGCATAACACCCTTGGGATTACCTGTAGTGCCGGATGTGTAAATGATGGTGGCCAATGTATCGGGGCCTATGCGCGCTGCAAGGGCCTCATCGTGTGTAACGTCAGCTGCCGTCAATTCGGTCCAGTGGGCCACACCCGGCAAGTTATCGAATGAATAAACGCGGGTGATGGTAGGCACTTGTTTCAAGGCGTCTTTAAAACGTTCGTATATCTCGGCATTGGCCACAAAGACTATGCGCACGCCGGCCTCGGCCAGTATGTAAGTCAACTCCGCAGGACTAATAGTGGGGTAAACAGGAGTAAGCACCGCGCCGGTAAGCTGCACTGCCACATCGGTAATGATCCACTCGGGGCGGTTTGGAGAAATGATCGCTATTTTCTCCTGATGCTCGGGCTGCAGCACCTCATTGGCCAGGCCCAATGAAAGCAGGCCACCGGCCATTTGCGAGGCTGTTTTCCAAACATCGCTGCAAGAATAGGTGCGCCAATTACCATTTTCTTTGGCTGCCAACATAGTAGCTGCCGGAGCTTGCTCACTGCGCTGCCTTACGATATCAAACAAGCGGGCTATCATACCCTAAATTTACTTATTTTTCAGATATCGTGAACGCCCGGCATTACTCGCCAAGGATGTAGTGATCTGATTTCAGCTTCTGATCGAGCAGATCGGGGTCATTGGATTTACGACGGATGTCCAGCAATTTGTGATAAGTGGAATTGAACATGCTGCGAAAGGTAGCTCGGGCATTCTTATCGTGTGGCTGATTGTCTTCCGGTACGGAAAATGACATAGACAGGTGGCCGGTAGCAGGATCGATCTGAACTATGACGCGCTTATCGGTAACAATATTCGAGGCGCGGTTATCAGACATGAGTGTGTAGTCGTCCTCCTTTGTGAATTTTACGAAATCGAATATGCGGGGATCTTTCACGATGGCATTTCGAGCGGCATCGAACTGGTAGCAGTTCATTTCGTAGCTAAGGAAGACCTTTTTGATACGGATGAACATGGGAGTCTTGATACGCACCGTATCAACGAGATCTCTCCCTTTCTTCTTCCATGTAGGGAATGCAACGGCGTCGAATTCGGGATTGAAGTCCTTATTCCACAGACCGGTGAATCTGTCGTCCTGATCGCAGGAACTGAACAAAAAAGAAAAAAGCAGAAAGAAACACAGATTTCGCCTCATGGGGGTAGCAGTAGCGTGGTGAAGGGTAAAAATAATACGCAATACGTTACCGAGTCAAGGTAATCGCATGTTTTTAGTTAATTAAATACTATTACAGTACTTTGTGTGGGCAAAACCAGACCAAGAACAGCATATGAATGAGGCTGCACATACACCACCGGCTAAGAACAGAATTACACTATACATAGTACTCTCGATGTTTGCCGGTATTGCATTGGGGTATTTTCTGAATACCTATCTGGCTGACAAACCGGCCGAGACGAAGGACAGCGTATTGCAGCCATTCTCGTTGCTTGCCGATATTTTCCTGAGGTTGGTGAAGATGATCATAGCGCCCTTGGTATTCAGCACACTGGTGGTGGGTGTGGCCAAACAAGGTAGCGCGCAAACGGTGGGCAGGATAGGAGGCAAGACGATGCTATGGTTCATTTGCTTCTCGCTGATAAGTCTGGTGCTGGGTATGCTTCTGGTGAACACATTTACCCCGGGGATAGCCATGCATCTGCCACTACCGGACGCAACGGGGAGCACCGTGGCGCACGCATCACTGAGCCTGAAGGAATTCATCAGCCATATATTTCCGACGAGTGTTATAGATGCTATGGCCAAGAATGAGATACTGCAGGTGGTTGTGTTCTCGCTCTTTTTTGGTGTGGCAACAGCTGCGGTGGGTGAAAAAGGAGCAATTGTGATAACGGTTCTTGACTCGGTAGCCCACATCACACTAAAGGTGACCGCCTATGTAATGAACTTCGCGCCGTTGGCCGTGCTGGGTGCAATGACGGCAGTGATAGGGAAGCAAGGATTAGGCATATTGAGTACCTATTCGATGTTCATAGGTGAGTTTTATCTCGGTCTTTTCCTGCTGTTGAGCATACTGACGGGCGCGTTGTGGTTGTTTGTGCGGGGAAGAGTGCCAACGCTGTACCGACATATCAAAGAACCGGTATTGCTGGCATTTTCTACCTCATCGAGCGAAGCGGCATTTCCCAAGCTGATGCTGGAACTGGAGCGATTTGGCTGCGACGAGAAAATAGTGAGCTTCGTGCTGCCGTTGGGATACTCGTTTAATCTGGACGGATCGATGATGTATATGTCCTTCGCATCGATTTTTATCGCACAGTGTTATGGCATTCACCTTGATCTTGCGACACAAATGAGCATGTTGCTTGTACTGATGATAACAAGTAAGGGCATAGCGGGTGTGCCGAGGGCAAGTCTGGTAGTGATAGCGGGTACGCTTGCCACATTCAACATACCCGAGGCCGGCCTGGCACTGTTACTGGGCATAGACCCGCTACTGGATATGGGCAGGGCTGCTACAAACGTGGTTGGCAATAGTGTGGCAACGGTGGCCATGTCCAGCTGGGAGGGCGGATTGAAGCATCAGTAAAGGCAATATCAGGAGTGACGTTAATGTGTTGCTAATGCGGTGTCGTACATTGAATTATATGCATGTATGCTTATATTTTTGTGCTATTCGTTACTATCCGAAATTCAACCACTTGTCATGAATCACCGAACCGGCCTCCTTCTGGGAACCTTACTGCTCAGTTTGATTCCACACTTTACATTTGCAGCTGAAATTGCATCGGGCAGTATTGAGACTATAGCTTTTATCATTTCGATCTTCAACCTTGCCCTATTAGTGACGGCACTGATCTCTATAAAACAATATTTCTGGCCGGGGGATAACAGCACCTCCGTCTTTCACATTGCGCATATCATCTTTGTTGTAGTATTCTATGCAATCAGTCTGCCGTTTCTGATAACTAACAGTCAATATTACGTTGAGTATGCAGACCTGGTGCCCTTATCGATACTTGGTAAATTCTTTTTCTCGGCTGACGCGACATCATTAATGCAATTAGTTATAGTGTCATCGGTGGTTTTCAATATCCTTTTCATCCGCAGAAGCAAGCTGGAATTGGAAAGGCCACTTCCACTGTCTTCCCACGTAGATAAAAGTGAAGAAAAGGAAATAGCCGATAACGCAGATGGCAATGACGAATCTACAGACCAACATTAACGTCAACCTTCCCCACAGACCTCACAATGGCTCTGTAAACCATAACTAAAATAAGGGCGGAAACTATTGCAAATGCTGACCATACGACAGCAGCCGGCAATGATGGCAGATGAAGCTGCACAGCCGCCAGGCGTGCGGAAACAACGCCCTGCACAAAAACAGTAGCAGCCAACGCCAGCAATAAACTACCTGCAGCCAGAGGGACAAAACGACGCACCATGAAGCTGACCAAGTACCGGCGGCTGTAGCCCAACTGATGCAGGAGCACCAGGGATGATCGGGACCGGGAGATGGACAGCTCAATGAATAACATGAAAATGAGCGCACCAGCTACTAAAAGCAAGGCTGCCAAACCGCCTGTTGCTGCGGCCACTGACTGCACTATTGCCCGCATGCGGCTCCATTGCAAACCTTGTGGCTCGGTGGTGTAGCCATGCTGCTGCAACCATGCAGTAAACTGAGGATCTGATGGGTCTCCAACACGGAGAATGAGCTGCATGACATGTGCAGGTCCCGAGGATGCGGCAAAACGAGCGTTGCCGTAAGTGATAAACGACTGTGGCACCAAGACAGAACCAACCCTATCGGAAAAGCCGGAGATGTGAGCGGAGAAAACCTGCGCGTTGGTGCCGCTACCAACCTTGATGCGCATGCCGATGGCCTGAACCGAACCACGCGACAATTGCGGGAGACCCTGCCCGGGCGCAAACACATAGTTGTAAATATCGAGGAAGCGGGAGGCAAGGACCACAGGGAGGTCCGGGTTGCCGGGTTGCCAGTTCCAATCGGAAGGTACAACATCAAGGAACCTATCGGGGACAGAGGCGAGGGGTAGCTCTGTCTGCAGGGGAAGTTGCCCACCGACTTCGGCGTAGACGGGGAACAAAGCCGGAGTGATCTCGCCGGCATCGCGCACTTGAGGCGCATGGCGCACCTCGGCAATCTCTGAAGCGGAGAACACGTTTGCTGAGGTGCCGCCCATGTTCTGCTCGGTGATCTGCTTGCCGATGACAAGGTAACTTTCAGTGCCGCCGCTTTGCCCGTTGGAGAGCAAAAGATCAAAATCGGACCAGGCGAGCACGCTGACGAGCAATAAGAAAGTGCCCACTGTGAGGATGGTGAGTGCAGTCCACAACCGGGTGCGCCCGTTGTGCAACAATAATAATCGGGTCAATATGGAGGACAGGCGTGCGCTCACATCTGAAAGGTATGGGTGTACGGAAAATAATCGTTCGCATCGAGGTCGGTGAGTAGGATACCGGCATTGTTGCGCTGCGCGACGCTCTTGATCAGATCGATGGCCAGCTTTCGGTTGGCGATATCGAGATGGCTGAAGGGCTCGTCCATGAGCAACCAGGAAAACGGCTGAACCAATGCCCGTATGATGGCCACACGCTGCTGTTCGCCAAAAGAAAGGGTGGCGGCTAGTGAGTGTGCTTTGTTGGCAATGCCCAATTGGGCCATCCAAGTCAATACTGCTTCGGTAGTAACGGAATTGGTAAGCGCTCTCTTAACCTCAATATTCTCGAATGCGGTGAGCGAGGGGAACAGACGCATGTCTTGAAATATGACCGAGATTGTGCGCGCGCGGAGTGCTGACAATTGGTCATCGGGAAGTTGTTCCATATTCCGGTCACCGAAGGAGATAGTACCAGAGTAACCGCCGCGCAAGCCATAGAGCATGTGAATGAGCGTAGTCTTGCCCCTACCCGACGGCGCCCGTACAAAAACACAGGCACCTGATGGCAGTGTGACATCTGCGTTCCAAACCTGAGATGGCCGGCCCGCCAACTGCTGAACAAGATGTGCCGGAACCAAGCCCTGCATAGATAGCTGCATGGCTACTGATATTTGACCAAAAATAATCAATGCCCGGGAGGTGCGGCGCTAACTATTGCAAAACGGCAATAAACATACTATCGGCAAGGATGGAGATACCATTGATCAACTGCATGTGCTGCACTTTGAGGCCGGTGTTGGCAACGATGTGCTCCACCACCTCTTCGTTCTCCTGCCGGAATACGGAACATGTAATATAAATGAGTCTGCCACCGGGGCGCAGGTATTTGCTGACATTCACGGCAATAGCACTTTGCAGTGGCGGAAACTTTTGCTGCACCTCGCTATTGAAAAAATGTAACTGCTCGGGAGTGCGGGCCCATGTGCCGCTGCCGGAACAGGGTACATCGCATATGATATTATCGAACTGACGATCACCTAGGGTATTGCTGAGTGAAGCTACATAGGCAGCATCCGCAACCAGGGCATCAGGCCGGCGATAACCGTAGCGACTGAAACGCTCCTTGAGGTTGTTGATAATAGTGGCCCTTTTATCTGTGACTGTGAGCCAAACGTTGGGTTCCTGAGCCATAAGCAACAACGACTTGCCACCCGCACCGCAACAGCAGTCGTACCATTGCTGGCCGGCTACCGGTGAAAAGAAGACGCCAGTGTACTGGGAAGACGCATCCTGAACGGCATAGTCGGCTTCGGGCAGTATCTTATCTATGGCACTCCCGTTTGGCAAAGCCAGGCAGGAAGGCGTGACCTCCTCAAATAATATATTATTTTCATTCAATGTCTTACAGATGCGCTCTTTACTGCCGATGACACGGATGAACAACCGTGGTTGCCGGGTCATGGAAAGGAGCCAATCGTCTTTACTGATACCTTCTGACAGCGAAAGTGGCTCTGGAAACAGCCTTTCAGACTGTAGTGGCGGAACGTCTGCATCGGCGATATTGAAAGGAGCAAAAAGCTTGTCGTAGGCGCCCCCCCCTACCCCGCACGAATGCAAGCAGGCGAGCACCTTGACCTCAAAGGCATTAGCCACGCCTGCCGGTACCACTATGCCTGACGAACACCTAAACCAGCTATAGAGTATAGTTGTCAACATCTTGCGGTCGCGACTACCAAGTTTGGGGTGCTGACGGGTGTAATTGCGTATGGAATGGGAGAACGGCACGGCTCCGTTATAGGAGTCGGTGAGCGTTCGGATATGTGTCCAGAGGTACTGCATTTACCGATGCAACATTACGCAGAATAATCTGACAAACAGAGCGGCGGGGACCTGCAAAAAAAAGGAAAGAGAATACCCCTAATATTTGCTGTTTATACCCTTGAATAGAATCTGTCATTTTTGTCAGGGAAAGGAAGTGAGAATTTTCAAAAAAAAATTTGAACGACGCGCCGAAAAAATAAATTTCACGGGTTTGCTTGTATTGTCGGATATTAGTGTTATCTAAGGACTGAAGAAAAAAGACACACGCCCCGAAATGCGCTCCGGTAAAGGGTTTCAGCGAAAACAGAAGAATGTGAACAGCGCGAAAAAGTCGTTACTGATAAGGTCTGAAAAAAACAAAATTTTTTTTCGATAGTTTGCGTAAAAATTTTCTCAGAATAGAAATTGCATTCTGTAAGATTCGGTAAACAAACAAGTCCAAAACAATTTTTTTTTTCAACAAATTGTTAGCAATTTCGTCCTCCCGCTGGTGAACAGCCACGGAGAACCATGAATAGTGAAAACAGAGTAGA
>JACCEA010380195.1_pt1 | contig 29913 bp, 22 predicted proteins | sample 7449851 | NCBI WGS metagenome assembly JACCEA01 (sample SAMN15323453, study PRJNA562643) | freshwater metagenome | isolation source: river surface water | place: USA:Blue River Watershed | collected 2017-08-18
CAAGTCATTCGTGATGGTGTTGTTGTGGTGGAAAATAATAAAATTGTTGCAGTAGGGACTCGTGACAATGTGAAAATCCCAGCCGATGCGCTGAAAATTGATATCAGCGGGAAAACCATCATGCCAGGCTTATTTGATGCGCATGCTCACGGCAGTCAAGGTGAAAATCAAATCATTCCGCAGCAAAACTACATCAACTATGCGAGTTTGGCGCTCGGTGTGACCAGCATCCACGACCCATCGAATAACACCCAAGAAATTTTCACTGCCAGCGAATTACAAAAAACTGGGGCAATCGTCGGACCCAGAATATTTTCAACAGGGACCATCCTTTATGGTTCTTACGGCGCTGGATATACCTCGCATGTTGATAGCTTGGCTGATGCCAAATTTCATTTAGAACGTTTGCAGAAAGTAGGCGCCTTTTCAGTCAAAAGTTACAACCAACCTCGACGTAATCAACGTCAGCAAGTTATTCAGGCCGCGCGCGACTTGAACATGATGGTCGTGCCTGAAGGCGGCTCATTGCTGCAACATAACCTCACCATGGTGGTGGATGGCCATACGACACTCGAGCATTCTCTGCCTGCAGCGAAATTATATGATGATGTGAAGCAACTATGGCAAGCCAGTGAAACAGCCTACACGCCTACTTTGGTTGTGGCTTATGGCGGCATCTGGGGCGAAAATTATTGGTATGATAAAACTGAAGTGTGGAAACATCCTCGGCTTTCAGCTTATGTTCCGATGAGTGTATTAGGTCCGCGCTCGATGCGTCGACCTAAAGCACCTGATCATCACTATAATCATTTCCACATTGCTAAAAGTGCAAAAGAACTCAATGATTTAGGTGTAGTCACGAATATCGGAGCTCATGGTCAGCGTGAAAGTCTCGGTGCGCATTGGGAGATTTGGATGTTTGCCCAAGGCGGCATGAGTCCATTGCAAGCCTTAAAAACTGCCACAATTAACCCTGCAAAAACCTTTGGTTTGGATCATCAGTTAGGTTCTATCAAAGCAGGGAAACTGGCGGATTTAATTGTTATCGATGGCGATCCATTAGCCGATATCCGCCAAAGTGATCGCGTCAGTCTCACCATGGTGAATGGCAGACTGTTTGATGCCAAAACCATGAATGAGCTAAATGGCAACAAAGTTAAACGTCAAAAGTTTTTCTTTGAAGCGCAATAATTCATAGAAAAAATCAATACCGCCCTTCGGGGCGGCTTTTCTCATCGTCGGCTGATCTAAAATGCATGTTGCTCAGAGGATCCATGTTGAAGTCAATATCATAAGAATTAAACCTATAAAAAAACGGCAATATTGCCGTTTTTTTATAGGGGAATTCAAAACGATTTTAGCTGACCTTTAGGTCCCGGTCGCCTGCTCATATTGTTTTAAGCGCGCTTGCGCTTTTTCCCAGTTCATCGTTAACCGTTCAATGGTGGCTGAAGTTGATGATTTCACAAAAGATAACTGCTCTGACAATTGCGAGTTTTGGGCTCGCATCTGCTGACGTTCCTCATTGAGTTGTTGAGTTTGCTCTTTCAACATCATCAATTCTTCACGCAACGATTTAATCGTTTCACGCTGAACCGCTTGATGCTCAGACACGCTAGCATGCTGTTCACGGAACATTTGATTGGCTTCTTTCAACTGAGCAAAATTCTGCTCAAGTTCAGGTAAATATTGAGTCAGTCGAGCAATTTCTTGTTTTTGTTGGTTGATGGTAATTTCCAACAACTCAACAGATTTCTGCTGCGACATCTGATGATTGCCAACACTATCCCGCTCATGTTGCAACTGTTGTTGCTGTTGCAAGCTGGCTTCTAGTTGTTTTTGCAAATCTTGTAACTGTAGAGTGAGTGCATCTTTTTGCTCACTCACTTCCTGCAATTGTTGACGTAAAGAACCATCGTTTTTCAGTTGTTCAGCAGTTTGTTGCTGTAACTCCATCAACTGTTGTTGATAACGCTGAGTCAGTGCAGTTTGTTCAACAAGTTCGGCAGATAATTGCGATTGTTGCTGCTGATGCTCTGCAATCAATGAAGCAGCATGCTGTTCAAACTCATCAACTCTGGCTTGCAGTGCTGCAGCATTGGTCTGCCATTCAATCGCTTGTTGTTGTGCTTGCGATAACTGCTCCTGCAGCTCTGCAGTGTTATCATGGGTTTGCGAGAATCGCTCAGTAACCTCAGTTAACTGGCCTTCAACACGAGATAAGGCCAAGGATTTCACTTTCAGTTCCTCTTGGAACTGATTGCGCTCATTCACTGCTCGTGCAACTGAGGCGGTTAACGTTTCAGATAAATCGCTTAAATCGGCAACGCGAGCTTTCAGCCCTTCATTTTCTTGATTCAGCGCTTGTAATCTTTGCTCGTTTGCTTGCGCACGCTCTTGCATTTGTTGCAATTGCTGACGGCTCACTTGTAAAGCTTCACGCAATTGAGGGACTGCGGCTTCAAGTTCCGAAATTCTTGCGATAAAGGCATGTTCTTTCTGTTGCAACTCATCAATCATCAACTGCAGCTGGCTGCGTTGATGTTCATGTTGTTGTTCCAGAACCTGCAACTCTTGGGAAGTTGCCTTCGACAACGCGACGGCTTGGTCTCTTTCCGCTTCTGCATCAGAAACCTGTTGGTGCAGTGCCGTCTGAATTTCTTGTAATTGCTGCTGATACTGAACATTGGCCGCTTCAAGCAACATCCGATGTTCTTCAGCCATATATTCAGCTTGCTGTCGTTGAGAAGAAAGCAATTCATCCTGCGCCATAATGGTTTCTTGCAGAGATTGCTCATTTAACATTTGAGCCGCGAACTGGCGTTCAAACTGATAATTCAGTTCTTGCGCGGACTGCAATTGTTGGCTTAATTGATCTGTGAGTTTTTTGGCAATTGCATTTGCTTGGTCTTTAAACGCAGCAATAAATTCGGCACTAAACTCGAACTCAGTTTCAGCAGGTGCTTCGGACACCACAGTTAAATTAACTGGTTGTATAGGTTTCATCGAGTTACTCCTGATTTAGCTGGACTCGGTTAAGTACAACACCGGAAAACAACCTACTTCATCATACAGCGACACCACCGGGGGGAAGGGTATCTCATTTCTGATAATCATTATGGTTTAATCGTTCGCGGTTTTTTTATTTTTTAAAGAATTCGCACAATTTTTAACTGAACTCTGATTTTGCAGTATTTTAGATCCAAAGATCAATGATCGCCTGTTTAAAAATTGCGCAATTTTAACAATAAAACTTGCGAAAAATGTACAAAAGCTGATTTAGCAAAAATTTTGCATTGCAAAACTGTGAAGAGTTCAACATTTCTCTCAGCAAATCGTTCGATCCCATCACTACGGACAACCGATGAGATCGAATAACTCATTGAAAATATTTTCTTAATTGAAAATACTTCCACCCAAAATTGTCAGCACACCGATTAGAAAAAATACCCCGCAGGCAGCCTTACGTGCCATTGAAAGCGGAATTTTTGCCATCAGCATCGCGCCAAAATAGACAACTGGGACATTCGCGGCAAGCATGCCTAAGGTAGTTCCAAGGATCACAAGCCAAGTCTCAGGATAGGTCGCAGCCAATAACACTGTCGCAATTTGCGTTTTATCGCCGATTTCTGCCACAAAAAACAGCAAACAACTTGCGGCAAATGCGCCATATTTGAGCCAAGAATTTTCTTCACTATCATCTTTATCTGGGATCAACAGCCATAAAGCAACCACGATGAAAGAAGCGCCCAATAAAGGAGCCTGCCAACTCACCGGAATAAATTGCGCGGCCCATGCACCAAGCCAAGCTGATACCGCATGATTGAGTAGAGTTGCTACCAAAATCCCTAGACATATGGCGATTTTTGAACGAAAGCGCGCGGCGAGGAATAAAGAAAGAAGTTGGGTTTTGTCACCGATTTCAGCAATAGCAACACCGGTAAAAGAATAAAGCAGAGCATCCATAAATATATCTCAGCGGGATATTAGGCCAAAGACAACACTATAGCTCCCGCTTTGGGCTACAGCATTGTCTTAGGTCTCATCAGAATAGGTGCTATTCCGTTATTGCCATGCACAATGAGGTGCAAGTATGTTGACAATAACCTGACAGATGTCAGCGATTACTCCCCCAAGAAAGTGGCGACATCATATGCTGAAATGCCGCCCCCGACAAGTTTAAATTAAGCCTCGCGGATCCAACGATTAGCTCTCAGGCGGCTTTGCTGGATGAACTTACTAAAGCGAATGCCAAGTCTGACAAGTCCCCAATAAGTCAGCGGGACTAACAATAAACTTGTTAACGTCGAGAATACCAAGCCGCCAATAATAGCGATAGCCATCGGCGCATACCCTGGTCCTCCCCCGCCAATGTTGGCATCACCAAAAGCTAATGGCACTAGCCCCAACACAGTGGTCGAAACCGTCATTAGAATTGGACGTAAGCGCACTTCACAAGCAGCCACGATTAAAGGAACAAGAGGCGCTTCAGGGCTCTCATTACGTAATTGATTGATGCGATCAACCAAAACGATACCGTTATTAACTACAATACCCATCAGGATCAGCATGCCGATCAATGCCATCACCCCCATCCCGGTTTGCGTGATCCATAAGGCCCAAAATACACCGACAAAAGAGAACAGCAATGAGCCAATCACCGCTGTAGGGAGTAACAAAGATTCGAACAGTGCAGCCATCACCAAGTAAATCATGGCAACAGCCAACAACATATTAAACACCATGACATTTTGGGCATCATCCTGATATTGGAAGCTGCCCTCAAAAGACCATGTGTAGCCTGCTGGAAGTTGTAATTGCTTCATCACATTTTCGATTTGTGCTTTCGCATCATCCATCTTCAGATCTTTACTGAGATTCATGCCAATGGCTAAACCCGTTTGCCGATTGAATCGACGAATTTCACCGAGTCGGTCTTTGACTTGTAACTTGGCCACTTGGCCGAGTCTGACCACTTGTTCCCCCTGCCCCCCGACCGGGATCGCTTCTAACTCTTGTTGAGAGTGGCTGACTTTTTCGTCATACAAGACTCGCAGTGGCACCTCCCCTTGCTCGGCAGTCCGCAAGGTTCGTAAGTTGGTACCGCGAAGAGCTAAAGTGACAGCCTGGGCAACGCTTTGGGCAGTTAATCCTTGCCGCTGTAACTCATCTTCATTCAAGTGAATTTGTAGCTCTTTCTGCCCGCCTTGCGTTTCAGTTCGCACATCCGTTAAGCCTTTAATCTGCGACAAAATAGGCACCAAACTTTCTGAAAGTTCAGTAAGCACTTGCGTCGAGGGGCCCAGTAAATGGATCTGCATGCCACCGCCAGCATCCCCCCAACCAAACTGAGGTTTAGCCCGCACTAACACTGGCCAATCTTTACGAATTTTTTCTTTAATTTGCTCGACAGGCTCCGGCAAATCTTTTTTAAACAATAAGGTGGAAACCGCAAAACCAGGTTGGTAATAGCTGTAAACTGATTCCAAATGAAATTCGTCTTTGCGGCTATAGAGATAAGCCTCCATTTTGCTAACTTCTTGTTCAACTTCCGCCAGCGCATAATTACTTTGGATGTTGTAATTCAAAAATGCCCGTTGATTATCGCCGCCATTATCATCGCCACCTGAGACAAACTGCATCGGTATAAAAATACTGACGAGTAATAACAAGGCCAGCATCGTCGATTTCCCTGGATTACCCATGGTCCAATGCAGGCAACGCCCATAAAACTCGTCAATTTTGCTGGTTTGCGGCCGATTGATTTCATCTTTGATTTGAATTTTGGTCGACAACCATGGAATTAATGTCATTGCCACAAGGAGAGAAACCGCCAAGGAAATGGTGATGGCAATTGCCACATGTTCTAAAAACACCGTGACATCAATTTTACTACCGATGATATTGGGCAAAAACACAATAGCCGTCGTTGCTGTACCTGCTAGCACTGCCAAAGCAACGCGATAAACACCGCGTTCGGTGGCGGCTCGGACATCCCCCCCCTTTGCACGCTCACGGAAAATACTTTCGACCACAACCACTGAATTATCGACCAACATCCCCACAGCTAACATTAGCCCCATCATCGACAACACATTCAGGCTGTAATCTAAGAAGTACATCATGCCTAAAGTGATCGACAATGAAACAGGCACTGACAACACGACCAACAAAGTTGTCGGGGTATGCCGTAAAAATAAAAACAACACAATAAAAGAGAGCACCGCACCGACTGCGCCTGATTCAAGTAAGTTTCTTAAACTGTCAGTCACGCCTTCCGCAGTATTTTCCATGACATAGATATTAATGCCATTCAGAGAAGGATCTTTGCCGGCTTGGTCGACCACTTTCATCGCTGCAGCCGCGACATCGACCAGATTAGCCCCTGATTCTTTAAAAATTTGCAAGCCGACTGCATAACGTTGATCGAGCCTGCGACCTTCAGTTCGTTTAGGCAGTTCTAAATGGATTTCAGCAATATCTGCCAATTGCAAACCACGACCAATCGGCAATCGCTTAATCTCGTCTAAACTCGTTAACTCACCGACGGGTTTAATTAAGATACTTTCTTGGCTATTACGAATTTCCCCTGCTGTCATGGCAAAATTTTGTTTTTGCAACTCGGCAAGTAACTGCACTGGGTCAATCTGCAAACTACGTAATCTATCGGGTAACAAACGAATAGTGACTTGGCGCTTATCCACGCCATAGAGTTCAACTTTAGAAACTCCAGGCACTCGCTCGAGCGGGCGTTTAATTACTCGCTCTAACAGATCATATGCCATCGACAAATCGCGCTCACTGGAGATGCGCAGTTGGAAAATTGGAAAATCGTTGGTGTTGAACTGAAACACTAACACTCGCTCAACATCGGCTGGCAGCAGATGTCTCACACTATCAATCCGCTCCCGCACTTCGATGCTCTTGGTATTGATATTTTCTTCCCAATTAAATTCCAAACCAATTTCTGCGGAATCTTCTTTGGAGAAAGTGCGCATTTTTTTAATGCCGGTTACAGTCGATAGCGACTCCTCAAGCGGCCTTGTGATCAAACGCTCGATCTCAGCTGGCGTGGCATTTGGGTAAGGCACATTGATAAAGATTTGAGGAATATCAATGCCTGGGAACTGCTCTAACGGCAGCATGCGACTGGCAAAAATGCCAAACACCAACATGGATAAAAATGCCATACATAGGGTTACAGGCCGCGTCAGCGCAAACCGAGTAAACATATTGGCTTTGTAATCTGGCGATTGTTGTTCACTCATGGTTTCACCTCTGCAGCTGAACCTTTTTCACCAATGGTCAGATGATAAATCACAGGGATGAAAATCAAGGTTAGTAAGGTGGCAAATGACAGACCAAAAATTACTGCAATGGCCATTGGCGCTCTTAATTCAGAACCTTCGCCGCCAAATACCATGGGCAATAAACCAAGCACTGTCGTTAAAGTGGTCATAAGCACTGGACGAAGACGAGTGACGCCTGAAGTAATAATGGCTTCAGATTTTGCCATGCCTTCAGCGCGTAATTGATTAATCCGATCAATCAGCACGATGGCATTATTGACGACAATCCCCGCGAGCATGATAAAGCCGATAAATACGATCACGGAGATCCGAGTCTCGGTCAACCACAACCCCAAGATTGCACCAGCGCCTGCTAATGGCACTGTGAAAAGGATCAATAGCGGCTGCAATAAGTTTTCAAATTGCGAAGCCATGACCAGATAGACCAAGAACACCGCCAAGCTTAGCGCAATAATGAGCGAGTTATAAGAACGCGCCAACTCCTCACTTTGACCGACGATATTTGCACTCACACCATAAGGCATCGCCTGTTTCGCTAAGATTTCAGACACAACTTTGCCCGCTTGCTCCACATCGCCAAAGGCCAAATTCGCGCTCACCACAGCAACCCGTTGTTGACCAATCCTGGTAATTTCGCTCGGACCAATTTCGCGACTGATAGTGGCGACCGCTGAAAGTGGCAACGGAGATGGACTACTCGGATTGATAATGATTTGTGCTAATTGCAATTCAGAGTCTCTGAATTTTTCAGCTAAACGCACCCGAATATCAACTTTGCGATCTTGGATACTATACTGCCCCGCCACTTCCCCGCCGACATAGTTGGCGACGCGTTTTGCCACATCAGAGGCTTGGAAACCTAATTGCGCAAGGCGATCATGATCAAAATGGAGAGTGATTTCTGGTTGTCCTTGGCGCAAACTGGTTTTGACATCACTAAAGCGATCATTGGCTTCAAGGGTGGCAACCAAAGTATCCGCAGCTTGTTTTAACGTAACTAAATCATGGCCGGATAATTCAATCTCCATCGGCGTACTGAAGCTAAATAGCTCTGGCGTATCGATTTTTCCAGTCAAATCTGGTTGTGCAGCGATCGCATCACGAAATGCTTGCATCACTTGCTGTTCTTGCTCACCAGTGGTCCCTTCTTTTAAAACAATATTGAGTCGCCCCCAATGACTGCCACCAATCGCGGGATCCACCGTCATTTGCTGGCCAGTGCCCGCTTGGGCATAGGTCCGTTCAACCTGTGGTAAATCTTTGGCGACTTTTGCCAGTTGCTTCAGTACTCGATCGGTATTTTCAATGGCTGTCCCTACAGGCAGTTGGATCTCCACATAAAACTCCCCCTGACTCATCGTTGGGATGACATCAAAACCTAAGCGCGGAATTAAACTAAAACAAGCAAGTGTGGCAATTAAAGCAGTTACAATCACCATTGCTCTCGCCTGCAGTGCTTTAATCAACACTAATTTATACGTTTTTTCTAGGCTAGTCAGCAGCCATTGAACCAACATTAATGCAGGTTTAAATACAATTGCCAGTAATTTGCTGACACCTCGCCACAGCATCGTCAAGACTGTTAGCAGCTGCGAAAAGAGCCAAGCAATGCTAAACCAAACTAACTTCAATGGCAGCAAGATATAGCCAAAGATTAAGGCGATTCGACTTGGTACTTCCGCACTGACAGGAATTTCAGGATTATCGACATTAATTTCGAAGTTTTTCTTTTCATTTGCCGCCATGGCAGGAATCAAAGTTAATGCCACCACTAACGACGCCAATAAAGCGTAGGTCACCGTGAGGGCTTGATCTTTAAACAATTGACCAGCAATCCCTTCAACAAACACCAGCGGGAAAAATACCGCAACCGTCGTCAAGGTTGATGCAGTAATTGCCATCGAGACTTCACTTGCACCTTTTTTTGCAGCTTCCAGCGGGCTATAACCTTGCTCACGGTAGCGCGATATGTTTTCAAGTACCACAATAGCGTTGTCAACTAACATCCCTACAGCCAAAGCAATGCCGCCTAAACTCATGATATTGAGGCTGATATCTTGGCTATTCATCAGGTTAAAAGTTGCGATGACGGACACTGGAATCGAGATAGAAATAACGACTGTTGTCCAAATATTCCGTAGGAATAAATAAATCACCAGCATCGCCAGCAAACCACCGACCAGCGCCGAAGATTTCACCTCTGCAATGGCATCACTGATAAAAGTTGATTGATCATAAATCAGTTTTAATTCATAACCTTGAGGGAGATTTTTCTGCAAATTCTCTAAGCGGCTCACCACTGTTTTAGCCACTTGTACCGTATTGGCATCGCCCTCTTTATAGATAGCAATCTCAATCCCTTCTTGACCATCGATATAGGTAATACTTTGACGGTCGACGAAACCATCGCGAACTTCAGCAATATCAGCCAAACGAACTTGACTGCCATTGACCGTGGCGATGTACATGTTGCGCATGTCATCAAGACTGGCAAACTGATTGATGGTCCGAACTAAATAATCGTGGGCAGCAGTTTCTAAACGACCACCCGCTTGGTTGAGGTTTTGTTCTTTTAAACGCGTATTAACAGCATTGATGTCTAGCTTTAATTGACTGAGTTTTTCATTATCAACCAAAATTTGGATTTCTTGCGTCAATCCACCATCAGGACGGACCGCCGCAACCCCTGGGATCGCTTCAAGCTTGCGACGCAAGTCTTCATCGGCAAAAGTTCTCAGCGCGACTTGCTGTGCACTGTTTAAACCTTGCGGGGCGTCAGTGCGGGATAAAGCCAAACGAACAATCGGATCTAAATTGGGGTTAAAGCGCAATAGCAGTGGTTTTTTCACATCCAGTGGCAGAAAAAGGATGTCTAGTTTTTCACGGACTTCAAGGCCCGCTAGATCCATATCGGTGCCCCATTCGAATTCTAAAATGACATCGGAACGGCCAGCCCTTGAAACCGATTCGACTTTACGGATCCCTTTCACAATCCCGACACTTTCTTCAATCGGTTTACTGACCAACTGTTCTACTTCAGCCGGCGCAGCGCCAGGATACTCACTACGAATAGTTAACGTCGGATAAGATAGATCCGGCAGTAGATTGACTGCCAAACGCGACATGGCAACTAAGCCGAAGAGGAGAATACCTAAGGTAAACATCCAAATTGTAACCGGGCGCGCGACCGCTAAATTCACCAGCTTCATGGTAAAATTCCTGTGTGATTATTGGTGTTATACGGGCAGCCTGATGGCTGCCCGACAAGGCAAGATTAACTGTTGGTTTTCACGACATTGACGGTAGTTTTATCTTTCAGGCCCGCTTGACCTGCAGTGACAACTTGGTCGCCTTCATTCAATCCTTCGATGATTTCCATATACTCATCACTCTCGTAACCAATTTTGACTACTTTACGTTCAACTGTATTGTCAGCGCCCACGACAAACACACTGGCACTGTTGTCCATTGCCATCACAGCTCGTTTTGGCACTAACAGGGCATTGGGTTTATTGTCGTATTGCAGTTCAACTTGGGTAAACATCCCGGCTTTTAATACTAAATCATCATTGTCAATCCCGATTGTGACGCGAGCTGTGCCAGAAGTTGCATCAACAACTGGGGAAATCCGCACAATTTTTGCAGCACGCTGTGGCATGCCTGCAAAATTTAACAACGCCGTTTGGCCAACTTTGGCACGGCTTAATTGATGTTCCGGCAGATTAATAACCGCTTCTAACCGTTGCTGGGAAACTACAGTAAACAAAGATTTTGATGAAAACTCGGTAATTAACTGGCCGACTTTGACATAACGACGGGCAATAACCCCGCTGATTGGCGCAATAATTTTAGTATCCCGCAGCGCTAACTCTTGCATCGCCACAGAAGCACTCAGTGATTCCACTTGCCATTTCAATTTGTCATACACATCCGCGCTGACTAGTTTACGAGCATACATTTTTTCAACTCGTTCCATTTCGCTTTTTAATTGGCCTAAATCGGCTTTGCCTTTGGCGAGTTGGATTTCTTGGCGTTCGGTATCTAAAGTTGCGAGTACTTGCCCGGCCTGAACCAAATCACCCTCTTCAACTAACACTGATTGCACAATGCCTGTAGCTTTAGAGTTGACCTCAGCGTCGGCTTTAGACTCCAAGGTTGAAGTGGTGCGGTAGGTACTACTAATTTCGCCGCGGTTGACTTTGGTCGCTTCGACAGGGATGGCAACAACCACGTCGGTTTTTTCTGTGTCTGGGCTGCTATTGGCAGCGCCACAACCGGTTAGAAATAACAAACTAGTCAATAATGCTGTACTAATGGCCGTTGCAACGTGAGTTGGCTTGTTCATGGTGATTCCTTTATAAATCTCTCTGGGCTTCTCTGCGAACCACTCCCGACTGGCCATTCGATCCAAATCGTGAGCACATTAAATTTTTGCTTGTTCGGCAACTGATGGGCTACTTGTGCAGTTGCCATGCCATCTTGTTAATAACGCTAATTATGCTTGAAAATCATTGCGATAAAACACTTTCAATCCCTTTGTTTGCAACAAGATGTTTCAACTGTAATAGTGAAATTCGCTAAAAATTAGTCATTTAGTTAAAAACCATCCTGCGACGAATCACCAATTAATTTAGTTTTAGAGTATGTACTCTAGCTTACACCCCTCGTATACTGCCGCCCTTTTCTGGTCTGGCCAGAACAACAATTAAAAGAAATCCAGGATCTTGTCATGAAAATTCGTTCTTCATTGCTGCCACTCGCCGCCCTCGTCCTTTCTCAAACAGTAAACGCTGAGGGTTATAAACTCTACGAACAATCAGTCTCTGCGATGGGCAACGCTTACGCAGGTCGTGGTGCACAAATTACTGATGCCAGCCTCGTCTATTCAAACCCTGCGGCGCTAACCGAGTTAAAGGGGCCACAACTCAGTTCAGGGGCAACTTTGATCCACGCTACAACCGACTATCAAGTCGATAAAGCCGTGAACTCACCGGGTCAACCAGTCCTTGGTCGTATGAACGGCAAAAATAGTTTAAATGAAGTCGTCCCTTTTCTATTTTTTAGTGACCAACTGAATGATAAATGGAGCTATGGTGGCGGTTTTTACGTGCCTTTTGGCTTATCGAGCGACTATGCCGATGATTGGGCTGGACGTTATTTTGCTGATGAGACCGCGATCCAAGTATTGAGCTTACAGGGGAATTTAGCTTATCGAATGAATGACACTTGGTCGTTTGGCGGTGGTTTGAGCCTGAATCGGGTCGAAGGGGTCCTATCTAAGTTTAAAGATCATAGTGGTTTATGTGAAACCGGCACTCGCATTAACACCCTCTATGGTGCTGATGTCTATAACGATGCCTACTGTCATAGCCATTATGAAGTGGCAGGCGATGACATTAAACTTGGTTACAACTTCGCATTACATGCCCGTTTTGCAACTGGCACTCAACTTGGCCTGATTTATCATTCTGCAGTCAAATTTACCTTGCATGGCGACTCAGAAGTGACCAATACCCCGATCACCGGTGCCAATGTAGCCGGTTCACCGAATTTTATCGTTGTTGCGCCACAACTGCCGGCAATTAATAAAGCAACCGGCAAATTAGCCCACAACCCATTGGCGGTTGAAAAAAGTGCGGTGGGATTGACCACTCCAGCCGATTTAACCTTAAGCCTCGACCAAACAATCAATGAACAGTGGTCGGTACAGGCAAGCCTCAGTTGGACGGGCTGGAGTGTATTTGAAAGTATTGATATCGTCAGTCGGGATGCCAATCCATCCATGTCCCTGTCGACGCAACAACCACAAAACCTAAACTCGCAAGGTTACATCGGTTACATTCCTGAATATTGGCATGACACAGTGTCCGGTGCTTTAGGCGCCACTTGGCAATGGACGACTGAGCGGCAATTAAAAGCAGGGATTGCTTATGATGAAAATCCAATCAGCAAAAGCCATCGCACGGCACGGGTCCCCACAAAAGATCGCGTTTGGTTGACTGTTGGCTGGCACGAACAACTCAAAACCACCCTGAGCATGGACGTCGCGTTGGGGTATTTGTGGATGTCTAACTTACAAAGCAATGAAGCCGAATATAACGTGCAAGATACGCGGATTAACTTAGCGAACCTTCAGGCGAGTTACAGCAACCATGCCATGTTGGCTGGGGTACAATTTAACTATTTGTTCTAAGGCTTGGATAGCATTTGATACTCAAGTTTGGGTATTGAACTTGGACACTGAGCTTAAACTCAGTGTCCAAAATCTCGTTAGCGTTTTAACAACTCAATTTCACCCGACACAGTCGAGATTTCAACGTCCCCACCAGAGCCTGTGCTAAATTCCAAACTGCGATGCGGGCCATATTTGGCTTTGACCACAGCATCAGCTGTCAATCGATTATCAATATCACCGCCTGCACTGCCTTCAATTTCAAAACGAGCACTGACATCAGCATCTAAGGTCAACCGAATGGCCCCACTAACAGTACTGGCTTCAATTTTTGGGGTTTTGCTATTTTTTAAATCCACCGAAATTTCACCGTTGACCGAATCAAACTCAACTCGCTCAGTGCCATCCAAGGTCAAACGCCCTTCCCCATTCACGACAGATAACTCAACTTCTTTTGCTTTTGACGTGGCTTGGATCTCACCATTCACCGATTCGACCAACAAACGTCCTTGCGAACCTTCATCGTTGATTTCGCCATTTACACTTTGCAAACTGATGCGGCCTGAGTTTTGTCGACTTTGGATCCGGCCGTTCACTGTTTCTAATTTGACATCAGTGCCTAATGCCTCCGCATTAATTTCACCATTAACGGTACTGAGTACCGTACCGCCTTGGATCCCCTTCGCATTGACATCTGCATTCACGCCAGTGAATTTCACTTGGCTTCCCACCGGCACGCGGATCTCCAATTTGGAACCAACTTCTTCATTGCTTTCGTTGTAATCCGAATACATCCGATTTGGCATTTTTACAGTAAATTTGGTGACGCCATTATTACTGGATAGCTCAAAACCTTTGGCCTTTTCATCAAGGGTTCCCACTACACTAAATTCTTTACTGTCAGTTGCCACAATATTGACGATGCCGCGCATATTGGTGATTTCAATTTTTTCATTAGCACTCACCGCGCGTTTTTCATTAATTGCATCCCCTGCGGCCAAAGCTTGCTGGCTGGAGAAAACGCTAGCCATCAGGCATGCGATAGTTGCGAATTGGGTTTTAACTTTCATAGAGAATGTCCTCACTCGTGTTCAATTAACTCAGCTGGCCAACTTGCACCATGCGATTGATATATTCGATTTGTTGTTGCTGTATTTTGGTTAACTTTCTAATTAATCTCGGATCATCGGGTTGCAATTGCAAAGCTCGTTCTACTTGCTGACTTGCTTGCTGCCAGATCGCCAATTGTCGTTGATAATCGGCAAATTCCTGTGGGATCACCCGTAAATTGGCCAATTGCTTCGATTTTTCAATTTCAAACTCCCGCCGCAAATCACTGACTGCAAACGGCGCGAGTGCATCAACTTCAGTACTCTCGTGCACCAATTTTTGCGGTGATGTGCCTTCACTCGCTTGCCAAGGAGAGGCCATTTGCCAAATCAAAGCCGCAACTAAACTCGCCGCGGTGGCATAATGCCAATACTTAGGACGATTCGACGCAGGCAATTGCGGTGTCTCGGCAATACGCGCGGCTAATTCAGGCCACAAATCACGCGGTGGCTGGATCTCCAACGGTAAACTTTGCAGAGCTTGGTCAAGTTGTTGCTCAGTTTTCATCAATCCATCCTCTTAATAACTGCCGAGCGCGATGATATTGCGCCTTACTACTTCCTTCTGCGATCCCTAAGAGCTCTGCGATTTCATCATGCTGATAGCCTTCAATCGCAAACAACACAAACACTGCTCTGGCTTGCGAAGGCAGCTTGGCAATGGCTTGTTCAATACTTTTGCAAACCGGCATCGCTAAATCTGTGGTTGCGCCATCAATTTCGTCCGAAGTGACTAAGCGCAGAATTTTATCTTTGCGCCAAACATCAATGGCAGCGCGACTACTCAGAGTGTGCAACCAAGTGCCAAAACTACTTTCACCACGAAACGTTGGGAGTTGTTGCCAGGCACGGACAAAAGCTTCTTGGCAGGCGTCTTCTGCTTGCGCATTATTGGCGAGCAATCGCCAACAAACTGCATAAACTCGGCCTTTAAACTGCTGATAAAGCTGATAAAAGGCTTGTTGGTCGCCTTTTTTGGCTTGCTCTATCCAGCGGTTAAGCTGCTCCTGCATGGGATCCCTTGCTGTAAAATTAAATCATCTGCAGCCTTAGTCGCCACAATGAATAGAAGGGTTTAAAAAAATTTTAAAAAATTTTATAGCATCGGTAAGTGCTGCAAAAATCAAAGGAGCGACACTAACCCAAGCGGATCAGTGTCGGCTTGGCATCAAATTGCAACTGGCGCTTTGATATGCGGATGCGCTTGATAACCGCGCAATTCAAAATCTTCGAACTTAAACGCAAAGATGTCTTGAACTTCAGGGTTAATCCACATAGTCGGTAATGGGTGAGGTTCACGGCTTAGTTGCAAATTCACTTGCTCTAAATGATTAGAGTAAAGATGGGCATCGCCAAAGGTATGAACAAAATCACCTGGCTGTAAACCACACACTTGAGCAACCATCAGAGTTAACAGCGCATAACTCGCAATATTAAATGGCACGCCTAAAAAGATATCAGCACTGCGTTGATACAGCTGACAAGACAATTTGCCATCATTCACATAAAACTGGAATAAAGTATGGCAAGGCGGTAAGGCTTGCTTGCCTTGGGCAGCATTTTCTTTCGGTGAGAATCGCGTATCTGGCAGCACTGCAGGGTTCCAGGCACTGACAATTAATCGGCGCGAATCTGGCGTGCGCTTGATATCTGCAATTAGCTGAGAGATTTGGTCGATAACTTGGCCATCATGGCTTAACCAGCTGCGCCATTGGGCACCATACACAGGCCCTAACTCGCCTTCATCAGTGGCCCATTCATTCCAAATTGAAACGCCATGCTGTTGCAAGTAAGCAATATTGGTTTCACCTTTTAAAAACCATAACAATTCATGAATAATGGATTTCATGTGACACTTTTTAGTGGTCACCAATGGGAAGCCTTCACTTAAATCGAAGCGCATTTGATAACCAAATACACTCATAGTGCCAGTGCCTGTGCGATCTGTTTTTTTATGGCCATTTTCTAGAACATGGCGCATCAACTCCAAATACTGTTTCATTAAATTGCAGCTCCTTGATGACGACGCCAATAACCCCAACTGATAAAAAATACACCAGCAATAATCATTGGAACGCAGAGCCATTGGCCCATGGTCATGCCTAAATTCAAAATACCTAAATGCTTATCCGGTTCGCGGAAGAACTCAATACCGAATCGAAATACGCCGTAACCTAGCAAGAATAAGCCAGCGACAGCGCCAGCCGGCGGCGACTGACGACGATAAATAAATAGCATTATGAACAACACAATACCTTCGAAGAAGAATTCATACAACTGCGAAGGATGGCGTGGCTGCATGCCTGCATTTGGAAATAGCATGCCCCAAGGCACATCAGTCACGCGGCCCCAAAGCTCGCCATTAATGAAATTACCAATGCGACCCGCCCCTAAACCGAGCGGCAGTAGCATCACCACAAAATCGCCGAGTTGGAGGTAGTTTTTCTGATAACGTCTTGCAAAATAAGCCATTGCCAGCAATACACCGATCACGCCACCATGGAATGACATGCCGCCTTCCCAGGTTTTGAATAAATAGAGTGGATTGGCCAAAAACTGAGAAAAATTATAAAACAAGACATAACCCACTCTGCCGCCCACCACGACGCCCAAGAAGCCATAGAATAATAAATCGCTGACTTGATCTTTAGTCCAGCCCGAATTGGGTTTTGCCGCCATCCGATTCGCTAAAAAATGCGCCATCAAGAATGCCAACAAGTACATCATGCCGTACCAATGGATACTCAATCCAAAGACTTTCACCATGACTGGGTCAATTTGTGGAAAAACCAGGTAACCAGACTCCATCTTCATTCCTTAACTTAATAACATGCGTGCACTGACAATCAGTAAAAACACGCCAAAGATTTTCTTAATTCTGTTAACAGGCAAACGGCTAGTTAATTTGGCGCCAAATTGTGCAGCCACCAAAGAAGTCATCACAATACCAAGCACTGCAGGAGCATAAACATAACCAATATAACCAAATTGTTGGATCTGATGCCAACCCGCCATCACATAACCTGTGGTTGCCATGCAGGCAATCACAAAACCAACGATAGCGGCTGCGCCAATCGCGTGCCGTACCCCAACAGAAAAATAACTGAGCATAGGCACGTATAAAGCGCCCCCACCAATCCCCAACAAACTGGCACAGATTGCTAACAGTGAGGAAATACCCGTGAGTGGAAAGGAACCAGGGAGAGGCTTACGGGTATCAGTGCGTTTGGTTCTCAGCATCCGATAACCCAAATACAACATTGCGATGCCAAAAAATTTCTTTAAGAGATCCGCATCAATAAAATGGGCAAAATATCCCGTCAGCATCGCCCCAATGGCGGCACCGAGCAATAAACTAGGCGTGTAGCGCCAATCGATATGATGAAGACGATGATGCGCCCATGAAGAAGACGCGCAGGTAAAAATAATGGAAGCAAGCGAAGTTGCCACCGCCACCACCATAACTTGCTGTGGAGCGAGATCCTGAAAGAGAGGGAGTAAAAAAACCAGAGCAGGCACGATGATCAAGCCACCGCCAATCCCCAAAAGCCCTGCCATTAAGCCAGCGAAAGCACCCAACCCCATGCAGATGATAAAAAATGTCAGCACAACCAGCTCAATAACTGCTTCATATTAAAGTGGCGCTATTGTACCTACAGATACATAGTCCGACCACTGAATTAAGCACGAAGCTGATTGAGTAGTTGTTTTTGGTCAAGAAACCTTTGCACCTGTAAACGAACTTGTTTCGGCGACTGGCACGCTAAGATCTCCGGCAGCAACAGCTGCAACTCAGATAACTCAACTCGGCGTAATAACCATTTAATTTTTGCTAAATTGCTATGGTTCATCGAGAAGCTACTAAATCCCATGGCCGCTAAAATCAGCACGCCCATCGGCTCACCCGCCAGTTCACCACAAATACTGATAGGGAATTGTAAACCATTGGCTTGTTGCCCCAATTGATTTAATGCCCGCAGCACCGCAGGATGCATTGCATCATACAAATTGCCCACTCGAGGATTATTGCGATCAACCGCGAGTAGATATTGCGTTAAGTCATTGGTTCCGACCGAACAAAAATCAACTTTTCGAGCTAACTCAGGAAGTTGATACATGATTGAAGGCACTTCAATCATCACGCCGACTTTGGGTTTAGCGACAATCCCTTCGCCATTAAACTCATCATCCACTTCAAACCAAGCTTGCCGTATCAAGCGTAATGATTCATCAACTTCTGCCAAATCAGAAATCATCGGCAATAAAATATGCAAATTGTTATAGCCAATGTTGGCTTTTAACATGGCACGGATTTGTACCAAGAAAATTTCTGGATGATCTAAGGTTAAGCGGATCCCGCGCCAGCCCAAAAATGGGTTTTCTTCAGAAATCGGGAAGTATGGCAAGGGTTTATCGCCGCCGACATCCAAAGTTCGCATGACCACAGGTTTGCCCGGATAGCCTTGCAACACCTTATGATACAACTCGACTTGCTCTTGCTCGGTGGGAAAACGACTGCGCATGATAAAAGGGAATTCGGTGCGGTATAAACCAACCCCATTGGTATATTCACTTTGCGTCGTTTCTAGTTCAATAGCCAAACCTGAGTTCACCATTAAATTAAAACGAGCCTGACAAGCACTTTGCGCAGGCAAATGTAACTCAGACTGATAGCGCGCACTGAGTTCCGCATCTTTATTCATCAGCTGCTGATATTCTTTGCAAATTGCATCAGCAGGTGACAGTAAAATATTGCCCTGATAACCATCGACAATCAAACGTTGACCATGCCATTGCATCAGAGGTAAATCATTCACCCCCATGACCGCAGGAATGCCCAAAGCACGCGCCATAATCGCAGCATGAGAGTTGACAGAGCCTTTGAGTGACACAATAGCAACGAGCTGTGCTCGGGGGATTTCCGCTAACATGGACGCCGTGACATTTTCAGCCACTAACACCACTTGCTGCGGCAGCTTATGTTGGCGCTGCTCAGTTTCCAGCAAATGATTCAACACTCGTTGCCCCAAATCACGAATATCTGTGCCCCGCTCACGCAGGTACGGATCGTCCATATCATCAAATTGACGAGCAAAACGTTCAACGACCCGCTTTAAAGCACTTTTAGCACACCAGCCTTCGGCAATCTGCGCTTCAATTTCGTTACCCAAACTCGCGGCATCCAACAGCTGATGATAGACATCAAAAATCGCCAGAGCATCCGCGGGTAAATGCCCACTCATCCGCTCCGCTAAACGATTAAATTCAGCTTTAGTGACTTTCACTGCTCGGTAAAACCGACTTAATTCACGCTCAGGATCATCGGTTTTTTGCAAAGAAATAGCGTCAAAATCACTGGCAGGCTGCAACACAAAAGCCTCACCAAATGCAATGCCGGCAGAGCCAATCAAACCGCTTAATTGCGACTTATTCATCGACTGAGCAGAACCAGCCACAGAGACTTGCCGCATTTCTGCATTGACTAAAACGGAAGCCAGTTGCACGCCTAACGTCACTAAGAAAGACTCTTCATCCTCATTAAAAACCCGAGAGGCCGATTGTTGAATCGTCAACACGCCCAAGACTTTACGATGATGAATAATTGGACAGCCCAAAAAGGCACTGAAGCAGTCTTCGGACACTTCAGGAGTCACTTTGAATCGAGGATGCAAATGCGCTTCGGCCAGATTAATCGGTTCTTCCCGCTGGCCAACCCAACCGATTAAGCCTTCGGAAAATCCAATGGCAATTTTGCCAACTGCGTCGGGATTTAAACCATCAGTGGCCATCAACATAAAATGTTGTTGTTGGTAATCAGCAAGATAAACAGAGCAACACTCTGTTTTAAGGGCGGCTTTGACATTACTAACAAGGCCAGCAAGAGCGCTTGCAAGCGTTGGCTCTTGTGCTACATCCTGTACAATTCGCCGTAATTGGCTCAGCATAGGCATCCCCTTGTTAGCAAAAGACGCCAGCTAGCACTGGCGTACTCTTATTTTTTCTTTATATCCCGTCGAACGAATGGTAAAGCGATAGGGGCAAACTCTTTCATTACTTTACGGTACACTTCCCGTTTAAAAGCAACGACTTGTCGCACAGGATACCAATAACTGACCCAACGCCAGTCATCAAACTCCGGATGCGAAGTTCTTAACAGATTTACGTCTTCATCCTTACAAGTCAATCGTAGTAAAAACCACTTTTGCTTCTGTCCGATACACACAGGATTCGAATCACGACGGATTAACCGTTTGGGTAGTTTATAACGCAACCAATGTTTCGTCGTCGCGACGATTTCAACATCAGCAGGTAATAAACCAACCTCTTCATGCAATTCGCGATACATGGCTTGCTCTGGCGTCTCGCCATCGTCAATACCACCCTGAGGATATTGCCAAGAATGTTGACCGTATCTCCGAGCCCAAAACACCTGTCCTTGGTGGTTACATATCACTATACCGACATTGGCCCGAAAGCCCTCGGCATCGATCACACAAACCTCTGGCTTGTTTACAACAGCGTTTGAAAGATTCTTTCATAATCTGGCAAGGACAGCAACGGGTATTTACAAGTTACAATTCAATAGTTATCCACAACTCACTATTTAAACAGTAGTGCATTGTGAACTTCTACACAGACCTAGTGGATATAACTGTGGATATCACCCCTTTTATCCTTGAATAACTTATTACAGGCTGAGTTTACGCCTCGATGAAATTTAATATTAATCAATTAATTCATACACTTAAGCAACAACACCCTTCCACATCTTTACTTTTAAACTGTGGACAACTCGGCTTGGCGAGAAATTAACCAGCAAAAACTCGCTAAAAATGATAAGTTTACCTCTGGTTCCTTTAATCGTGAAAATGCTGTGTCACCGCCAGACTCTCTTCCAACCCTGTTATCTCGTGTCCGAGCAATTGCCGGCTTGACCCTTGCCGAACTCGCTGCAGAGCTTCAGGTGAAACTCCCGCGGGATCTCAAACGAGATAAAGGCACTGTTGGACAGCTGATCGAGCTAGCGCTTGGCGCAAGTGCAGGTTCTAAAGCTGAACCTGATTTTCCACATCTGGGGATTGAATTAAAAACAATTCCCATCGATCGCATGGGCAAACCGCTCGAGAGCACTTATGTCTGCGTTGCGCCGCTGATTGGTCAGCAGGCAAGTAACTTTGCTGACTCTTGGGTTGGCCGCAAACTGCAGCATGTGCTTTGGTTGCCAATCTTGGCGGAGCGCGAAATTCCGTTGGGTGAACGTATAATTGGCCATGGTTTTTTATGGCAACCGACCGCTGAACAATTTTTAGCATTACAGCAGGATTGGGAAGAATTGATGGAGCAAATCTGTTTGGGTGGCTTAGATCAAATTAGAGGGGCGCATGGCAAATACCTGCAACTGCGACCTAAAGCAGCCAACAGCAAAGCGTTAACCACAGGGATCGGTGCCGATGGCGAAACTGTGCAAACATTACCGCGCGGTTTTTATTTAAAAACAACCTTCACGCGCGAAATTTTAGCTGCACAGTTTCAACACCCGCGTTAATTTTATTGCTGATACTTATCCAAAATTTGCTGATAACTGCCATCAAGCACAATGTCACTTAATGCTTGATTGAATGCAGCCACCTGCGGCTCTGTGATTGTTTTTTTGCTAAACATCACAAAGACATCGGCACTGCTCAATTCAATGGGATGTCGAGAAATTTGAGCTTCCAAGCCTTTGCGGCGCAGCATTGAACGGGCGACAAAGCTATCCTCAATAAAGCCATCAATGTCTTCATCAAGTAAACGCGCCAAATTCAATTCACTTAAAGAGGCTTCAATTAATTGTGGTTTAAACTGCTCTTGGCTGATTAAATCAGTGAAATCCCCGCCATAGTGATATTCACTGACAATGCCTAATTTTTTACCATCAGTTAAAAACGAATTAAGCGATGGCTGATTCAAGGTTGCTAACTCTGCAGCTCGCACATAAAGCACAAATTGCTCTTTGCGATAAGCTTTTGAGAAATACGCGAACTCTTCACGTGCTGGAGTAATTGATGCCCCTAAAAGCATATCAACGTTCCCCGCTTTTAAACTGTTCATCAACTCCAGCCAAGTTCCTTGCTGGGGCTTCAGTACACAGCCCATCTTTTTTGCAACGGCTTGCATTAATTCAATATCTAAACCGCCAGCTTGGTTATCCAGTCCTAAAAATTGATAGGGTTCCCATGCTTCAAAACCAAGCCGTAGTTGGCAACTCGGTATCGCAACCGGCTCAGATTTGGCATTGGCCGTTACAGCATTCGCTTGAGGATCGGTTTGGGCTTGAGTCTGCTCGCTAGCATTAGGCTTTGCGCTGACAGACTCAGTTGGATTGGGATTACAGGCGACTAAAGTGAATAAAGTAAACAACCAGAGCAATGTTTTCATAAAACACCTCGGCAATTGGGTTCATCCACTCTAAGCCTAGTGCATTTTTATAAATTTGCCCTGTTGCTTTGTATCCTCTGCCTTTCAGCGGCGGGAATTTACGCAGGTGCGAAGTTGCTTACGCAAACACGGTCACTGTCTGGCGACTAATCGCAATTAGTTGCCCGGCATCATCAAAAATTTCAGCGCCAATATGGCTGTAGCCTTCCTCTGCTGCATCAATCGTCGCTCGGTAATACCACCAATGATTAGCACTTGCTTGCCAATCATGACGAATAAACTCCAATGACCAGGTTAGAGAACTCGCAGGAGCAGGGGCGGATAACCAACTGAGCGTGGCTGGAGGCCAAGCATCAATCAATGCCAATAACTCTGCGACAGTGCATTTGGGCTCTAGACTTTGCTCTGCCAAACGATTTCGTCCCAGCAAAATTAAAGCTTGCTGCCCTGAAAATGGCAGTCCGCCTTGCATCAGCTGGTAATCAAAATGCTTGGTAAATTCAGGCACTGGTCCACGCTTTGGAAAATCCATCGACACGGCAATCTCAGTCTGCATCGGTGCGGGTTGATGGCGAATGGTTGAAGCTCTGGATGCGCCAAAACTGGCCAATAATACGAGCGCGATTTGATCTTGCTGATAGATCCGAACTTCGGCGTGTTGAACCGACTTACCAACCCGTAAAATTTCCCGTTTAAGCACCACAGGGCCTGGCGCGATGGGCGCGATAAATGACACTGAAATCGCCCGAACTAAGCTTTCTGCAGGCAGCATGGCTGCTAAATATTTAAAAGCGACTGCGGCGGCCATACCACCAAATAATGCTCGGCCCTGCCCCCAACTCTCTGGGATCACAAACTGACAACTTTGACCTTCAGGTTGCGCTAACTCGGCGACAATTTGTTCCACACTCACGATAATGCTCCTTGCAAGCAATGCAATTGAATGAATTCGTTCTAACCTAGCAATGTTAACCTGGCAGTGAATAACGCAAGATACGTTTTAACACAGTGCCGTATTGCCGCGCGAAAGAGCCTGTATTGTAAGGGATCCCATATTTTTTAGCGATGGCCTGTACTTGAGTTGCAATAGCTGGGTAGCGCCATGCGGGTAAATCAGGAAATAAGTGATGTTCAATCTGACAACTCAAATGGCCCGTTAAGATGTGCAACCAACGCGGGCCATCAAAATTTGAAGACCCCAGCATCTGGCGATAAAACCATTGACCACGAGTTTCCTGCTGGCAATCCTCTGGTTTAAAAACTGAGACATTTTCAGTAAAGTGACCACAAAAAATCACGGTTGAGGTCCACCAATTGCGCAGCAAGTTGGCGCAGAAATTTCCCAGCAATACCCAGCCAAATACCGGCCAACATAGCAATGGAAACACCAGATAATCTTTGATCAACTGTTTAGCGCCTTTGCCAAAAAAAGCACGTTTCAGCTGTTGATCGGTGACTTGATAGTGACGGTCCGATTTTTTCTTCCCGAAGAACACCCGTTGCCCAGCTAATTCATGGTAAGAAACGCCCCACTGAAACAAGGTACTCAGCATCAGATAGGTAAAAAACTGCCAGGTATTACGCAAACGCCAGCGAAAATCGTTGGAAAGCCGTAACAAGCCATAACCAAAGTCGCGATCCTGACCAATGATATTGGTATAGGTATGATGTTCAAAGTTGTGGGTGCGCTGCCAGGATTTGGCATCACAGGCAATGTCCCATTCAAATTGCTTAGAGTTTAAATAACGATGCTGCAGAAAGTCATATTGACCATGCAACACATTATGGCCAATTTCCATATTGTCGAGAATTTTGGCCAGTGCTAGCAACAACACTGCGGGGATCAAAACCCAGGGTGACCAAAGACAGCCCAGCATTAACACCCGGCCCGAAATGGCAAACACCCGTTGCCACTGCACTAGTTTTAATAAATATTTGGCATCTGCTGCCCCTAAACTCGCTCGTTCGCGTTGCTCAAGCTCGGTTAAGTCCTGCTCTAATTGCTGAGCAATATCTAGAGGTAATTGGCTTGTGGTTGGTTTTAACTCAGTCATGGTTTTACTCTATAAACGAATATCTAATGAAGTCACAGCTTCACTAATACAAAGTTGGATGGGCTCGACACCGGCACCAGAAAGCTCACCAGTCAATAAGTTGCGAACTTGCCCAGAAATTTTTTGACATTGACATTGCTGGCAGATGCCGCGACGGCAACCATAAGTAGGATTAAGACCCGCTTGCTCTGCCAATAGCAGTAAAGCGCCATTCCCCTCGACACTGCGCTGGCTGTTGTGCTGATGAAAAGTGATTTGGTTGCTTGCACCACCTTGAACGAAGCCACCAAAGGATTCAAAGCGCACTCGATTTCCTGCAAGTTTTAACGGCTGGAGCAATGCTTGACTAAAAGGTTGAGGTCCGCACAGGTAAAAATCGGCGTCATGACTCGGCGTCACCCACTTTAAAATTTGCTCGGCAGTCAACCTTGCTTGCTGTGCGGTGTCATGCGCAATAAAACGAAATAGCGGGAATTTCTCAGTAAGTTCCTGCAATTCATCATAAAACCACGGCTCTTTGCGGTAGCTATAAATGAGCGTAAGGGGTTTGGTTAAGCGGCTGATCGAGAGCAGCATCGAGCGAAATGGTGTAATACCTGAACCCGCAGCAATCAGCACCATAGGTTTAGTTTGATCCAGACTAAAATCCCCGTAAGGGGCAGAAAGCTGAAGCCAATTGCCTAATCGCATGGATTGTTGCAACCATTGACTGAACTGCCCATCGGGTACTAACCGGATCGCCAATTCGATCAACCCCTGCTGCTGCAAGAGTTGCAAGGATGAACAAATACTAAAAGTGCGTTGTAGACGTCGCCCTGCGATTTCGACAGAAACATCTAAATGCTGGCCCGGCACAAATTCGGGAAAACGGCCAGTTGGTTTCAGAGTTAACCCAATAGATCCAGCCTGTTTGGTGATTTTGACAATTTTCGCAGCAAAAGCACCTGCACGAAAATGTGGTTTGACGAAGCGGATCAACGGTTCTAAATAGCTGGTTACCGAAGGTTGCACAAGCACCGTTTCAGTGAACCAACGAGCAAAAGTGGATTTCATAACTCGACTCACATTAAATTCAGCGCACATATGTACTCTAAAATAAAGTTAGAGTCTATACTCTTATTAAAGAGTTAAAATAAGCTACTGAATTAAATGAATATAATTTTTTCCGCAAAACCAAAAAAATGTACACGTGTTCGCAAAATCATGCTTTTGATTGTTTATAAGGGGTAATTGCCCCCGAAAAAATCAGCGATAAAAATTACAGAAGAGTAAATCGATTCGGTTGAGCAATAAGGCAAACGTCATAGCGACATAGCGACATAGCGACATAGCGACATAGCAAAGAGGATGAACAACAAGAGGAAAAGCAATCGTCAGAACATGGGGACTTCAACAACGACTACAAAGAACTAAAGGAATACTACAAAAAACGCTACCCAACTATCCTTGGCTGTTTTTATAAAATTTGCGCTTGAGCCACATGACCCAAGCACAAATTTTTAAGACCACATGCTGCGATTAGTTCAACGCTGCAATCGCATTGTCGTAAGAAGGCTCATCGGCAGTTTCAGCAACTTGTTCGGTATAAAGGACTTTACCGTCAGTGCCAATCACAACAACAGCACGAGACAATAAGCCTGCTAAAGGACCATTGGCAAAAGTCACACCGTAGTCATGTCCAAACGAACTGCGGAAGGTCGAACCATTTAACACCGACTCTAAACCTTCAGCACCGCAAAATCTGGCTTGGGCAAAAGGTAAATCAGCAGAAATACATAACACCTTGGTGTTTTCTAATGAACTTAACGCTTGGTTGAATTTACGCACTGAAGTTGCACAAGTCGGAGTATCGACGCTTGGGAAAATATTTAAAACTAAGCGGCTGCCTGCAAAATCAGCCAGTTTAACTTCTGATAACCCTGCGCCTGTCAGAGTAAAATCAGGGGCTTGACTGCCAACTGCTGGTAATTCACCCACGGTTTGCATTGGATTGCCTTTCAGCGTTACTGTTGCCATTTATGTGCTCCAAAAAATTTAAGACAGAAAATTGTCTGCCAGCCTAGAGATTGAGACGGAACTGCCAAATTCAAGTTCAGGCAGCCAGCTTTTATTAGTGACCCAGCGCCAACCACAGGCCCACTACAATCATTAAAGAACCGGCGATCCGATTTAACATCCGAACATTACTATCGTTGGCGAAAATCACTCTTAATGCTTTACCACCACTGGCATATAGCAATAAAGAGGCAAACTCGATCAGTAAAATGATAGCGAGTAACACCATTAATTGTGGCCAAAATGCCAATTGTTTGTCGATGAACGGCGGCAATAACGCCATATGAAAGGCCCAACCTTTGGGATTAGACACTGCAGTAATAAAGCCTTGGCTAAACAATTGCCAGGTGGACACATGCCGCACTTCGCCCGGTTCAGGGATGGCAAGTTTGCCTTTAGATTGCCACATCTGGATACCGACATAAAACAGGTAGGCACCGCCTGCCCATTTTAACACCAGTAAAAACCAAGGCATGCTGGTGACAAGCGCGGCCACGCCAAGCACTGCTGCGGCTGCCACTAAGCCAACCCCAAGCAATTCGCCCCACATCATCCATAAGGTGCGCCGCACCCCCAAGCTGATGCCAAGTGTCATCGCTAACGTCATGCACAAACCTGGGGTCAGTGAAACAAACAAAAATGTCGGGATAAATGCCGACATCAAGGTCAAATTGATCATGCCTAGCTCAAGTTACTCAAATAATTATTTATTTTGCCACTTTAGGCTTGGGTGGGCCAAACAACAAGTGGAATTTCGCAGATACCCCTTTCGCCTGCGGCCATTCTTGCCACATGCGGCGCCATTCATAAAAAGTAATGGTCAACGGATTGGTTGATTCAAAATCATCAGTGATGCCATAGCGGCAAGGCTCATTTTCATCTTCGGCCACAAAAGTACCGAACAAGCGATCCCAAACAATCAAAACTCCGGCAAAATTTTTGTCGATGTACTTTGAATTGCAGGCATGATGAACGCGATGCCAACTGGGTGTGTTGAAAATAAGCCCCAAAAAGCCCCAATGTCGCCACCATCGGGTATGGACAAAGAATTGAAATCCTAGATTAATCGCCACGACAGCAATCACTAATTCAACGTCAAACCCCATTAAAATGAGTGGCGTCCAGAACAACCACATGCCAGAAATTGGATAAGTTAAACTTTGGCGAAAGGCAGTACTGAAGTTCATCAAGCGCGAGCTATGATGAGTCACATGGGAAGACCAAAGCCAGCGAATGCCATGGGATGCCCGATGAAACCAATAATATAGAAAGTCTTGCAGCACAAACAAAAGCAATAAATTCAATGCACTAAATGGAATTTCCCACACAGCGTATTGGTGTAACCAGAAAAATAATGGCAGTAACAATAGCAACGAAATCGCTTCACCCAATTGATGTAATGCCGAAAGCACAAAATTAGCCAACGAATCACGCCATTGATAGGTGGCAGTACCTCGAGTTAACCACCATTCCAACGCCACAAAGCCAAAGAATATTGGGCTGAGAATTAATAAAACATATTCGGCTGGGATCATGAACAACGCTTCCTCACTCACAAAATCGCCAAGTAATCTAACAAAAATGCCACAAAACACCTACAGAAAATCTTGCTCATTTGCACCGAATTAGGTCATTGCTGCTTCAATTCGAACTGCAGCAACGAAGGTTAATTTTAATGAAAAGAAAAAATTATTCATTTTCATAAACTTAACTTCAATGCTTACTTGGAACAGGCTTTGCAGACATCAACACTGTGACCAATTTGCAAGCCCTGCTGCGCATTGCTGATTACACAACGACTGAACTTCGATGCGAAGCACAACTGCCCACCGAGAATTTGCAAGGAGCCCGAGATGCTTGAATTGATGCAACGAAATCATCCTCTGCGGGATATGGCAGAGCGCGAGTTACAACAACGCTTTTTACCTGCCCTCACGGCACCTTGCCGAATTTGTCACTTCATGCTGACCGTGAATGCGGCATCGCGAGATGGTGAATTTGCCACATTACAAGAAATGGCAACATCCCAGCAGCAGCTTTTTCAAGCCACAGACACCGATTTAACCTTGGTCTTTGCTGATATTTTTTGTCGGTTTGAAAAACACTCTGAATTTTCGACTTATACCTTTATCAAACAAGGCACTGCTACAGATTTTACCGATCCAGCGTCTTTCTTACCTACCGAGGACTTCTTTCAAAAACTACCTGGCCAGCTTTATCGAGTGGTGCAGCTGAATATACTCAAACTGCCAAGCGCAACCTTCTGTGCAGGTATTCAACCGCAGTGGCAACATTATTTTGCAGCTGAACATTGCATTTCTAGTCTATTGGCTGAGCAACAGGCACAAATTTGGACCGACTTTCGCAAGCATGCTGAAGGTGGCGGACGTATTTTGTTGGCAGATTTTGGTTTGAGTCCCAGCGCTTTAGCCCGCTTGGTGCAACAATTATTCGATCTTGGCAATTATCGCAAATTAACCTTGTTGGGATGGCCTTTAGTCCGCCAGACGCTGCATCGACTGTCGCAATTTGAGCAGCAACTTGCAGAGTTGACTCAACGCATCGAGTTACACCAAGGCACTGATGAGCAATTATTGGCAGAAATTACCCAGCTGACTGCACAGACTGAACACTTAATTGCCAACAATAGCGCGCGGATTGAAGCGTGCCGTGCTTATTATCAGTTAACTTTAGATAGAATTAAGAGCCTGAAAGAAACACCTGTGCCAGGCATGATGTCTCTGCAAGACTTCTCCGAACGCCGCCTTACTCCCGCAGATAGAACTGCACAGTCG
>JACCEA012023074.1_pt1 | contig 29911 bp, 29 predicted proteins | sample 7449851 | NCBI WGS metagenome assembly JACCEA01 (sample SAMN15323453, study PRJNA562643) | freshwater metagenome | isolation source: river surface water | place: USA:Blue River Watershed | collected 2017-08-18
ACCCAACGCATTGCGTACGCCGCAGATCGATCAACCTTAGAAGGGTCTTTGCCACTAAAAGCTCCTCCACCATGTCGGGCCATTCCGCCATAACTATCAACAATTATCTTGCGTCCAGTTAGACCAGCATCTCCCATAGGTCCACCAATAACGAAACGTCCTGTGGGATTGACCAGAACCCTGACATCATGTGAAGGTATGTCAAAGCTCTTAATTACCGGTTTAATTACAGATTCCGTGATCTCTGGAGTTAGGGTTTTTTCAAGATCTACATCTGCAGAATGCTGTGAGGAAATCACCACTGTGTTGAGGGCTACAGGCTTTTCACCGTCATATTCGATGGTGACCTGGGTTTTACCATCAGGCCTTAGATACGCCAATTGTCCTGATTTCCGAACCTCGGTCAGTCTCTCCGCTAATCGATGTGCCATAGCAATTGGCAAGGGCATGAGAGTTTTGGTGTCACTGTTTGCATAACCAAACATCAATCCTTGATCCCCTGCACCCTGCAGATCAAAAGGATCTTTCGATTTTGACAGACGTTCTTCAAGGGCATGATCAACTCCAACCGCAATATCTTGTGATTGTTGACCAATAGAAACCGAAACACCACAACTATTGCCATCAAAGCCCTTATCAGAGCTGTCATAACCAATATTCAAAACTGTTTGACGTACCAACTCATTAACATCGGCAAAACCATTTGTAGTAATTTCACCGGCGACATGCACCTGCCCCGTGGTGATCAAAGTTTCGCACGCCACCCGACTCTTAGGGTCTTGAGCCAGCAATGAATCTAGTACGGCATCAGAGATAGCATCAGCAATCTTGTCCGGATGTCCTTCAGTGACTGACTCAGATGTAAACAATCTTTTAGCCATTTACCCGCTCCAGTCTTGTTCCGATTCTATTTATAATTGCTTTAGCCACTTCATGTTTGTTAACAGCTTCGAAGGCTTCTTGACCGCCATCAGAACTTAAAAGATAACCTGAGGTATCTTGAGAACCAAAAATTGCGCCATTGGCAACATTATTTACATAGAGAAAATCTGCGTTCTTACGGTTCAACTTTTCCTTAGCTAGTTCAAGGCTATTAAGACCTGTCTCAGCCGCAAACCCGACTACTATCTGCCCGGCCTTCTTCATCTTCCCTGCTTGAGCCAATATGTCGGAGTTCAAAGTTAGTTCAATTTGCTGCAATTCATCTTTTTTGATCTTCTCCACAGAACCTTGGGTTGGCTTCGCATCTGCTACAGCTGCAGCCATAACCAAAGCTTGATTTAACGGAAACTCCTGAACTACGGCATCAAGCATTTCAGCCGCGGTTTCAACCTTAATCACCCGGGCTCCCTCTAATTCAAAATAATCAGTATCACCCGCGATAACAGTTACCTCTGCGCCAGATCGTAGGGCTTCATATGCAACAGCAAGGCCTTGGCGCCCACTAGAGCGATTTCCAATATATCTCACCGGATCAATTGGCTCTCGAGTACCGCCTGCTGTTACCAAAACTTTTGTATTCAATAACTTGGCATCAGAATTAGTTATTTGCAAAACCTCGCTAATGATGCGGGCGGTCTCTGGGAATCTGCCAATTCCAGAATCTTTTCCGGTTAATCGCCCCGTATCCGGTTCTAAAACCGTAATCCCTCGTTGGCGCAACAACTGCACATTTTGAGCTGTTGCCGAATTGAGCCACATATTTGGATGCATCGCAGGCACAATTAAAACTGGGGCGTTACTAGCCAATACCGTGGTGGTTAACAGATCATCTGCTCTACCTTGAGCCAATCGAGAGATTAAATCTGCAGTAGCAGGAGCGATAAGAATTAAATCAGCCTTGTCGGCAAGAGCAACATGGGAAACATCTGAGCTATTTTCCCAAACCGAGGTTGCAACATTACGCCCCGATAGAGCTTGCCAAGTTGCCTTGCCTACGAAATTTAAAGAGGACTCTGTTGGAACAACGGTTACTAAGAACCCATGATCTTGTAATCGCCGCAGCACATCGCAGGATTTATAGGCCGCAATACCTGCGCTAACCCCAAGAACAACTTCACGGCCGCGAGGGAAGAGAATCGGAGCGCCAGCCATGGCAAATATCTAGTTCTGTGGCTCCAGATTCTCGATAGTTAGCAATCCATCATTTATCTCTCGCATCGCGATTGATAACGGTTTCTCATGAACATGAGTTTCAACCAATGGACCTACGTATTCGAGCAATCCTTCACCGAGTTGAGAGTAATAAGCATTGATTTGACGAGCTCTTTTTGCCGCGTAGAGAACCAACGAGTACTTGGAACCACTTTTATCAAGCAGTTCATCAATCGGTGGATTTGTGATTCCATCAAGAGCCGCCACGATTACTCCTCGTTTACTAATCAGTTTTCCCTTACGGATGACACTACGGGCCTCATCAAGCCTGAAGACCTTCGGGTCCTATGAGGTCGCCAAGGATACCAGCGCTTGTATTACCTCATCGACCTGATGGTTTGTGAGTAGATGATCAAACTCTCCTGCGGCCGCCATCTCCTGCCTGGCTAGGGCTAACCTGGCTGCAATCCGCTCAGGTGTATCGGTGCCTCTATTGGTGATTCGAGCCTCTAACTCCACCATAGAAGGGGGTTGAAGAAAGACCATAACAGCCGTTGGCATCGCCCTCTTTACCTGACGCGCGCCCTCAATTTCGATCTCCAACAACACATGCTTTCCTTCACTCAAAGCAGAGATAACCGGCTGTTTAGGAGTCCCATATTTTGCCCCTGCAAACTCTGCCCACTCGAGAAAAGTTCCTGAGTCAACCATCTTTTGGAAATCTGAATCACTTACAAAGTGATAGGCAACCCCATCCACCTCTCCTGGCCGTGGTGAACGTGTTGTTGCAGAAACTGAAAAATAGAAGTGATCGAATTTCTTTAACTCTGTAACGATCGTACTTTTGCCAACACCGCCAGGGCCAGACAGCACAATTAGTTTTCCAGGAGCAATGCTCATGACTCCTCCTTCAGAATTGTAAGTAAGGATTCATATTGGCTCTTACCAACTCCCTGTACTCTCCTAGTTAAAGATATGCCAGCACGTTCCATAACATTCGATGCTCTAACCTCTCCGAATCCCGGCAAACTTAATAAGAGCTCCTTGACTCTCATTTTGCGAATCGCTTCATTCTCATGGTTGAAAGCTTCAAGCCAACTTCTTTTTCTCTGTTTAACCTCAGCTTTGAATTGAGCCCGAACTTTCCGGGATTCTGCCGCCTTCTCTAAAGCAGCCCGACGCTCCTCATTTGATAATTGGGGAGGTGTACTCACCCACCAATTAAATCAACTTATTTGATAGAAGCGAAAATCTCGGCGGCCGCAAGATGCGGATCCGCTGCACCCGTTATGGGTCTACCTATTACAAGGTAATCAGATCCCGCAGCTATGGCCTGCGCTGGTGTCATAACCCGTTTTTGGTCATCAGTTGAAGAGCTAGCCATGCGAACACCGGGGGTTATCAAAACCGCTCTCTCTCCCAAAACCGCTTTGATCGCTGTTACCTCAAGTGGGGAGCAAACAATCGCTCTGGCGCCATTTTCCACCGCATTCATTGCAAGGGTAACCGCTAAACCGGTGGGGTCATCTGGTAACCCCATCGCTTTTAACTCATTGACATCAATGGAGGTAAGCACCGTAACTGCTGTAATCCTGGTTTGCGGCACAGCTTGCGCAGCCGAACGAATCATCTCAGCGCCGCCTGAGGCATGAACCGTCAGAAAATATGGATTTAATGAGGAAACACTCTCGCAAGCACCTTTAACTGTGTTGGGTATGTCATGCAATTTCAGATCGAGGAAAAGCTTGACATCTGGATGTGCTGCTTGAATTTGGGCGACGCCAGACAAACCCCGTGAAAGGTAAAACTCCAAACCCAATTTATAAACACCAACATATTCCTTGGTTTGATCCATCATTGAGAGTACGGATGCAACATCAGGGCTATCTAATGCCAAGATGATTGGTGAGTTACTCATTATGTGCAACACCCACTGCTTCGGAAATGGAGTTGAAACCTCGCTCCATCAACAATTCTCGAATCTCTCGCTTCACCTTTATCGCGGCGGTTGGATTACCAAAATTCGCCGTGCCAACAGATACCGCACTAGCTCCGGCAAAAATCATCTCAAGAGCATCCTTGCCACTAGTAACTCCACCCATTCCTAGGATCGGAACATTCTTGAATTTCGAATGGACCTGATAAATCGCCCGAACCGCAACTGGCCGAATCGCAGGCCCAGATAAGCCCCCAGTCTTTCCAGCTAATTTTGGTCTTTGTTTATCGATATCAATAACCATTCCCAATAGGGTATTTATCAAAGCCAAACCATCTGCCCCTGCGGAGATAACCTCGCCAGCAATTTCGACAATATCAGTTACATCTGGTGAAAGCTTGGCAATGATTGGTAACTCCCCACCAATATTGCGTCGCACAGCCTCAATAACATCACGAGATGCAACTGGATCGCAGGCGAAGACCAAACCTCGATTTTCGACGTTTGGACAGGAGATGTTCACTTCAATTCCACTCAAACCTGGAACTACTCGCAATCTCCTGGCTAGGGATGCGTAATCATCAACCGTCTCCCCCGATATGGAAACGATAATCCGAGCTTGATTTGCCACTAACCAAGGAATGTCATCTTCCAAAAACTGATCAATTCCCGGTCCCTGCAATCCAATTGAGTTGAGCATCCCACTGGGGGTTTCCGCCATCCTAGGAGTTGGACGACCTGATCTTGGCTTCAACGCGATGGATTTAGTAACCACCGCGCCCAGTTCGGTTAAAGAAAAGAACTGGGATAACTCCTTGCCCGAACCTGCACAGCCGCTGGCGGTAAACACCGGTGAATCAAAATACTTGTGGCCGAATTTAACCCGCATATCAAAGTTTGAAGGATCAATCATGATGCACCCCAAGTTCCTTCTGGAATTTGCCGATTGGAGTTCCATACAACGCGAGAACCATCCATAACTGGTCCATCTATGCAAGAGCGGGTCATCTTTATAACCCCGTTGTCATCTTTCACTGGAAGGACGCAGGTCATGCAAACTCCAATACCGCATGCCATTGACTCCTCAACCGCACATTGATGCATCAAACCGAACTGCTCAGCTAAATTGTCGACAGCCGCAAGCATTGGCATCGGACCACAGGAGTAGATAATTTCCGAGTTATGTTTCTTAATTAATTCGGGCATGACATCGGTGACTTTGCCCTTATTGCCGGTTGAGCCATCTTCGGTGGTAATGGTTAAAGAGTTTACCGACCGCTTTCCTTCTAATGGCGCATAGATTTTTCCTGCAACAGAGGCTCCAAGGATCATGTCTACTCGACAACCACGCTCCTTCAAAACCTCCGCCAAACCAAAAAGCGGGGCTGAGCCATAACCGCCACCAACAAGTAACGCGCTAACCGGCTCAGTAGGAATTCCGAAGTTGACCCCTAAAGGACCAACCATATCTACGTGATCATGAATGTTTAGAGCAGTCAACCACTTGCTACCTTGACCGTGCGGAGCTACAACTAACTCAATAGTTCCGCCGTACTGGCCTCGGTCGCTAGATCGATAAATTGCAAAAGCACGTCTCAGAATCATGGAAGAGTTACTGCCACCAACCGAAATTGCCACGAAGTTACCTGGCTTAGCGAATGTTGCCATATCTCCAACTGCGAAAACCATGTGATGGTAGGCGCCTACCTTTTTGTTGGAGATTATCTCTACTGAACGTTGTTGTGCCTTCTTATTTATGCTGGTCATCTCTTGTGCCACTCTTGAATTGATTGTGCGGTTAATCCACCTTGTTGTAGAGCTCTGATTCCCTCTACCGCAGCCTTCAAGCCTGGAACGGTCGTAATGCAAGGCACTCCGCGTTGCACCGCCGCGGTACGGATCAATCTTCCATCTCGCTGAGCACCGCGACCGTAAGGCGTATTAATAACCAATGCAATTTTATTTTCCCCTATTAAATCCACCGCCGAAATAGATTCAGGGTTGTTGGATTTGTCGGCATGTTTTGCGACCAACTCAGTTTCGACTCCATTGGAGTTCAATAAGTTATGGGTGCCAACGGTTGCAAACAACTTGAACCCTAGTTCCGCAAGCTCTTTAACTGAAGCAATCGAATTATTTTTATCCTTATCAGATAAGGAGATAAAAATTGCCCCTTGTTTAGGCAGTGGTCCGAATGCGGCAATCTGACTTTTCGCAAAAGCTGCTCCAAAAGATTTCGCGATACCCATTACCTCGCCGGTTGACTTCATCTCTGGACCTAGTACCGAATCCACTCCTTGGCCATCTACTCTTCTAAATCGGTTCCAAGGTAGCACCGCCTCTTTGACGGAGATACCGGTAGCAACTCCTACCGCGTACTCCGGCAAGATGCCCTCCCTTCTTAGCTCTGCGATGCTCTTTCCGCCGGCAATCAAAGCTGCGGCTTTAGCAACTTGTATACCAGTAGCTTTACTGACGAAGGGAACTGTTCTTGAAGCACGGGGGTTAGCCTCAATGACGAAAAGTTCTCCTCTGGAGATGGCGAATTGAATATTTATCAATCCTCTAACGCCAACAGATTGGGCTAACTTTAAAGTTGCTTTCTCAATCTCCTTCAACATCTCAGGCGACAAAGACTGTGCCGGTATCACACATGCAGAATCTCCCGAGTGAATCCCCGCCTCTTCCACATGCTCCATCACGCCAGCGAGATACATCTGTTCGCCATCAAAAACCGCATCAACATCAACTTCAATAGCATCATCCAGGAACTTATCTATTAACACCGGATGTTCTGGATTTATCTTGGTTGCGATTTCAATGAACTCCGAAAGTGAGGCATCATCGTAGACAATCTGCATTCCTCGACCACCCAAGACAAAAGATGGACGAACCAAAACCGGATATCCAATTCTCTGCGCCACTTCCAGCGCCTCTTGATAAGAAAATGCTGTGCCAAAAGCTGGTGCCGATAAATTGCTAGCCTTTAAGATTTCGCCAAATTTTCCGCGATCCTCAGCCAACGCAATCGCATCAGGTGAGGTTCCGAGAATTGGCACTCCAGCCTCTTTTAAACCTGCAGCCAAACCAAGCGGTGTTTGTCCGCCTAACTGAACAATCACGCCCGCTACTGGACCAGCCTTTAATTCTGCTTCGTATATTTCAAGAACATCCTCCAGGGTTAAAGGCTCAAAATAAAGTCGATCTGAGGTGTCGTAATCTGTTGAAACCGTCTCTGGATTGCAGTTAACCATGATGGTGTCAAAACCTGCTGCACTCAAAGCAAAACAAGCATGCACACAGGAATAATCAAACTCAATTCCCTGGCCTATGCGATTTGGACCGCTGCCCAAGATCAATATCGCAGGACGAGTTCGGGCTTTAACTTCGCTCTCTAAATCATAAGTTGAGTAATGGTACGGAGTGAATGCTTCAAACTCTCCCGCACAGGTATCTACGGTTTTATAAACTGGTAGAACCTCTAGGCGATGACGTTGCTTATAGACATCTTGAGGGCTAACTCCTCTTAAATCTGCAATCTGTGAATCTGAAAACCCTAACCTCTTAGCGGAGAACATGAGGTTTTTATCCAAATCTGCAGCAGCTTTTATTTCGTTGGCCTTTTCGTTGATCAACGAGATTTGCTGCAGGAACCAGGGATCTATTCCAGTTATTTGATGAACTTGATCGATGCTTACCCCTAAAGCAAGGGCGCGCTGCACCTGAATCAAACGGTTCTCTGTAGGTGTACCAATTCGAGACAACAGCTCCTTTTTACTCTCAGAGAAACTCCAGTTGAAGGTTGATTCCCTTTTTTCTAGAGAGCGCATAGCTTTCTGCAAAGCTTCGGGGAAGGATCGGCCGAACGCCATGGCTTCTCCGACACTCTTCATGGTTGTTGTTAGCCGTGGATCTGCTTCTGGGAATTTTTCAAAGGCAAAGCGTGGAATCTTCACAACAATATAATCTAAAGTCGGTTCGAAAGAGGCAGGTGTCTGCTTGGTTATGTCATTCGGGATTTCATCCAAGGAATATCCGATGGCAAGTTTGGTAGCAATCTTTGCGATGGGAAAGCCTGTTGCCTTTGAAGCCAACGCGCTGCTTCGCGAGACACGTGGGTTCATTTCGATTACTACAATCCGGCCATTTCTTGGATTAACGGCGAATTGAATGTTACATCCTCCAGTAGCAACGCCCACTTCGCGAATAATCTCTATGCTCAAATCTCTCAATTTTTGGAACTCAACATCGGTCAAAGTTAGTGCTGGTGCAACGGTAATCGAGTCGCCTGTGTGCACGCCCATTGGGTCAAAGTTCTCGATACTGCAAACAATCACGACGTTATCGTGGTTATCGCGCATAACCTCAAGTTCGTACTCTTTCCATCCAATAATGGATTCCTCAAGCAAAACCTCATTAACTGGACTAAATCTCAATCCTGCGCCTGCAATCTGCTCTAATTCAGCTTTGGAATAAGCGATTCCACTTCCCAACCCACCCATGGTGAAAGAAGGTCTAACAACAACCGGATAATTTAAAACCTCAGCAGCAGCTAAGCACTCATCCATTTTGTGGCAGATGATGGATTTCGCCGATTCGCCGCCAACCTTTTCAACAATGGCGCGGAACTCTTCTCGGTTCTCTCCCCTACGAATAGCTGCAACATCTGCACCAATAAGCCTGGTGTTGTACTTTTCTAATATCCCAGCCTCATAAAGAGATATCGCGGCATTTAGCGCTGTTTGACCACCAAGAGTTGCCAATATTGCTGATGGTTTCTCTTTAGCAATGACCTGTTCTAGGAACTCAGGGGTTATTGGCTCTATATAAGTCGCATCTGCGAATTCAGGATCGGTCATGATTGTTGCCGGGTTAGAGTTGACCAGAATTACCCTGATTCCCTCAGCTTTCAAAACTCTGCAAGCTTGAGTGCCGGAGTAATCAAACTCGCAGGCCTGACCAATCACAATTGGACCACTGCCAATGACCAGAACGCTTTCTATCGAATTATCTCTTGGCATTTTTCTCCAAAACCTTCAAGAAATCATCGAAGAGGTAATTCGCATCATGCGGCCCGGCAGCAGCCTCTGGGTGATATTGAACAGAGAAAGCCGGGCGATCAATCAACTTTAATCCTTCAACCACGCCATCATTCAAACAGACATGCGTAACCATTCCCGGGCCATATACGGTTGTAAAAACTCCATCGGTGGGCGCCTCAACAGCAAACCCATGATTTTGAGCGGTAATCTCAACTCGATTCTTCTCTTTATTCAGTACCGGTTGATTGATACCTCGATGCCCGAACCGCAATTTATATGTATCGAAACCTAAGGCCCGGCCCAAAATTTGATGACCAAAACAAATTCCAAAAATTGGGAAGGATTCTTCTAGGGCATTTCTAACCAATTGCACTACCGAGTCCATGGTTGACGGATCGCCCGGGCCATTGGAGAGAAAAAGTCCATCAAAACCATTTGCCTTGAGTTCATCAAAGGTGGTATTGGCGGGCAACAAATGAACCTCTATGCCGCGTTGGGACATGTTTCTCGGTGTAGCAGCCTTGATTCCTAAATCCAATGCTGCAACCTTGAATCTTCTATCTCCAACTGCAGCCACTATATAGCTCTGCGGAGTAGTTACATCTTCAACAAGATATGCACCTGACATCTGCTCGCTATTTCTTACCTTTACTACCATTTCCTCTCGAGACAGTTTGGTGTCCGAGAAAATTCCTACCCGCATCGCACCTCTATCGCGCAGGTGAAGAGTTAACGCTCTGGTATCCACGCCTTTAATCCCAACCACATTGTTTGCAACTAAATCATCTTCCAAACTTCTCTGCGAACGCCAGTTAGAAACAGTTGGTGATGGATTGCGGACCACAAAACCACTAACCCAGATACGACGGGATTCTTCATCTTCTGAGTTCATGCCAGTGTTTCCGATATGGGGGGCGGTCATAACTACAACCTGCTTGTAATAAGAGGGATCGGTGAGAGTCTCTTGATACCCAGTCATACCCGTTGAGAAGACCGCTTCGCCATAGGCTTCACCGGTGCAAGCCCAGGATTCTCCTTCGAAAATCCGACCATCGTCCAGGACGAGATATGCGCTGCTCACACGCCCCCCTGTTCCTCAATACTTCGGTCGTAAACCAGCACGCCATTATGGAAGGTCTTTTCAACAACCGCTGGTAACTCCATACCGTCGTAAGGTGTGTTCTTGCTCTTAGATTTCAACGCCTTTGCGGTGACTTTCCAGGTTTTTTCAAGATCAACTAAAACAAAATTGGCCAGGTAACCAACGGCAAGCTCCCCTTGGTCCTTATATTTGGCAATCTTGGCGGGCGTGCTCGACATTCGAAGAGATAAATCGGCAACCTTCATCAATCCTGATTTCACCATCGCTAGATAACAGATTGAAAGTGCGGTCTCTAGCCCCAACATTCCAAAAGCAGCAGCGTTCCATTCACAATCCTTAGCCTCCTGCGGATGTGGCGCGTGATCCGTTGCCACGATATCAATGGTTCCATCGGCTAATCCTTTTCTCAAAGCTTGTAAATCATTTTCCGTTCGCAGAGGTGGATTTACCTTGTAAGTAGCATCGTAAGTTGTTGCCATTTCATCTGTTAGAAGAAGGTGATGCGGGGTTACCTCAGCGGTGACCTTAACTCCACGCAACTTTGCTTGTCGTACTAACTCAACACCACCGGCTGTAGTTAAGTGGCAGATATGCAATCTACTATCTACATGCTCGGCAAGCAGGATGTCTCGGGCGATAATTGCTTCCTCTGCAACTGCAGGCCAACCCTTCAAACCTAATCTTGCAGAAACCTCACCTTCATTCATCTGTGAATTTTCAGTCAATCGCGGATCCTGGGCGTGTTGAGCAACCACTCCATCAAAAAGTTTCACATACTCCAAAGCACGTCGCATAACCAACGGATCAGCCACACAATGACCATCATCACTGAAGATTCGTACCTGCGCCTCTGATTGATTCATCGCAACCAGTTCAGCTAATTGCTCCCCTTTTTGTCCGACCGTTACCGCTCCAATTGGATATACATCGCACAAACCATGAGATTTTCCTAAACGATAAACCTGTTCTACAACGCCAGCTGTATCTGCTACCGGCAAAGTGTTAGGCATGGCAGATATAGCTGTGTAACCACCAGCTACCGCTGCCTGGCTCGCAGTTAAAACTGTTTCTGCATCCTCGCGACCAGGTTCTCTGAGATGGGTATGCAAATCCACTAGACCAGGCATCAAAGTTAAGCCTTGGGCATCAAGCTCTGAATATGGCTGAACCAAATCACTTTGCTTTACTACTATCCCATTTGAGATCGCTAATTCAACAAACTTGCCCTGCAAATCTCGGGCATTTTTGATCAACCATGAGTTCATGACTGCTCTCCAATCTGAGCGGTTAAATCCCGCGAAGTGGCTCCACCGATCAACAAGTACAAAACAGCCATGCGAACACTCACTCCATTTGCAACCTGTTCCACAATGACAGATTTATGAGAGTCAGCTCCTTCCGCGGTAATCTCAAGCCCGCGGTTCATTGGACCAGGATGCATGACAATCGCCGACTCTTTCATCGCTGCTATTCGTGTCGCATTCAACCCAAAGTTACGTGCGTACTCTCGCTCAGAAGGAAAGAACAAATCCTCCATCCGCTCCTTCTGAACTCGTAGCATCATCACCGCATCGCAACTAGCTATAACTTCATCAATTGAAAAACTAATCGTCGCGCCCCATTGCTCTACCCCGACGGGTAGCAAAGTGGGTGGAGCTACTAACACTACCTCCGCGCCCAGCTTCTGAAGCAACAAGACATTAGACCTGGCGACGCGGGAGTGCAGTACATCTCCGACAATAGCAATCCTCAGGCCGGCCAAATCGCCATTATTCTTTTTTAGATGTCTTCTTATAGTGAAGGCATCAAGTAAAGCTTGTGTCGGATGTTCATGAGTTCCGTCACCCGCATTGATAACCGCTCCATCAATCCAACGTTTGCGCGCCAGTTGAGCAGGTGCACCTGATGCTCCGTGCCTAATAATCACCGCATCCGCACCCATGGCTTGAAGAGTAAGAGCCGTATCTTTCAAGCTTTCGCCTTTGCTTACACTCGACCCTTTTGCGGAAAGATTGATTACATCTGCCGACAACCTCTTAGCTGCCGCTTCAAATGAAATTCTGGTTCGTGTGGAATCCTCAAAGAAAAGATTCACAACGGTACGGCCTCGCAAGGTGGGGAATTTGCGATTTGTTGATTCTGATAGTGCTGAAAGTTGAACGGCGGTATCCAGAATCTCCAAGGCATCATCTTTGGTTAGATCATTTATTGACAGCAGATCACGCATCACTCCGACCTCCCTTCAATCTTGACCTCATCTACCCCATCAATGTCCAGAAGGTTTACCTTCACAGACTCTGTTTTAGCTGTTGGAATGTTCTTGCCAACATAATCAGCTCGTATGGGAAGTTCGCGATGTCCACGATCTATAAGTACCGCCAATTGAACGCTCTTCGGTCGTCCTAATTCATTTAATGCATCGAGCGCGGCCCTTACGGTACGTCCAGAAAAAAAGACATCATCAACCAGGACTACATGCTTTGTATCTATTCCTGTTTTTGGCAGCTGAGTTGGGGTTAAAGCTCTCGGAGCTCTCATCCGTAAATCATCGCGAAACATCGTAATATCTAGAGTCCCGAGTGCGACCTCAGCCTGTTCTATGGCCAATATTTCTTGAGCCAATCGCTGAGCAATAACCACACCGCGCGTAGGTATCCCCAAAAGAACTACATCGCTAGATCCATGATTCTTTTCAAGTATTTCATGTGCAATGCGACGCAAGGCTCGCGCAATTTCCGCGGCATTCAAAACAGTACTCATCTAGGCTCCTTCGCCGCCTCACAGGACGGATCGTTAAAGGTTGGCTAACCCTAGCACCTGTTACCAAAGCTTCTGCTGTGGATAGCAAGGGGTTCAGCCCTGCCCAAGAGATAGCCTGCAGGCATGTCAACGCCGCCAGCGGTCGCCAAGAGATTGCGCCAAATCCGCCAGCAACAACATTTAACCCTCAAGCAGGTCGAAATTCGTTCTCGCGGCAAATGGAAAGCGGTAGTGGTTGGTTCATATGAGCGCGGCTCGAGGTCCCTGAGCATCTCTCGAGCTCAGGAGCTCTGTGATTTCTATGGGGTTCCCATCTCAAATCTCTTTAACTCTGGAACCAAATCAGAAGAGTTATCACCTTCAGGTTTGTGGCGAATCGATCTACGAAAACTTCGCAGTTATGAAGGGTTTCAAGATTCCTTTATTGATCGAATCGATTCCTTTGTTTCATATCTAACCTCGAAACGGGATGATTGGAATGGTGAGGTATTAACGATTAGAAATTCAGACATAGAAATGCTTCAAATCATTACCCAAAAAACAGTAACGGAGCTCTACAGCGCCATGCTTCTCAGACAGTTGATATTAAAGCGCTAAATCAGCTTTTATTTCGTTTATTTTACTCAGCACTCCGTTAATGTACTTACTTGACTCCTCGGTAGATAAGGTTTGAGCCAGTTCAAGTGCCTCATCAATGGCAACCGCGGCAGGGACCTCTGTCGACCATAGCAACTCATAAATTGATAAACGCAAAATATTCCGGTCTATAACCGGCATTCGATCCATATCCCAACCTTGGGAATATGTAACGATCAACTCATCAATCTTGCGGCGATGCTCTTCAACCCCAGCAACTAGCTCTTTGGTGAACTCTCGAATCAGGAACTCCACCTGCTCTTGCCGCTGTGTCAGCAAGGTTTGAGCTGAACTTTTTCGAATGTCCGCTTCGTAGAGAAGATCTAGCGCGGTTTTTCTGGCCTTGGAGCGAGCGCTCACTTAATTTGCGCGTCCTAAGTATTCACCTGTACGGGTATCAACCAAAACAACCTCATCTTGTTTGATGAAAAGCGGCACCTGAATCGAGATTCCGGTTTCCAAAGTTGCTGGCTTAGATCCTGCCGAGGAACGATCTCCCTGCAGGCCAGGCTCGGTATAGGTAATCTTCAATGGAACATTCGCCGGCAACTCCACATAAAGTGGATTTCCTTCATGGACAGCAACAATTGCATCGGTGTTCTCTAACATGTAGTTAGCGGCATCCCCAACCGTTTCAGGAGAAATAGAAATTTGATCATAAGTAGTGGAATCCATGAATACGAAGCCTGATGGATCTTTATATAGAAACTGCATATCCCGCTTCTCTAGGATGGCCACATCAACTTTAACTCCTGCGTTGAAGGTCTTCTCCACTACCTTTCCGGAAAGAACATTCTTTAATTTTGTTCTAACAAAGGCTGGGCCTTTACCTGGTTTTACATGCTGGAAGTCGACAACATTCCAAAGTTGACCCTCGATATCCAAGGTCATGCCGTTTTTTAAATCATTAGTGGTAGCCATGACGTCGAAGATTACACGTGAAGGGTATTTTTCACTAATTACCCAATAAACCCTGCATCGCCCGAATAGCTAAACGGTATGAATCGAGGCCAAAACCAGCAATAGTTCCTGCTACAACTCCTGAGATTACAGAGGTATGGCGAAACTCTTCTCGTGCTAAAGGATTTGAAATATGTACTTCAATACACGGCGCTTTTAACATGACAACCGCATCTCGGATTGCATATGAATAATGGGTGAAGGCCGCAGGATTAAATATTACCGGCATCTTTTCGTCAGCCGCCTGGTGCAGCCAATTAACAAGCTCTGCCTCATCATTACTCTGTCGTATATCAACTGAAAAACCTAGATCTTGGGCTGCAGCTTCGACACTGTGACAAATGTCCTGATAGGTGATGTCGCCATAAAATGACTTCTCTCTTAAATCAAGACGATTCAAATTAGGCCCATTGAGCACAAGTAATTTCACACCCATAATCTACTCTCCAATCACTTTCAGATAGATCTTCTTTAGCAACTCTTCTTCGACTTTTTCAATACGATTAGTAGACCCTATGGAGTTCAAGCCAACAAATCGCAGGCTGCTGTTGGTCTTTTTCTTATCCGATTGCATCAATTCATAAAGTTCATCCCAGGCATCTTTTCTATACTTAACAGGAAGCTTCCAGCGCTGTAACAACCGAGAATGCCGTTGGACTATCTCCGGATCCAAGCCCAGTTTTTCTTTAGAAAGCTCAGCTGCAAAAACTAGCCCTATTGAGACCGCCTCTCCATGACGCAATTGATAAGAACTATGTTTTTCAATTGCATGTCCCAAGGTATGGCCGTAATTCAGTACCTCTCTTATAAATGATTCCTTGAAATCCTGTGAAACTACATCCGCCTTTACCTTGGCGGCCCGCCAAATCAACTCTGAACGATTAGATGAAGGCTCCCCTTCGCAGAGGTCAAGAATTTTTGCATCAGAAATAAATCCACATTTAATTATCTCAGCCATGCCGGCGTTTAGATCTCGCTCTGGCAAAGTGCTCAGAAATCCCTCATTAATTAGTACCGCAAGAGGTGAATGAAATGATCCCGCTAGATTTTTACCAGATGGGAGATTAATCCCTGTCTTTCCACCGATAGCCGCATCGACCATCCCCGCCAGAGAGGTAGGGACCGCTATCCAAGAAATACCGCGCATATATGTCGCAGCAAGAAAACCAACTAGATCAGTTGTTGCTCCACCACCAATGCCAATTAAAACCGCTGATCTGCTCAGCCCTACTTGAGCAAGTTGATTTAAGACGGAGAGATAGATCTCACCCGATTTTTGCGCTTCACCTGCTGGCAGCGTGATGAATCTCCAATCCCTCGGGAGATTTCCGATATTAGAAATGAGGTCATCCGGTGCAAGAACACAAACTTCTCTCTCTCCTACCAATTCAGCAATAGGTTTTGCGATTTCATCAACAAAAACAATCTGGTAACTGCGCTCTGCGGAAATTTCTATCGTCTTCATCTAGTGAGCTCCTCCACCAAAATCTCCGCTACTTCACTTACCTTGCGGTTATCGGTAGAAACCTGATATTTAGCAAGTGATTCATAGATGGGTTTGCGATGCTCCATAAGCGAGAGCCATTGTTGTCGGGGATTGCCTAGGAGCAAAGGACGGTCTCTATTGAACCCTATGCGCGGTGCCGCATTTGAAATCGATACCTCCAGGTAGACCACTCGGTTCATCTCTCTCAATACTGACTGTGTTTCTGAATCTAGAACAGCTCCGCCACCCAATGAGATTATCGAATTCGCTTGCCGTAGCGCCTCCAGAACACTTTCCTTCTCCAGAGCTCTAAAACCCGCCTCGCCATCCTCTAGGAAGATATCGCTAATCTTTTTTCCACTTCGATTTTCAATTAGTTCATCGGTATCTATGAAATTCAAATTCATGCGCTTAGCCAAACTTTTTCCGATTGAGGACTTTCCCGCACCAGGCGGACCAATCAGCACGATAGACTCCATAAGTTATTTGATGGACATGTTCTTGAGATAGCTATCTATATTTCTCTTTGTTTCACTCAAGCTGTCTCCGCCAAATTTCTCAGTTATCGCATCGGCGAGAACTAAGGCAACCATGGCTTCAGCAACTATTCCAGCTGCAGGAACGGCGCAAACATCGGATCTTTGATTTATCGCCTTCGCCGCTTCGCCATTTGAGGTATCAATGGTGTCTAAGGCTTTTGGAACAGTTGAAATGGGCTTCATTGCTGCTCGGACCCGTAAAACCTCACCCGTCGTCATTCCACCTTCAGTTCCGCCTGCACGACCAGTTCGTCTTCTGATGCTTCCGGTCTCATCTCTTTCAATTTCATCATGAGCCTGACTACCGCGACGGGTTGCGGTTTTGAAACCATCACCAATCTCAACACCTTTTATCGCCTGAATCCCCATCAAGGCACCAGCCAATCTGGAATCAATCCGTCTATCCCAGTGAACATGAGATCCCAATCCTGGAGGAAGGTTGTAAGCCAGGACCTCAACTACACCACCCAAAGTGTCACCATTTGCATGTGCATCATTAATCTCAGCAATCATTGCTTGGGATGAAACAGGAAATGCACAACGCACTTCATCTTTGTCGATTGAACTCTGACTATCGATAGCCGGAATTTCGTAGTGCTCCGGAATTGAAATTGAACCAATAGAAACTACGTGACTTAGCACCTCAATACCTGCCACCTGTCTTAAGAATCTTCTTGCAACTGCGCCCAATGCAACTCGTGCAGCGGTTTCGCGGGCTGATGCCCGTTCCAAAACTGGGCGAGCGTCAGAAAAATCATATTTCTGCATTCCAACCAGATCTGCGTGCCCAGGTCGGGGTCTTGTCAACGGAGCATTTCTTCCCAAATTCTCAATTTCTTTCAAGTCGACAGGATCGGCGGACATTACTTTTTCCCATTTGGGCCACTCTGAATTTCCAATTTCAATCGCAATCGGACCGCCTTGAGTTAAGCCATGGCGAATTCCACCGATTATGGTTACTTTGTCAGCTTCAAAATTCTGCCTAGCACCACGTCCAAATCCAAGACGACGACGGCGTAAATCCTCATCTATGTCTTGAGAGGATATTTGGACTGAGGCGGGCATGCCCTCTAAAACACCAACCAGGGCTGGGCCGTGAGATTCCCCCGCTGTTAACCAACGCATTGTCCAAGTATCGCAGATTAGATCACCTTCGCGGTGTCAATTACTGCTGAGATCACAACTGATAAGAACATAAATGGAGCAAATGGCAAGGCTCCCATGGGAAACCTGCATACCCACCGCCCAATTGCAAAGAGGCTAGCACAGAGCCAGGAAAGAAAATTTACTTCAAGAACTTCGAGATAGCTGATTTCTTGTAGCCCCAGATAGAAGCCAATAAGCAAAGAAAGCCGTACATCGCCAAAACCAATCTGTCCTCGCGAAAGGATGAAAACAATCAAGTAAATACTCAGATTAAAGATGGCAACTTTGATTGATTCGAAATGTATCCAGGGAAGCAAAGAAACTATGGCAAGAAGAACATCTTTTCGACGAATCCTATGAAAGCGCCAATCATGAATGGATATCAGAAGAGCCCATACACAAAAATGAACACTAAGCACCAGGGCAAACTAACAAGACTGTCTCGACAACTGCCGAGATTTCCACAACAACCTAACGCTGGTTGAGCAGGGTTACCACTTCAGTGAATGTACTCTCGAAATCCAATTTCTTTCCAGTCATGAGCTGAAATTGATATAAGGCTTGGGCGGTCAAAAGCTCTAAGCCTGAAATAATCGGCTTTCCTAAACTCATCTGAGTTTCAGTAAAAGCTGGAGGCCAAGGTGAATAAATCGCATCCATTAACACTCCACAACCTGGGAAATTCTCACTAACCGCGACAACTCCCTCATTCGGAACTGTGTTAATAACCAGATCAAAGTTACCCCAATCTTTAAACCTGTCCCACTCTCTAAAATCAACTTGCACTCCCCCGGCTGCGGAAATGAATCTCGCGTCACGTTTGTTATCTCTTCGCAGTACTTGAACCCTTGTTTTCTTTCCAAAACCTAGCTTCTCGATGGCACAGATAGCTGCGCGGGCGGTAGCGCCCGCTCCAATCATCAGAATTGAGTCAAATGAATACTTTCCTAAGAGATACTGGAACGCCAAGAGATCTGTACTCAAGGCATGCCAATTTTCATCACTTCTATAAATAGTATTTGCTGACTCGATTCGTTTCGCTTCGCTATCTAAAGTTATGCAATCAGACAGCCCCGAATCGCAAATTAATTCCTTCAAAGGCATCGTTAGCGAGAAACCAAACCACTGGCCAGTTTCTGTTAAAGCGCTTCGGATCCACTCCCTGAACTCCATCTCCTTAACTTCAACCGCAATATATTCATACTCCAATTGGAATTTTCGATATAAGAAATTATGGATAGTCGGAGATAGAGAATGGGAGATTGGAGACCCTAGTACCGCCGCGGTGCTTCTCATTCAAATAATCCTGCCTTGAAATTCCTCTTGTACTCTGCCTTCCAGAGCAGGAATTGATCATAGGAGCTGGTGAACCTAGTTTCACCTGGCTTTACCGTCACAAAATACAACCAATCTCCTGGTGGAGGATTCAATGCCGCCTCTATGGCAGGTTTAGTCGGGCTTCCTATCGGCGTAGGCGGAAGTCCACGATATATAAAGGTGTTATATCTACTTCGAACCCTAGTTTCCTTTAAAGAAACCCTAATCTCTCCGCGACGGTTCAACGCATAGTGCACTGTAGAGTCAAATTGCAGGGGCATGCCAATCTTGATTCGATTGTAAATAGTTCGAGCCACCTGACCGAAAACATCAGGGGTTCCCTCGCTCTCTACAAGAGAGGCAATAATCATCAATTCGTAGGGGCTAAAGTTCTTATTACTCTTCCAATTAATCTCTCTAGTTACCCAATCAAACTTTTCTATCATTTCTGCAAGAACTGCTTCCGCGTTTACTCCTTTATTGAATGAGTACTGAGCTGGATATAAAAATCCCTCTAATTCAACATCGCCGAACAATTCGCTTATCTTGATTTCCTTGTAACCCTTATCTATCTCTGATTCACTCAATCCGAATTTAACAAGTTGTTCCCTTATCTCATTCCACCTAGCGCCATCTCTGACCTTGATCAGATTCGGCATGCGCTTGGGATCCAGAAGCTGCTCCAAGGCTTTACGCGCAGGAATCATCGTTTCAACCAAATGCTCACCCGGTGCTATTCGGGTCGCCCTTTCATCCGCCACTGCAACACGAAAAAAAGCTGTTGAGGATTTCACTACCCCTAACTCTTCGAGTATTTTGGCAATCTCAGAGCCCGTTTGGCCGGGTGTTATCTCAACTAATATCTCAGGACCTGCTTCGCCAGCAGAAAAGTCAGGCGCCGGAGCAACTCCACCATTGAAGGCGCGGATCGTTAAAGTGAATAGGACAATGAATAAACCTGCGCCAAGTATCCTAATGAGAGGAGCGTTGTTAGAAAATTTCCTAACCGATGGGCTCATGGCCAGCCAACTCCTGATTCAATCGCTCTGCATTGAGTGCAAACTCCAATATTTCTACAGCAGCCAATTGATCTATGTTTGATCTACTTGGTTTGCTCTGGCGCGAAAGTAGTTTGGTGCTGGCAGATTTTGTTGTTAAACGCTCATCAAGCAATCTCACAAACACTGTATCTGCCACCATCTCTTTTAGCTTCTCCACTTCTAATCGCACCCTTGACGCAGCGCTTCCCTCCACACCAGACAGATGCAGTGGTAGTCCTATATAAAGAACCGCTACTTCTTCATTTCTAATAATCTCTGCAAGCTGCGCCAAGTAATCTTCACCAGTAATCGTGGAATAGGGAGAGGCTAAGATTCCAGCCGCATCGGAAATAGCGATTCCAGTCCGCACATCACCTATATCGACGGCTAGGCGACGTCCTGACGGCAACATCACTAAATATTTCTAATGGCTTCTTTTATCGAGTTCAGCGCCGCAGGAATTTGTTTGGCATCAACTCCACCGCCCTGAGCAAAATCATCCTTACCGCCACCGCCACCACCCAAAATCGCTGACGCATTTTTCACCAAGCTTCCTGCTTTTATACCGGAAGCCCTCGCGGAATCATCAACAGCTACCACCAAAGTTACTTTTTCTGAGCCTTTACTGGTTAAAGCAATAACAGAGCCCTTTAACTTTGAACGCAAATCGAGAGCAATTACTCTTAGGTCATCTCCCGAGAGATTTTCGCTCATTTCATTGGCGATTAAAGAAACATCACCAAACTTCTCGGCTGTAGCTAGCAGGTGAGCTGATTCATTCAAGGCTTGCTTTGTTTTAATCTGAGCTAACTCCTTTTCAATCTCTTTCATCTTTGAAAGGAGCAGCGAGATTCGCTCAGGAAGCTCTTCGGTTTTAGTTCCTTTTACAATCTCATTGATGGAATTCAGCAAGACATGTTCCCTGGCTAAAAATGAGTAAGCATCAACTCCGACAAGCGCTTCCACGCGGCGGACACCTGCACCAATGGAGGATTCGCCAAGAAGCTTTACGACCCCCAATTGCCCGGATCTAGAAACATGGGTACCGCCACATAGCTCCTTAGCCCAGTCACCAACGCTTACTACGCGGACAACGTCACCGTATTTCTCGCCAAACAGAGCCATGGCACCAATTGCCTTGGCCTCTGCCTGTGACATCTGCTGCGCAGTTACCTCTAAATCCTCTAAGAGAAGAGTGTTTACTCGCGCCTCTACTTCACTTAAAGTAGCAGCGGAAACCGCGCCAGCGGACGGAAAATCAAAGCGGAATCTTCCTGGAGCATTTTCGGAACCAGCCTGAGTTGCAGTTTCGCCGAGAATTTCGCGGAAAGCTTTGTGAACCATATGGGTAGCAGTGTGAGCTCTAGAAATTCCACGTCTTCTCTCTAAATCAATTTCAGCATGGACCGCCACGCCTGATTCCCAAGATCCCCGTGCCACTCTTCCGCGATGTACAAAGACGCCAGGAATCGGAGTTTGAACATCATCAATCTCGATCAAAGATCCATCTTGCGCCCTTATCAATCCACCATCGGCTAGCTGGCCACCGCCCTCAGCGTAAAAAGGGGTTCTATCCAAAACTACCTCTACTTCATCACCCTCATTAGCGTGGGAAGCGATCTTTCCATCTATCAGAAGACCTAAAACATTGCTCTCAGTTTCATAGTGGGTATAACCGACAAACTCTAGTTTCTTTCCTAATTCAGCAATTTTGCGGTATTCAGATACATCGGTATGACCACTCTTCTTGGCCTTTGCATCAGCCTTTGCGCGGTCACGCTGCTCCTTCATTAATCGCTTGAAACCATCTTCATCTATAGCCAGGCCTTGTTCGGAAGCCATTTCTAAAGTTAAATCAAATGGAAAGCCGTAAGTGTCATGAAGCTTGAATACATCTTCTCCGGATAACTGCTTACCGCCTGATTTCTTTAATGTGGAACTCGCTTGATCAAAAATCTGTGTACCGCTTTTGAGGGTTTGCAGAAATGCTTCTTCTTCAGCAATTGCAATCTTTGTGATGCGATCCTGATCAACAACCAGTTCGGGATATTGTGGACCCATGGCTTCGATGGAGGCCAAAATAAGTTCTTTCATGTTTCGATCCTGCGAACCAAGCAACCTCATATTGCGGGTAGTTCTACGCATCATCCGGCGCAGAACATATCCGCGGCCTTCATTTCCGGGTGTAACTCCATCACCAATCAACATTGCTGCGGTGCGCGCGTGATCGGCAATAACTCTTAAAGACACATCGCTATTGCTATCTTTTCCGTACTTCACTCCTGTGAGATCGCAAGCCTTGTTTAAGATGTGGCGGGTCGTGTCAATCTCATAAATATTTTCGACACCTTGAAGCAAAGCAGCAGTACGCTCCAAACCTAAGCCAGTGTCAATATTTTTGGCCGGCAGCTCTCCAACAATCGGATAGCCCTCTTTACCAGGGCCATCACCGCGAATGTTTTGCATGAAAACCAGGTTCCAAATCTCAAGATAACGATCCTCATCAGCGATAGGGCCGCCTTCTTTTCCGTACTGCGCGCCTCTATCAAAATAGATCTCAGAACAAGGACCACAAGGGCCTGGGACACCCATGGACCAAAAATTATCCGCCATTCCTCTTCGCTGGATACGCTCCCTCGGAACACCTACTTTGTTATGCCAGATATCAGCTGCTTCATCATCATCTAGATAAACAGTCACCCACAATTTTTCTTCAGGAAAGCCATAACCGCCATCAGATATCGGCTTAGTCAATAACTCCCAAGCTAAAGATATTGCGCCTTCTTTGAAGTAATCACCAAAAGAGAAATTTCCGCACATCTGGAAAAATGAAGCATGTCTAGTTGTTTTGCCTACTTCATCGATATCAAGTGTTCGCACACATTTTTGCACTGATGTTGCTCGAGTATATGGCGGCGTCATCTCGCCCAAGAAAAATGGCTTGAAAGGAACCATTCCAGCATTTACAAGCAGGAGGTTAGGGTCATCAGCAATCAGCGACGCGGAGGGAACCACCGTGTGCTTCAAACCAAATGAATTGTCGGCCTCAAAATACTTAAGCCAACGGGATCTAATCTCCGCTGAGTTCACTTTGTCCTAAAACTCCTCATCATCGACAAAGCGGGTGGCTTTACTCTTTTTTGCGGATTTGCTCTTCTTTTTCTTACGCATCTGTGATGCCGTCAAAACCGCGCCTGCAGCCTTCATTGCCATTTGATTTTTATCCAGGAAAGAGGAGGTGTTCTCTGTGATCTTGGTACTGAGATCCTCCATAGTTTTTGTAACCTTATTTATGCTCTGCAGAGGTCCGTTAACCAATTCGACTGTGGTTGTAACCTCATTTAGAAGTGGAGTGGTTTCGTTAGAAATATCTTTGACCGCTTTGCCCACTTCATCGATTGCTCTGCCCAAGCGGACAACTGCGTAAGCGATCGCAAAACTAAGAATTAATAAAGCGCTGGCAGCAATAATCGCTGCAATTCCACCCGCTGACATGCCCCGTAGCCTACCTAATTCTGAACTAAACCAGCTCAAGCAGAGGGAGCTCAGGGGTTTTATGGGCTTTATGACCCGCTAATGCAGAAAGGCTTTTGTTGCCTACTTATCCTCCGGCTTGAAATCAACACCAGTCTCTTTTCGCTGCGCATCGGTAATTGGAGTCGGAGCTCCAGTTAGCGGATCTCCGCCGCTGGCGGTCTTTGGAAATGCGATTACCTCACGAATCGAGTCAGCACCGGCTAACAAGGCGCAAAGTCGATCCAAGCCGAGTGCGATTCCACCGTGTGGCGGTGGGCCATAATTGAATGCCTCCAACAAGAAACCAAACTTGCTCTCCGCCTCTTGCTTGGTAAGTCCAATCACATCGAAAACAGCCTGTTGAATGTCACGACGATGAATACGTATTGAGCCTCCGCCAATTTCACTACCATTCAAAACAATGTCGTATGCATAAGCCAAGGCTGATTCTGGATCTGAAACAAAGCTCTTTTCAAACTCAGGCTTTGGTCCCGTAAATGGATGATGTACTGCCGTCCAGCCTCCATTATCAGTTCTTTCAAACATAGGCGCATCTACTACCCACAAAAACTTCCATGCTGATTTATCAATCAGATTGCACCGTTCTCCGATTTCCAAACGAACCGCACCCAGCAAATTCAAGGAATCAGAGCGCTCACCAGCGGCAAAAAAGATTGCATCGCCATTTGCAGCACCAACATGGGCCGCAACTCCGGCCGATTCTTTCTCTGAAAGATTTTTTGCAACGGGCCCGGAAAGTGTTCCATCTTCGCCAACCAGAATATAAGCCAAGCCTTTAGCCCCTCTAGCTTTTGCCCAATCCTGCCAGGCATCTAGCTCCCTTCTTGGCGATGATGCACCTCCTGGCATTACAACAGCGCCAACATAGGGGGCCTGAAAAACTCTGAATGAAGTCTCCTTAAAGAACTCTGTTACATCTACAAGCTCGTTGCCAAATCGCATATCTGGCTTATCTGATCCAAAACGACGCATGGCCTCGTGATAAGTCATGTGTGGAATTGGTAAAGCAATTTCATATCCAATACTTGCCTTGAAGACAGCAGACAAAATTCTTTCCGCAATAGCAATAACATCAGATTGATCTCCAAAGGACATCTCAATATCTAATTGAGTGAACTCTGGTTGACGATCTGCTCTGAAATCTTCGTCACGGAAACAACGAGCAATTTGGTAGTAACGCTCCATTCCCGCGACCATCAATAGTTGCTTAAACAACTGGGGAGATTGCGGTAAGGCGTACCAAGATCCTGGCTGTAAGCGGACGGGCACCAAGAAATCGCGAGCACCCTCTGGTGTTGAACGGGTCAAATAAGGTGTTTCGATCTCCAGAAAATTCTCTTGATCCATCACAGATCTAATGACTGAGGTCACCTTTGAACGCAGACGCAAAGCCTTACTTTGCTGCTCTCGTCTTAAATCTAAGTATCGATACTTCAGCCTAACTTCCTCGCTGACATTAACATTTTCTCCGCTATCAACTGGGAAGGGCAATGGGGCTGCCTCGCTTAAGACTTCGAGCTCCTCGCAGATAACTTCAATCTCTCCGGTCGGAATAGCCAAATTTTCATTTCCTTGCGGACGCTTTGCCACCTTGCCTTTAACTAAAACACACCACTCCGCTCTAAGTGCGCCAGCTACATTCTCATCAGAGATAACAACTTGAACATTGCCGGAAGAATCACGCAAATCAATAAAGGCAACCCCGCCATGATCTCTACGGCGAGCGACCCAACCAGCCAATGTCACTGATTGATCAACATCGCTAGCTCTTAATGATCCAGCGCCATGAGATCGGAGCACTTTGAAAAACCCTTCCTGTAGGTGTCTTAACTGCGTTTCGCAAGTTCGGCTGCGAGGGTGCTTAGGGTAACTGATGAGACCTTTCCAGTGCTCATCTCCTTAAGCTCTACGGTCCCTGAAGCAATCTCTGCATCCCCGAGCACAATGGAAAAACGTGCTCCAGACTTATCGGCAGCTTTCATCGCCCCCTTCAATCCCCTTTCTCCAAAACTCTGCTCAACAACAAATCCGGTATTTCGCAACTGATTTACCAAGGTAAAAGCCGTTGAATGTGCAGCGCTTCCAAGTGGAATTACGTAGAGATCTACGTATCGAATACTTGCAGGAACGCATCCTTCGGTCTCCATTGCCAGCATTACTCGATCGATTCCTAGTCCAAAACCAATTCCAGATAGATTCTGTCCCCCAAGTGTTTCCATCAATCCGTCATAGCGACCGCCGCCACCAATACCGGATTGTGCACCAAGTCCACCATGAACAAATTCAAATGTGGTGCCAGTGTAGTAATCAAGACCACGAACCATCCGTGGATTTATCTCAAATGGAACACCGATGCTTTGCAAAGCACTTTGAACCGCTGCAAAATTATTCTTACTTTCATCATTTAGATAATCTAACAACAAAGGAGCGGAAAGCATTTTACTTCTTACTTCCTCCCTCTTGTCATCAAACAAACGCAATGGATTTTTATTTGCGCGAACCTTGGTCTCATCATCGAGATCCAAAGCTTCGATGAACTTCACAAGATCTTTTCTATGATGGGTTCGAGACTCAGCATCGCCGAGAGATGTAATCTGCAGCGAGAAATTTCTCAGACCTAACTTCTTATATCCAGAGTAAGCAATGCCAATGACCTCTGCATCTAAATATGGATCATTGACACCAATGGCCTCGATTCCGAACTGGTAGAACTGTCGATAGCGACCGGCCTGGGGTCTTTCCGCTCTGAAAAAAGGCCCATGATAAAAAAGTTTTACTGGGAGTTGCCCGCGGTCCAGGTTGTGCTCTATTACAGCTCTCATTACTCCAGCGGTACCTTCTGGTCGCAAAGTCAGAGATCTTCCACCTCTATCCTCAAAGGTGTACATCTCTTTGCTTACAACATCAGTAGATTCGCCCACACCACGGGTGAAAAGTTCAGTATCTTCAAATATCGGCAATTCAATTAATTCATACCCTGCGGCTAACGCCGGCGCCGTCAAGGTTCTCGAAACGAAATCAAAAAGATTGGAACGAGGCGGCAGATACTCAGAAACCCCTTTAGGGGCTTGAAACTTCGGGTTCATGCCAATCGCCCTTCTGTCGCAGCCTTCAAATATGGATTGTTCTTTAACTCTGAAGCCATTGAGGTCTCATCGCCATGACCCGGCAAGACTCGAAGTTCGCCAGGCAAGATGGCAATTTTCTCACGAAGAGAGCGTTCCATGTCAGAGATTGAGCCACGTGGCAGGTCAGTTCTTCCAATCGATCCACGGAAAAGCACATCTCCCGATATCAGCAGTTCATCATTGACCTGAGCTACCGTTGAACCAGGCGTATGACCTGGAGTATGTATAAAGCGAAACTTCATCTCCCCCAGTCGAATCTCTTGCTGGTCTTGCAAACTCCAGGCGCGACTTGGCTCGCTAAAGGAAAGATTTGGATTCACCTGCGACTTGAGCTGTATTACTAACTCTTGACTTTGCGGGCCCATTGCCCGTTCTGGATGTTCCAGCAAATCTCTATCTGCCTCATGGATATAACAATCTGTATCGACAAAATCCTCGATGGCCGATATCAATGAAAAGGTGTGGTCAAGATGTCCATGGGTAATAAAGACCGCACCCAGTTTCAAATTATGTTGCTTAAGCTTTTCTTGAATTTGTGCATTCAAATTGGGGATATCAATGCCTGGATCAATCACTACGCACTCTTCGCCAGAACCTGGCGCAACTATCCAGCAGTTGGTTTGGTAGTAAGGAGCAATTACTCGATCCACCAAGAGAGCCATGTATGGATTCTCTCAACATCCGGCCGACTTTGGCGCCCATCAGCCCGCGCAACCCAGTTTGTGGCTCGATTCCTTAGCTCTGAGCGGAAAGGTGGGGTGAAATCCCTCATGAATCTCAAGGCTTTTACAGTTCCACACCTCTGGCGGTAACGTTGTTCCCCTTACCAACCGCTGAACCCACAACGTCACCAGATCAGATGGTGGCGCGCAACGTTCGAGAAAGCTAGGCCATCATGGAATCACTCGATAATCAAAACACTCTTCCGAACTCCGCAGCTGCAGCCCTTATAGGTGACCCAGCTAAATTTGGTCGAGTTGATGAAAATGGAACAGTTTTTGTTCGAACCAATGATGGCGAAAAAATGGTTGGTTCTTATCCCGGCAAAACTGCAGAAGAAGCGCTCGCCTACTTCGTTAGAAAATTTGAAATTGTTGCCTCAGAGGTAGCCTTGTTGGCCGCGCGCATTATCAGCGGCGCTATGGTTCCCGAGGATGCGCATGACGCGGTACGCAAACTTCGCAATCAGGTTGAACATTTAAATGGAGTGGGAAATCTCGAGGCTCTAAAGAGTTCCCTAGAACAAATTCCTCCTCTTATTGATGAACATCGTCCCGCCTATGAAGCCAAGAAAGCTGCAGAAGTTGAGGCAAAAGCCGCTAAGCGAGCTGCCACAGTTGCCGCTAAAGAAGCGTTAGTCGCCGAAGCTGAATCTTTAAGTGAATCAACCAGCTGGAAAGCCACCGGTGAGCGGCTAAGGGTTCTTCTAGAGGAATGGAAGAAGGCTCCACGTCTGGATAAAAAGAGTGATGGGGAACTCTGGAAGCGATTCTCAAGTGCTCGAAATAAGTTTGATAAACGTCGTCGTACTCACTTCGCATCCTTGACCGCACAACAAAATGAGGTAAAGAGCACTAAGGAAAAGATTGTCATTGAAGCCGAAGCGTTGGCCACCTCTACTGATTGGGTTGCGACGGCACGTCGCTACAAAGCGCTGATGGATGAATGGAAAGCCACGGGCCGGGGCAAGAAAAATGATGACACGAAGCTATGGAATCGATTTAAGGCGGCTCAAGATTCATTCTTCGCAGCTAAAAACGCTGATTTGGAAAAGCGTGGGGAATCCATGGCTGCAAACCTGGAGAAGCGCGAAGCGATTGTCGTCGAAATCGAGGCCCTGCTGCCCATAACCAATTTGGATGACACACGCAGAAAATTCAGGGATTTGCGCACCAAACTATCCAAGATTGGCATGATCGATAAGAAGAAGCGTGCTGTTCTAGATAAGCGGGTTGATATCGTTGAAATGACCATCAAAGAAGCCGAGCAAGAGCAATGGCGCCGGAGTGATCCAGGTGCTCGAGCCCGCGCTAATGATGTTGTAAATCAACTTATGACCGCGGTTTCAGATTATGAAGCAAAGGCTGCGAGAGCTGAGGCTTCTGGTGATACCAAGAAAGCTGCAGAGCTCAGGGAAGCCGCAGCTGCACGTCGCATGTGGTTGAGCGAGGCGCAAAAAGGTTTAGCCGATTTCACCAACGCTTAGTTGTTGGTAATTCGATAAACATCGTAAACGCCTTCAATTCTGCGCACTGCAGCTAAAACTGCATCCAGATGAGTGGCATCTGCCATCTCAAATGTGAACCGAGAAAAAGCAACCTGTTCTTTGGTGGTATTTACCGCAGCATGCAGAATATTTACCTGTTGATCAGACAATGTTCGCGTAATGTCCGATAACAAACGGGCTCGGTCTAGCGCTTCAATCTGAATATTTACTAAGAAGACAGATTTGGCGGTCGGATCCCATTTAACTTTCACGATGCGATCACCTTGGTGAAACTTCAAATCCGCGACATTCACACAGTCTGTGCGATGAATAGAAACACCATTACCTCTGGTTATGAACCCAGTAACTTGATCCCCCGGAACGGGAGTACAACATCGAGCGAGCTTCACCAAGACATCATCGACACCTTCAACCTGAATTCCACTGGCACTTCTTCTAGCTGGCCGATTGTTTGCTCCTCCAGGTATCAAGCTCTCCAGCAGAGGTGTTTCATGAGTTTCCTCTAAGCCTAAAGAGGTTTCCAAACGTTCAATTACATGGGCGGCAGAGATGTGGCCATCCCCCACAGCTGCATACAGAGCATCAATATCTGGATAATTTAAATCATGAGCTAATTGCAACAATGTGTGACCGGCAAGGATCTTCTGAATAGGCAAACCCGCCTTACGCATCTGCCTGGCGATGGACTCCTTTCCAGCATCAATCGCTTCCTCTCGACGCTCCTTTGAGAACCAAGCTTTGATCTTGGAGCGCGCTCTTGGAGATTTTACAAAGTTCAACCAATCACGACTGGGCTGGGCGTGCTCCCCTTTGTTTGTTACAACTTCAACAACATCACCATTAGCTAAAGCGGCTTCAAGTGATACCAGTTTTCCATTTACCTTAGCTCCGACGCATCGATTGCCAACTTCGGTATGAACCGCGTAAGCAAAATCCACAGGAGTGGAACCCGCTGGGAGGG